>SESD01001144.1_pt1 | contig 15076 bp, 13 predicted proteins | sample 3171411 | NCBI WGS metagenome assembly SESD01 (sample SAMN06051880, study PRJNA518727) | freshwater metagenome | biome: subpolar coniferous forest; feature: holomictic lake; material: water; isolation source: holomictic Lake 442, 16.5 m depth | place: Canada: near Kenora, Ontario | collected...
TTATTGTTTTGATCTTTAAGTCGCAAGGTCACTAAAGTTCGAATAGGATAAGTCGATACGCATGTATTATAGATGAACGCTATCGATTGGTCATATCCATGTCAATCTGATTTCAAGAGCGCATCGATCCCCGCTTGGGCGATCTGTGCATCCTGATTTGAGCGAACGCCACTCACTCCGATCGCGCCGATGAACTGTCCATCCACCTCAATGGGAAGCCCCCCTTCAATCGGCATCGAACCGGGTAGGCCGAGGTATCGGATACGACCCTCGGTCACATGATCTTCCCAGACCTTGGTGGGCCGTCTAAACGCGATGGCAGATCGGGCTTTCTGAATGGCCACCTCGATACTGCCGAACTGAGTCCCATCTCTACGTATCAGTTGGATCAGGTGTGCACCCTCATCAACGATTGCAATGACAACCGGCCAACCATTGCGATTGGCCTCCTCCTCAGCGGCAGAGGCCATCCTCTTAGTGTCGTCGAGTGTGAGTGTAATCTTGCTATTCATCAGACTTAATTCTGTTCTCATCAGAAACAAGGCACGCCAGAATTTCTTGTGGCGTGCCTTGTGGAGTTACATGAATTTACTTTACAGCAGTGGAACGATCAATAGCGCAGTAATGTTCATGATCTTAATCAAAGGATTGACCGCAGGTCCAGCGGTATCCTTGTAAGGGTCACCAACGGTGTCACCCGTGATAGCAGCCTTGTGAGCTTCAGAACCCTTACCACCAAAGTGTCCATCCTCGATGTACTTCTTAGCATTATCCCAAGCACCGCCACCGGCAGTCATGGAGATGGCAACGAAGATACCGGTGATGATGGCACCGATCAGTACACCACCCAGTGCGACCGGTCCAAGCAGCAGACCCACCGCAACCGGTACCGCGACCGGCAGAAGTGAAGGAACAACCATCTCCTTGATGGCGGCCTTAGTAACCATATCCACAGCTCTGGAATAATCTGGCTTGGCAGTACCTTCCATAATCCCTGGTATCTCTTTGAACTGACGGCGTACTTCAACCACCACAGATCCTGCAGCACGGCCAACCGCTTCCATTGCCATTGCACCGAATAGGTAGGGAACCATACCGCCGATGAATAACCCGATGATGACCATATGGTCCGACAGATCGAAGGTCAGCACCTTGCCTGACCCCGAGAGTGCGTGGGTGTAATCTGCAAATAATACCAGCGCTGCCAGACCTGCTGAACCGATTGCATATCCCTTGGTGACAGCCTTGGTGGTATTGCCGACCGCATCAAGAGGGTCAGTAATATCGCGAATTTCTTTCGGCAGTCCAGCCATTTCAGCGATACCACCCGCGTTATCGGTAATCGGGCCATAAGCGTCCAGTGCAACAATGATCCCTGCCATCGATAGCATCGATGTTGCTGCGATCGCGATCCCGTAAAGACCAGCAAGCTCTTGAGCGCACCAGATTGAAAGACAGACCACTAACACCGGAGCGGCGGTTGATTTCATGGAAACGCCCAATCCTGCGATCACGTTGGTGCCGTGCCCGGTACTGGATGCCTCAGCGATATGCTGAACAGGACCATACTCGGTAGAGGTGTAATACTCTGTGATCCATACCATGGCAGCGGTCAGTACCAGTCCAACCAGTCCTGCCAGGTACAAGTTCATCGCTGAGATATTCTTGCCATCAATGACGACACCATCACCCAGCATTATGGTCGTGATGGGGTAGTAGACGATCGCTGCCAGTATCCCTGCAACGGCCAGTCCACGGTAGAGCGCATTCATGACCTTGCCACCTTCACGAGCCTTAACGAAGTAGCAACCGATGATGGATGCAATGATAGAAAAACCGCCCAGCACCAGTGGGTAGATCACAGCATTCGCACCGACGACAGGGTCTGTGATCAGAAGTCCACCGAGAAGCATGGTCGCGATGATGGTCACTGCATAAGTCTCAAACAGATCCGCTGCCATCCCTGCACAGTCACCTACGTTATCGCCCACGTTGTCTGCGATCACCGCAGGATTGCGTGGGTCATCTTCAGGAATTCCGGCCTCAACCTTACCGACCAGATCCGCACCCACGTCTGCACCCTTGGTGAAGATCCCCCCCCCAAGACGCGCAAAAATTGAAATCAGTGAGCTACCAAATGCAAGACCGACCAATGCATGGGTCGCATCCGATGCACTGGTTCCCATCCCAACAGTCAGGACGGCGTAGTAACCTGCAACGCCCAGAAGTCCGAGACCGACCACCAGCATGCCGGTGATGGCTCCACCCTTGAATGCAACATCAAGTGCCGCGTTAAGGCCATCTCTGGCGGCTTCTGCAGTACGTACATTGGCACGGACCGAGACATTCATGCCGATATAGCCAGCAATCCCTGACAGGAATGCGCCCAGCGCGAAACCGACCGCGGTCTTCATTCCGAGTGCAACAAAAATGGCTACCAAGAGGATCACACCCACGATACTGATGGTGGTGTATTGGCGGTTTAGATAAGCTGAAGCCCCTTCCTGAATCGCAGTCGCGATCTCGCGCATGCGTTCATTGCCAGGTGATAAGCTCAGAATCCATTTAATCGAAAATGCTCCATACAGAAGTGCAGCCATCGAGCAGACGATTGCGATGATTAGACCATTACCCATTTAAATCTCCAATGAAGTTCAGACCGTCTGAGAATGCATACGGAATTCCGGCCCAATCATTCCGTACAACAGATTATTTATAAAAGTAACTCGGTGATGCTTAAATCTTGAAATTCCCCAGCTTCTTCTTGACAGCAACATTCTTCAATCGCACATAATTAGGCAATCCATCCCGGTAGGGAGGGTAGTCCTCACCCTTAATGAGAGGGGTCAAGTATTCACGACACTTCTCGGTAATTCCAAATCCATCCTTGGTGATGAAGTTGCTGGGCATCATCTTTTCCACATTAGCGACATGTGAGAGCTGAGCCATACCGACCTTCCACTTGTAGGGCTGGTTGGACAATCGATCGATCGTGGGCATGACTGCATTGTGACCCTTGATCGCGAACTCCACTGCAGCCTTGCCCATTGCATAGGCCTGTTCAACGTCAGTTCTGGACGCGATATGACGTGCAGCACGTTGCAGATAATCGGCCACACCCCAGTGATACTTAAGACCCAGTCCGTCCTTGATGATGTTTGCTACAACCGGTGCAACACCACCCAACTGTGCATGACCAAAGGCATCCCTCAGACCTTGGTCTGAGAGGAAGTTACCATCCGGACCCTTCACACCCTCGGACACGACCACCGAGCAGTATCCAAACTTCTTGACATAGCTCTTTACCTTAGCCAGAAACTTTACTTGGTCAAATGCGATCTCTGGAAAGAGAATGACGATCGGGATCTCGCAATTCGTGCTCGATGCCAGTCCGCCTGCAGCAGCAATCCATCCTGCATGACGTCCCATCACTTCCAGAACGAATACCTTGGTCGATGTTTTTGACATGCTGGCGACGTCAAAGCTCGCTTCGCGTGTGGAGACAGCGATATACTTTGCAACAGAACCAAATCCGGGGCAGCAATCGGTAATGGGGAGATCATTATCAACGGTCTTGGGGACATGAATCGCTTGGATTGGATACCCTAGCGTCTCGGACAGTTGGGATACCTTGAGGCAGGTATCAGCAGAATCTCCGCCCCCATTATAAAAGAAGTACCCGATATCATGAGCCTTGAATACTGAGATCAGACGCTCATACTCGCGACGGTTCTGCTCAAGACTCTTCAACTTGTAGCGGCATGATCCGAATGCACCTGAGGGGGTGTAACGGAGTGCCTTGATCGCGGTGACGGATTCCTTGGTGGTATCGATCAGGTCCTCAGTCAGTGCGCCGATAATGCCGTTACGGCCTGCATAGACTTTTCCGATCTTATCCTTATGCTTACGGGCAGCTTCAATCAGGCCGGAAGCGGATGCATTAATGACCGCCGTGACCCCGCCCGATTGGGCATAAAATGCATTCTTTAGAGCCATATCGTTTTCTCCTGATTTGTCTTATATCTTCGTCAGTCTTGATGGTGTCAGTGTCAATGCTGCATTAACTCATTTGCGTATCCAGACCGAGTGTCGAGGGTAACTCTCACGATCCGGATTGTGGTTACTTCAGAGACGAGAGGATCTGCTCTCGAATACCTTCAACCGATCCGATGCCTGTTGTCTTCACGTATCTAGGAGCACCCTTTCCACCCCCAGAGGCCCATTTTGAGTAGTATTCTACCAATGGTTCAGTCTGTGCGTGATAGATTTCGAGCCGTTTTCTCACGGTCTCTTCCTTGTCATCATCACGCTGTACTAGGGACTCTCCTGTGACATCATCCCGGTCCTCAATTTTAGGTGGGTTGAGTGTGACATGGTAAATTCGGCCTGATGGGGTATGGATCCTGCGTCCGGATAGACGTTTGATGATCTCCTCATCTGCTACATCAATCTCGATGACATAATCGATCGGTACACCGGCAGCCTTCATTGCATCTGCCTGTGGGATAGTTCGGGGAAACCCGTCGAACAGAAATCCCTTGGAACAGTCTTCTTCTGTGATGCGCTCCTTCACCAGATTAATGATAATGTCGTCTGATACCAACCCACCCGCATCCATGATCCTCTTGGCTGCAATACCTAACTCGGTCCCCGCCTTAACCGCGGCTCGTAGCATGTCTCCGGTTGATATTTGCGGGATACCGAAGTGCTCTTTGATGAAGCTGGCCTGTGTGCCCTTTCCCGCACCGGGCCCCCCTAATAAGATGATGCGTATGATTCTTCTCCCATTTCTAAATAAAACTCCCCGCGGGGATGGCGGGGAGTGGGTACTCGTTTCAGCAACGCCGGGCATTATATCTCAGACAGGCTGAATTCTCGAGCTTTTTACTGATTGTATAATGCGATTATCTCAAACTGTACAGTAAACGCACTCTAACCCATCAACTAGGACAAATAATGAAACGAATGATGCACTCCATGGGATTAACACTGATGGCGATCATACCTTCATTGATTGTTGTGACGGCGGCATCGGCACATGAACCGACCGCACATGTCCATGGAAGGGCCACGATGGAGGTGGCGGTTGAGGGTGGGTCTGTGCAGATTAGTCTGGATAGTCCGTTGGATAGTCTGTTAGGTTTTGAGCATGCTCCACGTAATGAGAAGGAACGACAGTCGGTCAGGGAGATGTCACGTAAGCTCCATCAGTCTGATCGCGTATTTGTTTTTACACCGCAATCTCAATGCCGACTGGAATCGGTCCTGCTGGAGTCCTCGGTCATTGAGCCTGGGCTGCTTGCAGCTGATTCTAATGCTCGCAAGGGTCATGATAAACGCCCTGTCAATGCAGTTGATACGCACTCAGAACTTTCTGTTACCTGGCATTTCCAATGCGCTGTGCCAGAGTCATTACAGGAAATCAAGGTGCAATTATTTCACCAGTTCCCGGGTCTCAAGAGGGTTGATGCAGCCGTGGTCGGACCTAAGGGCCAGTCACGGGTAAGGCTCTCACTCAAGTCCAATCAATTGAAGTGGTAAGATCCTGGCATGAGCCAGACTGTGATCGATATTCAGAATCTGATTTTCCAATGGCCTGGAAGAGAGGGATTCCGTCTTTCGATTCCGCACTTTCAGGTGGATCGTGGAGAGAGGGTCTTCCTGCAGGGTGCGAGTGGGAGTGGTAAGAGTACTCTCCTGAGTCTGTTGGGTGGGGTGCTGGTCCCTCAGCAGGGTCAATTGCAGGTACTCAATACGGATTTAATGACGATGAGCTCGAGTGAGCGTGATCGTTTCCGAGTGGACCATGTGGGATTGCTGTTCCAGCAGTTTAATCTAGTCCCCTATCTATCGGTTCGAGAGAATGTAATCTTGCCGTGTAGATTCTCTCAAAGGAGGAGAGGGAAGGCACTCGAATCGGCTAATTCGCTTGAGCAGTCAGCAGACCGACTGCTCGGTCAACTGGGATTGGATCCGACATATTCTCAGCAAAGAGTGACCTCACTCTCGGTCGGGCAGCAGCAGCGCGTTGCTGCCGCACGAGCATTGATGGGCCACCCTGAATTGATTATTGCGGATGAACCCACCTCTTCTCTGGATGCAGACCGTCAGTCAGAATTTCTGGATGTGCTGCTCGGGCGGTGTAATGAAGAGGGTGTCACACTGATCTTTGTCAGTCATGACCAACGACTAGCCCATCATTTTAATCGCAGTATCAACCTGAATGAGCTCTGCTCATTCAATGCGGGTTCGGTATGAGGTCTCTTTTCTTTCTCGCTTTTGCCAGCGCTTGGAACCGCCGTACCACACTCGGACTGATGGCGATCAGTATTGCGCTCTCAGTGATGCTTCTTTTGGGGGTTGAGCAGTTACGCACACAGGCACGTGAGAGCTTCTCACAATCGATATCGGGAACAGACCTGGTGGTGGGTGCTCGTACCAGTCCAATCCAGCTCATGCTGTATGCTGTTTTTAGGTTGGGTGATGCGACCCACAATATCCGTTGGTCGAGCTACCAGACATTATCACAGCACCCTTCTGTCTCGTGGGCGGTTCCGATCTCGTTGGGGGATTCTCACCGCGGTTTTGCAGTCATCGGTACCACGACCGATTACTTTGAATACTTTCGTTATGCCGATCGACGTTTATTAGCATTCTCTTCCGGCAAACCATTCGCCGACATCTTTGATGCAGTGGTCGGTGCCGATGTCGCTCAACAACTCGGCTACCAGTTGGGTGACAGCATTATCCTCAATCATGGTGCGGGTGGCATGGGGCTGTCGGATCATGCCGATAAGCCATTCAAGGTGAGCGGTATACTTAAGCGGACCGGTCTCTCGGTGGATCGAAGTGTCCACATCAGCCTTGAGGCGATCGAGGCCATTCATCTCGACTGGCAGGGAGGTGCGCCGATGCCAGGATTATCGATCCCGGCTGAGTATGTCCGTAAATTTGATCTGGTCCCAAAGGAGATCACGGCCATCTTCATAGGATTAAAAAGTCGGGCAGGCGTTTTTCAGATGCAACGGTATATTAATCAGTACAAGACTGAGCCGCTCCTCGCAGTCCTTCCTGGGGTGGCGCTGGATGAGCTCTGGTCGATCGTGAGCATTGTTGAGAGATCGCTACTGGCGATCTCCGTGTTGGTGGTTGGGGTCGGTCTGAGTGGCTTGGTGGCTGTGGTGTTAGCCGGTCTCGGAGAACGTAGGCGCGAATTGGCGGTTCTGCGATCGGTCGGAGCGGGTCCGGGGGTGGTCTTTATGCTACTGGCGATCGAAGGTCTGATGGTGGTTGTGTTGGGATCTTTGATGGGTTTATTGGGTCTGATGGTATTAAGTGTATTCGCCGCACCGATTCTTGAAACACACTTGGGGATATCTCTGGCAACATGGACGCTATCGGCTGAATCATGGCAATTATTACTGACTGTGATGGTCACAGGTTTTCTGGTGAGCTTGATACCGGGTTATCGTGCCTATCGAATCTCTTTAGCCGATGGTCTGACACCAAGGTTATAAATATGACATTCCCCTCGCGTCTCAAACGATCACACCGGTTCATAGCCGTTCTGGTAGTCGGATTATTAACGATTAATCTGCAGACAGTCGCTGCTGCCGATTATGGGGTGGGTGACCGATTGACATCCTCTCCTTCGAAGAGTGTTGGCAAAACTGCCCCTCCAACGAACTCCGCAACCTCTTACAAAGAAGTCACATGGGACGCTCTGATGCCCAAAAACTGGGACCCGATGGCCCCTCTTAAGGGATTGAAGCTTGATCATCTCAAGGATGGTGACCCACGTGCAATCGAGGCTTTGGAGAAGATACGAGAGGCATGGAATGATGCTCCGATTGAGCCGACCTTAAATGGTGCGCGTATCCGTATTCCAGGATTTGTGATCCCACTCGAGAGGGTGGGAGATAAGGTCAAAGAATTCTTACTGGTCCCGTATTTTGGAGCATGCATCCACACCCCTCCACCCCCATCTAACCAAATCATTCATGTGACGGTGTCAAAGCCGATATCAGGGATGAGAACGATGGACACCATGTGGGTCAATGGCGTCATGCATGCAGGTAAGGTCGATACCGAGATGGGACAGGCGGGGTATCAATTGAAGGCAGAGACGGTCGCACCTTACAAGTAAGGTATGGGGGTTCTTTAACCCAGTTTTTTTAACTGGTCTTGTAGCTTCTCCAGTGTTGCAGCGAAGTTAGCCAGTCGCTCCTTCTCTTGCTGAACCACATTAGCCGGTGCACGCTCTACAAAACTCGGATTAGACAGTTTGATTTCGGCCTTGGCGGCCTCGCCCTGGATGCGAGCGATCTCCTTCGACAGACGCTCACGCTCGGTCGCGATATCCACCTCGATCTTCAGCATCAATCTGAACTCTCCTGCGATTGCGACCGGTGCATCAGCATCGGGCAATTTATCCTGCATGATCTCCACACCCGATAACTTCGCCAATGACATCAGGTAGGGTGAGAAGTCGGCTAGTGTCTGATGGTCACCCGCTGCCAGGAGGGGGACTCTTGCTGCAGGCGACAGACTCATCTCGCTTCTCAGTGTGCGACAGGCATTAACCATTTCTTTGAGTGCATGAATGCGGCTGATGGCACTCTCGTTAATGCGAGACGCATCTGATTTGGGGTAGGGTCTGATCATGATACTTGCACCCTTCTCATTTGCCAGAGGAGCGATCTTCTGCCATAGCTCCTCAGTAATGAAAGGAATGATCGGGTGAGCAAGCCTGAGTGTTGCTTCCAGCACCCGTACCAGGGTATGTCGGGTGGCACGTTGAACGGCCTCGTTACCAGTATTTAACTGTACCTTGGCAAGCTCTACATACCAGTCGCAGTATTCGTCCCAAACGAATTCATAAATTTCACGTGATGCGGTATCGAATCGGTAATCCTGAAATGCCTGAGCGACAGCACTCTCTGCCTGCTGTAACCGACCGATGATCCAACGGTCTGCATCAGAAAATTCTAGTGGCCTCTCATCGGCTGATCCTGCATCTAGAGCCGTATCCTTGCCCTCGCAATTCATTAAGACATACCGTGTGGCATTCCATAATTTATTACAAAAATTACGGTATCCCTCACACCGTTGCATATCAAACTTAATATCACGTCCATGAGAGGCAAGGCTGGCAAATGTAAATCTCAGCGCATCGGTGCCGAATGCGGGGATCCCTTCTGGGAAATGCTTACGGGTGATTTTTTCGATAGAGTCTGCCTGCTTGGGATTCATCAGGCCGGTGGTACGTTTAGTAATGAGATCCGGTAGCGAGATGCCGTCGATGAGGTCCAATGGATCGAGTACATTTCCCTTGGATTTACTCATCTTGTGACCTTCCGAGTCTCGAATGAGTCCGGTCACATAGACTTCCCGGAAGGGTACCTTGCCGGTGAAGTGGAGGGACATCATCACCATCCGTGCCACCCAGAAGAAGATGATGTCAAATCCGGTGACCAGTACCGAGGTCGGTAGAAAAGTCTTGAGTTCAGGTGTCTCATCTGGCCAGCCGAGTGTTGAGAATGGCCACAGAGCGGATGAGAACCAGGTATCGAGCACATCCTCATCCTGAGTGAGAGTGCAATCCCCAGCCTGCTTCTGAGCTTCTTCTAGGCTGTGAGCAACGTAGACATTGCCGTTCTCGTCGTACCAGGCAGGGATTCTGTGTCCCCACCATAACTGACGGGATATACACCAATCTTGGATATTCTCGAGCCACTGGTTATAAACATGGCTCCAGTTATCTGGGACAAACTTCACCTCTCCATTAGCGACCACTTCCAGCCCGCGCTTGGCGAGACCTTCCATCGCAACGTACCACTGATCGGTCAGCATCGGCTCAATCACTGCATGAGTCCGGTCAGAGCGTGGAACCATCAGCTTGTGAGCTTTGATTTCAGATAGCAGCTTCAGTGAATCAAGGTCGGCAATGATTTGAGTACGTGCTGAGAAACGGTCCATACCCTGATACTCAACCGGGGCATGCTCGTTTATCTTGCCATCCAGTGTCAGAATGTTAAGGGGAATTAGCTCATGCCGAATCCCCATCTGGTAGTCATTGAAGTCGTGTGCAGGGGTAATTTTTACGCAGCCTGTGCCAAACTTTGGATCGACATAGGTATCGGCAATGATCGGGATGCTGTGCCAGTCGGCAGGGTTGCCCGCCGATAATGGAAGGCGCACAGCCCGTCCAATCAGGTGTCGGTAACGGGGGTCATCCGGATGCACGGCAACCGCCATATCCCCAAGCATGGTCTCGGGTCGGGTGGTGGCAACAATCAGGTGGGTCAACCCATTTTGTAGATCAGGCTCTGCAAGAGGGTAGCGGATATGCCAGAGGGATCCATCCTCCTCGGTTGAGACAACCTCAAGATCGGATACTGCGGTCTGGAGTACTGGGTCCCAGTTGACCAGCCTCTTCCCGCGGTAGATCAGTCCCTCGGTATGAAGTCTCACGAATACTTCAGTGACAGCACGAGAGAGCCCCTCGTCCATGGTGAAACGCTCTCTTGACCAGTCGCATGAGGTTCCCATCCGACGCATTTGTCGGGTGATGGTCGATCCAGACTCCTCCTTCCATTGCCATACTCGATTGAGAAATTCTTCTCGTCCGAGGTCTTGTCGTTTGATGTTCTGCTGGTCGAGTTGGCGCTCCACCACGATCTGGGTTGCGATACCCGCATGATCGGTTCCGGGTTGCCATAATGTATTGTTCCCGAGCATGCGGTGATACCGGGAGAGAGCATCCATCAACGTGTGCTGGAAGGCATGACCCATGTGAAGTGTGCCGGTGACATTGGGTGGAGGCAGCATGATGCAGTAGGGGGGCACCATTTCAGAGGGTGTGTCATTCGCCATGGGCTTGAAATAACCGGCATCCTCCCAGATGGAGTACCAGTAGCTTTCAATCGGCTGAGGTTCAAAACTTTTTGCGAGTTCCATTGTGGTCATGCGGATCGGGCGTGAGTCCGCGGCTGCGGAAAGGTCGGTCATTATAGAGGAATGAGAGAGTGCCGGTGTCAGGGTTGATCGGGATGGATTCTGCGAGATCGGTATCCCCGCACCGAGATTCCCGTCTCCAAATTGATTCAGGGGAGGTGTTGCCGAGTACCCTTGTAAATGCCGCTCAAGTGACCGGACCAGTAATTCCTGTGATGATTTATCGAGTCCGACCCCGGCCTCCATTAAGGCGGCATCGACAATTCGCTGCAGTGGTGGGGTGGTCTCAATTGAGGCTGCCGAGTGAGGTGTTGGGTGAGATACGACCTCTGTGAGGGTCGGGACATCTGAGGATATTGAGGGGTGGGATTGTCCCGAATGAGCACCAAAGACTTGGGTCAGGACCGGGACAGTCACGGACTTGGTCTTCGTCTTGGATTCAGTAACTGTTGTGGTCTTGCCCTGGCGTTTGCTCAGGAATGAGTCCAACTCATCAAGAATTTTATCTTGATCTGTTCCCGGTGGATCTTTGCTGTCGTCTGTCATGGTCGGGGAGGGGGGTCGGGGGGGCGAATGAGGCTATCCGATGCTATACGGCCCCAATCTTATGATGACGAATCTCATATCCCTGTTCTTGATAGAACCGGTAGCGTACGCGGGCCGATTGCATCTCATCGGGCATTGTTCCGGTGATCTCGATCAAGCGTTTGAACCGGCTGAAGAAGGGAGGGTGCTCGGTATGAAGGTTGAGAATCACGTCATCGTGAGAGAGATTGTCAGACTGATGACCCAATACTACCGGTGTGACATCGGACATCTTATCGCCAACAGCGCAGTGTGGGACGAACCCGGTCGGTGAGAATGTCCACAGCAGCGTATCGAGCCGTTCGACGGTCTCGCTATCGGGCGTATAGATCATGACCTTGCAACCCTGCTGCACCGCCTTGGCAGTCAGTCGACAAGCGGTATGCAGCCTGTCGTCTGTATCCGAGTAGAAATCAATCTGGGTCATATTGACATCAAGAGGGTGATTTCGCCTTCTTGACTTCGTGTGATGCACGACCAATCAGAAACTGAGTGAGGAGGGGTACCGGCCGTCCGGTTGCACCCTTGTCCTTGCCAGACTTCCACGCAGTGCCCGCAATATCTAAGTGTGCCCAACGGTATTTCTTGGTGAATCGTGACAGGAAACAGGCTGCGGTAATGGTCCCACCGGCCCGCCCGCCAATGTTAGCTATATCTGCAAAATTACTTTTAAGCTGTTCCTGATAGTCATCCCATAGTGGCAGATGCCATGCTCGGTCGACAGACTGCTCTGAGGCCTGCAATAACTCGTGAGCGAGTTTGTCATCATTGCTCAGTAGTCCGGATGCGACATGACCGAGTGCGATGACGCAGGCACCTGTCAGGGTGGCGATATCGATTACTACTTCGGGTTGATACCGCTCGGCGTAGGTCAGCGCATCACATAGGATGAGTCGTCCCTCGGCATCGGTATTGAGAATTTCAATGGTCTGACCGGACATGCTGGTAACGATATCACCTGGCTTGGTTGCATTTCCGCCCGGCATGTTCTCAGTGGTGGGAATAATCCCAACGACATTGATCGGCAGCCTCATCTGTGCAATCGCTAAGAGGGTCCCCAGTACACTGGCGGCCCCACACATGTCGTACTTCATCTCGTCCATTTCAGATGCGGGCTTTAAAGAGATGCCGCCGGTATCAAAGGTGACGCCCTTACCCACGAGTACAATCGGCCGCTCCATCCTTGCCAGGCCACGGTATTCAAGCGCGATCAGTTTTGCAGGTTGACGGCTGCCGCGTGAGACCGATAGTAAGGAGCCCATGCCGAGCCTCTCCATATCTTTTTCTTCTAGAATGGTGGCCTTGAGCTTGTAGGTCTTGGCTAGACTCATGGCCTGTTGCGCAAGATAGGTGGGGGTACAGATATTGGGAGGGAGGTTCCCCAGATCCTTAGCCAGGTTCATGCCGTGGGCGATGGCGAGTCCTTGTTGTAGCGCGCCTTCATTGGCAGCAGAGCCTACTGTACTGGTCACCCCTAGGGTGATCTTGCTGAGAGGTTTCTTGGTCTCTGAGTGTTTACTTTTAAGCCGATCTGATCGGTAGATACTTTCCAGTCCGATGATCGCGGTCTGAGAAATTTTCCAAGCGATGTTCCGGGTTTTGAGAGGAATTTCAGCTAAGTAGAGGGTTGCATCCGCAGCACCGGTCTCCTGAAGGGCCTTGAAGGCAGTCCTAACCGCATCACGATAGCCTTTGACATGAAAGTCTTGTTCCTTACCCAGACCGACGAGCAGTACCCGCTTGCATAGGGTATTCGGTACATTGTGAAGCAATAAGGTGGAACCCGATTTGCCTTCCATATCGCCGTTTTTCAAGATGCCGCTGATATAGCCCTTGGAGACCTTGTCAATGGCCCCTGCAGCCACGGTTAGTTTGCGAGGTTCGAACACGCCGACCACGATACAGGCACTGCGCTGTTTTTCCGGGCTTGCATTTTTTATGCTAAATTTCACCTCTTGCTCCTTAAATCGTTGTGTTTCAAATAGATTGATCAGTCTGGGTAACGACTGATTATCGCCGGACTGTTCGCACAAAGTCAAAGCGGACAAAAATTATTCTGATCAACAAGAGAGATTGGCCACAATAATCGTTGGATATACCGAGTCGATAGATCCGTTTCAGAATGAACACAATCAAAACCATTTCGAAGATCAAGACGGGAAATCATTACCAGGCCAGACTTGTCGCACCATTTGCGATGCTCGGTATTTATACCGAAGAGGATTGGCTGACCGGTATCGATTATCTCCCCCTCGATACTCCGTCACTTGAACCACAGAATCCCCTTGCGAGGGAGGTCTGTCAGCAACTGAATGAATACCTGATTAATCCTAATTTTAAATTTGATCTGTCTCTACATGTTGGCGGAACCACCCACCAGAGGAGGGTGTGGCAGGCGATACAGTTGATCCCCAGTGGACTTACACGTAGTTATGCCGATATCGCGACCCAACTTCATTCGGCCCCACGGGCTGTGGGTCAGGCATGTGGTGCCAACCGTCTACCACTTGTAATCCCCTGTCACCGCGTGATCGCCAAGAATGGGGGTTTGGGTGGTTTTATGAATGCCAGCGATGGGATCCCGATTGCCATTAAGAGTTGGTTATTGAGACATGAATCCGTCTGATCCCAATGTGGGTTTGCTAGATGAATTTTCTGACGCGCTGTGGTTGGAGGATGGTCTGTCTCGCAATACACTGGAAAGTTATCGAAGTGATCTGCAGAAGCTTGCTGAGTGGATGGGGATACAGAACCGGAGCAATGGATCCTTACAAGGGGCTACGCATTCAGATCTGCTTGAGTTTCTTGCTTATAAAGTATCAAAAAGAGTCAAGGCCAGTACCACCAGCCGTGAGTTATCAAGTCTGAAGCGTTTCTACCGGTTTCTGTTGAGGCAGGGGAAGATTCAGATGGACCCCAGTCTCAATATCGACACCCCAAAACTTCCACGTAATCTACCCAAGAGTCTGACCGAGTTGGAGGTTGAGTCTCTGCTTGCAGCACCTGATGTGGGACTCCCATTGGGACTCCGAGACCGTGCAATGTTGGAGGTCATTTATGCCAGTGGTCTGCGGGTGTCGGAACTCGTCACCCTAAAAGTTGCTCAACTAAGCTCGAATATGGGGGTGGTACGGGTCATGGGAAAGGGGAGCAAGGAGCGGCTAGCACCCCTGGGTGAGGAGGCTTTGGACTGGACTGATCGGTATCTCAGGGAGTCTCGACCCACACTGCTGGATGGGAGGGTCAGTGATGCATTATTTGTAACTGCACGGGGTGTTGCCATGACCCGTCAGGCATTCTGGTATCTGATCAAGCGCCACGCACATTCTGCGGGGATTGATAAGCCATTGTCTCCTCATACCTTGCGACATGCCTTCGCAACCCACTTACTGAATCATGGCGCTGATTTGCGAGTGGTACAGCTACTTCTGGGACATGCCGATATCTCGACCACCCAGATCTACACTCATGTCGCGCGCGAGCGTCTGAAGCAGATCCATGAGAAGCACCACCCGAGAGGGTAGGGCTAGCGGGG
>SESD01001145.1_pt1 | contig 15058 bp, 10 predicted proteins | sample 3171411 | NCBI WGS metagenome assembly SESD01 (sample SAMN06051880, study PRJNA518727) | freshwater metagenome | biome: subpolar coniferous forest; feature: holomictic lake; material: water; isolation source: holomictic Lake 442, 16.5 m depth | place: Canada: near Kenora, Ontario | collected...
ACAGCCATTTTCGGATTAATTCTTTGCCTTCTGGTTGAATATCCATTTGATCGAGCGGGATATCACTCAAAGAACGCCAGAGTTTGTCATCTGTTTTAACCACTGTCTGTTTTGCCAGCAGCCCCCCCTGGCTGTGTCCAATGACAACCATCTGATCCATTGCCAGGTCAAGATTGTCCGGATCAAGTTCACGGCGTTTCTGAATGAGGACTTCCCTAAGAGCTGCTGCCGAATCCACAATGACACGACTGCTGTTATACCGGAATAACCATATCTGGTAGCGCTTTTGTAATACCGGATCTGAGCGGAGGGTGTTGAGCATCTCCGCCCACCAAACCAGATCGCTTGCAGTCCCATGTACAAAGACCAAAGGTATGCGTCCCTTCACATAGGGTTGGAGCATCACCAGTTGCGGTTGGATCTCTTCTGCGATCATCAAAAACCTACGCAGTCCCGCTGACCATATATCGGGATTATCTAATGCATAGGCGATGGGCGCGGTTGAATCCGTTTCCATGGGTACCATTCGTCCGTTGACTATCAATTCAGTATTGTCAAAGGAGTCATACAACTCCAGTTCAGCCCGTTTCGTACCTCTCTCAATCTGGACACCGTCTCCTTCTATTCTCAGGAAAGCCGTCAGGGGAATCACTCTCTCTCCAGATAAAACCTTCGCTTTTGAATTAATCGCAATCAGCGGCAATCCCACGCCGGCGGACCGATTTCTGACTGTGAAACCACGCACCAGGTAATCGTCTGCACACAAAATTTGATCAAATTGGGACATATCCCGTTTGAAGGACTTGTTTTTAATGGACACCGGCAATGGACCGACTGGTAACATCCGGATGCCATCCCGTATTTCGAGTTTACCATTTTCCCCTGTGGCCAGTCCCTTGCCCAATGCGCGATTGTAGATGACGCAGGCTTCGCGGAACCGATTGTCATAGGGGCTTGGCGGTTCTTCCCGGCTGGCGCCAAACAGAAACTGATACGCATAGACGGCCGATGCAAGAAAAAAATCCGGAGCCCTCAGCTTTTTATGTTTTTCCTGGCTGTTTTCCAGCTTCTCCGCGTATAGAAAATTCAATTCCGATAGGGCGAAACGCAGATCCCTTCTGTCATCCTCGCCATCAACCTTCTGATGCAGGGTGGTAAGAGCCGCTTCAGGGTCTTTTTCGTATGACTTGATCAGATCGTAGCGGTGCAGAACAATATGCGTGTTGGTTCCGAATTTTGAATCCGTCAATGCAGAAGCGTTTATTTCCTCATAGGCTCCCCTAAGGCCTGCCGGTTTAACACCAACGTGTGTTGCACATCCCGACAGCCATACAACTGATAACATCACAAGGAAACTGTACCCTATCAGATGAATCCAACGCAAATGAATCCGGGCGATTGGTTCGGATCGAAACAGCATAGCGATCATATTTATTCTGTTTGTCATTGGTTCGTCTCCACATCAATGAAGTTCTTTTATAAGTCGGTATTGTTGTGCCCTGTTGTGGAACCACCGATAAAATTGTCTCTTTTCCTTGCATGCGGTTGTTTATTTCGGGAACAGGAAAATGACAGCGAAACGGAGTCCCCAATCCGGGCCATTATCGGGTTTATCCGCGTAATAGCGATAGCCCAACTGGAAGGCGACGGGTTGATTGCCGATTTTCACCACCTGCTGAAGCATGAAGTTCACCGGCACTGTCCACTGAGCATTAACCCAGTCGTATGTGGACTCGGTGTTCAGCATTAAGCTGGTCTTGGTCTTCGTGGTGTAGGAGACGAACGGCTGGAGGAAGGTGGCGTTGACATCCGCACGATCGCTTTCGCCGGCAAAGGACCATATCTGATTCGCGAGCGAGCCATAGGTCCAGCCGTTATTCTGTTTAAGAACGATTCCGGTCGGCCCGGCCCCCCACTTCTCGGCACCCAGTAAATGATCGGTGGCGGTCGGGAGCATAAAGACCGGCCCGGCGCCCCAGATCCAGCCGTCCCGGGTGGGTTTGGCCGGTGAAAAAAAGAAACTCTGCAAAGCATCCGACAGGCCGGACTGGCTGGACGAGCCGATGATGTCATCCTGGGAAACGACCGGGAGAATCGTGCGCGAGATGAGGTTCCAGTCCTGGTTGAGCGAAATGGGAATCACCGGCTGCAGGTTCATCTTGAATTGAAAGCCATTGCCGGCCGGGCCCCCGCCAAAGTCGTAGTTGCTCTGGAAGGGCACGCTGATGAGACTTGCGATGGGGTTCTGGAGTTTCATGGCCAATTCGTCGGCTTTGGCAGCCTCGTTGTTTCCCGCTGCGCCGGAGGAAGCCGCATCGGCGGGTGCGCGGGCGGAATCCGGAAGGTCCTGGGCGCGTGCGGCTGTCGTCACGAGAATGCAAAGCACTGCCAGAAGGCCAAGCTTCGATTTTATTTTATTGTTTACGAGTGTCATAAGCGCATATCCCTTTTATTTTATTGTTTGCGGGTGTCATAAGCGCATCTCCCTCCGCAGTCGTTTCCGGCGTCGTTTTCCCCGTCTCCTTGCGAAATGCCTCGATCGCGTGGCGGTTGGTCGGGTACAGCCGGTTATCCCCGATCAGTTCCAGCAGGTGATAACGTGACAACAACGCAGCGGTCGACTGGTTGGCACGGCTTACGGCAACGGTCACGCCACGTTTGGCCAGCAAGGTCAGAACCTGATGCAGTGATTCCTCGCCGGTAGTGTCGATATCCACCATCGCTTCCACATCCAGCACAAACCATTTGACGGGTGTGGCGGCTTGCATGACCAGTTTTTCAACCTCTTCTCCAAAAAGAGTGGCATTGGCGAAATAAAGAGGTGCGCCGAATCGGTAAATGATGATCCCGGAAGTATCAGGTGTATGGTCTGAGGCGTGTTCTGCTTCCTCAGGGATAAAATGACTGCCGTCCGGAGCCTCCCGCAACACCCAGGTTTCGGGCCGGGAGGCCCGCCGGAGCAGATCGATCGTGGCCATCAGAAAGGCTATGATGACCGCCTGTAAGGGTCCAAAGATCAGGACACTGAGCAGGCAGACGACGGCAATCCAGAATTCAGACCGGCGCATGTGCCAGAGTTTCCGAAGCTCCTCGACTTCTATCAGATTCAGCACGGCATTGGCGACCACCCCTGCCAATGCCGCCTTTGGCAGGTATGCCAGTTGGCCTGTAAAGAAAACCATGACCAGCGCGACTGTTGCTGCCGCCACCAGGCTGGAGAGTTGCGTGCGGGACCCGGCGGCGTCCATAGCCGCGGTGCGCGAGGCACTGTTGCCGGAGACCAGAGCCCCCGTGAAACCGCTTACGACGCTTGATATGCCATAGGCAAACAATACCTGGTCGCCATCCGCCCGGGTGTTGTGCTTTTGGCCGTAACTGCGGACCAGGAGCAACGACTCGCACAGGGTGATGGCGACCACCGCCATGGCGCCGGGAAGCAGGCGCAAATAGTCGGATAACGGCACGTTTGGCAGAGTCAGGGACGGCAATCCCGACGGAATTGTCCCCAACACGCCGACTCCTTTTTGATCCCAGCCGAAAATGGCTACAATGCCCGTTGTCAAAATCAACGCTATCAAGGCCGCCGGCGCTTTGGGGGCATATCGCTTTACCATGCGAATAATAATAATGGCGCCCATACCGATCGCAACCGAGTAAAGGTTCGCATGGGGGATGGACTTCAACAGTTCGATGACTTCCACAAAATAACCCGTGGTGTGAACGGAAGACGCCATCGCTCCATGGAGTTGCTGGGCGATCGTCTCCAATCCCGATCCGGCCATATGCGCAGCCCCGAGGATTTTCCTTGCCTGGTTGGTCAACACCTCGATGCCCAGGCCGGTGATGAATCCGGCCAATACCGCCCTGGATAGAAAATTGGCGAGAAACGCCAGCCGAAAAAGCCAGAACACGAAAAATAAAAGGCCGCACATGAGCGCCAGGGCCAGAGCGTATTGCATCCGCAAGGGGTCGCCGACGGGCGCGAAGCCAATCAGAATCGCTCCCAAGATGGCGGAACTGGCGGCATCCGGACCGGATACCTGATGGCGGGAGCCGGTGAAGAGAGCGAATATGGCAAGCGGAATAATGCCCGCATAAAGGCCGAACACCGGAGGCAGCCCGGCCACCTGCGCATATCCGATATTCAGGGGGATCATCAAGGCCGCCAGAGTAATTCCGGCTGAGATCTCACTGGGCAAATTGGCCCACGTGGCGCCTTTTATACCTGAAAACATCGTGGGCCATTGAAACTTATGTGTCGTACTCATAGATTAATCCTCGATTGTCAGATAGCGCCGGAGCAGGCCGGGGGAGTTCATGCCATATCTCCCGCTTCGGTCTTGCCGGCCAGCTTGGCGAAGATGGGTGGCGCTGCCAGGAGCCCGATGATGACGTGCAGCGGAACCACCAGCAAAACCATCAGGAACATCCCCTCGGGTGCGTTGGTAATGCCAAAGAACGCCACGAACCCTGCCGAAATATTCCGCGAGCTCTGGCCCAGAGCCATCACACTGCGCTGATTCTGTTTCAGGCCGAAGCCGACCAGATACGGTACCACGGCCATCACGACCATAAACACCACCCACGCCCCCGGGGCAAAGCTACCCACCGTGCTGAGCATTTGCTTGCCGTAGATCCACAGGCACGTCCCCAGACAGAGCAGCAGCCAGACGCCACTGGTTTTCTTGACCCATGGGAACATCTTGGTCGCCACCGTGGGCTTGTAAAACCGAATCGCAACACCGATCAGCAACGGAATCAGCACCAATATAATGAGCGGTTTGGCAAGCGGCCAGGTGCTCAACGTCAGCCCTTTGATCAGCAGCGGGGCCATCAATGGCATCAACACAACCGTGAGGATGGTTCCCAGCAGGACATAGGCGCCGCTGAAGGTCAAGTCGCCGCGGGCTTTCATCGCCGCCAGCGGCAAGAACGGTGCAATCGGAGCCACGCTGCACAACATCAGTCCGGCAGCGTGTCCCGGCGATAGAGGCAGAACCCGGCAGAGCAGCCAGGCAAGAGCCGGCCCGGCCACCCAGCTCCACAGGATGCAGGGAACGAGGAGCTTGGGGCTCCGCAGCCACTTGAGCGCTTCCTTCAAATTGCACTCGAGGCCGCCTGACATAAGGCCCGATACGGTGAAAACCACCACCGTGATGTTGAACCAAGTCATAATGGTCATAGTCTGTTTCCTTTCAAGTCAATCTTTATTAAACCTATCCATATTATAAGGCGCTAATAGATCAATTCACCCAGAGAGTACATGGCCCGTGACAGCATGCCGCCGGAGATATTTTTGGTTTTGAACCCTTTCTGCAACAGGATGCGCGTGGCATAGTAAGCGCGCTGGGCGGAACGGCAGTTGACATGGATTTCCCGGTCGCGGGGAAGTTCGCCCAGGCGTGCGCGGAGTTCCGGCAGCGGAATGTTGACCGCGCCCGGTACGCTCTCCACAACCAGTTCCGCCGGCTGGCGCACGTCCAGGATGAAGGCGCCGTCCAACGCGTCCCAGTGACTGACCGGCATGTCGCCCCGAAGGACATTTGCAGCGATCATCCCGGCAAAGTTGACGGGATCCTTGGCGCTGCCGAACTGGGGCGCATAGCAAAGCTCGGTTTCTTCGAGGTCGTAAACCGTCGCCCCCATCTGGATGGCCAGGGCCAGAGCGCTGATCCGTTTGTCCACCGCCGGCCCGTCCTGGCCCAGGGCTTGCGCGCCGAGGACTTTTCCGTCGGATTTTCGGAAGATGAACTTCAGCCCGAGCATCTTGGCGCCGGGGTAATACCCGGCGTGCGAATTCGGGAACAGGTAAATCTTCTCGTAGTCCGTGTCCCCAAGTTTTTTGAGCGTCTTCTCGCTGACACCGGTCCATGCGGCGGCGCCCCCGAACAGCCCGATGATCGAGGTGCCCTGGGTGCCCCGGTAACTCGAATCGCGCCCTGCGATCACATCGGCTGCGATCCGGCCCTGGCGGTTGGCCGGTCCTGCCAGGGCAATCAGACTCCACTGGCCGGTTCCGTAGTCCTTGACTTCGACGGCATCGCCAACGGCAAAGATGTCCGGGTCGCTCGTACGCATGTGCTCGTCCACGCGGATGCCGCCGCGTTCGCCGATCGTAAGGCCGGCTGTTTTGGCCAGGGCCGTATCAGGCTGCACGCCGATCGCAAGGATCACGATGTCCGCCGGAAACGTTTTACCCGTCTTCGTCTGGACCTCGATTGCGCCGCCGTCTAACTGCTTGAAACCGACCACGCCGTCGTTGGCGACAACCTTCACGCCATGACGTATGATATGGCCCTGGACAAGGACTGCGATCTCCGGGTCCAGCGGGGTCAAGACGTGATCGGGCTTCTGGATGAGGGTCACGTCGAATCCGGCGTGGATCAGGTTCTCCGCCGTCTCGAGACCGATGAACCCGCCGCCCACCACAACTGCGCGCCGAACCGGTTTTACCATCTGGATGCCGGAGTAGTTATACATTCCGGCCAGAAACGTCGTGCCGCGTTCGATCCACTCACGGATGGTCCGCGCATCCGGAACAGTCCGCACATGGAAGATCCCCGGCAGATCGATTCCGGGCAGCGGCGGATGGACCGAAGCCGCCCCGGGAGAGAGCACCAGCTTGTCGTAAGATTCGGTCGTAACCTCGCCGGTTTGGACATTGCGAAGGTCCACGGTTTTTTTCTTCGGCGAAATGGAGATCGCCTCGCAGTTGGTCCGCGCATCCACCGCAAACATGACGCGAAACATCTGCTCCGACGCCACCAGAAGGCTCGACTCTTTTTCGATCACACCACTGATATGGTAAGGAAGCCCGCAGTTCGCATAAGACACATACGGCCCCCGTTCCACCATGAGGATTTCAACATTTTCGTCCAACCTACGAAGGCGCGCCGCACATGACGCACCGCCTGCCACTCCGCCTACGATGATGACTTTCATTTTTATTGCCTCCAGTTTAGGTTGCCTTCATTTATTTAAGCTTAACACACTTGGCCCTCTGGACCCGGTCAGAGCCAATCGGCTTTTTGCTTTCATGCCTTGCCGAGCAGGCGGCTGTTATTGACTTGTTTGCCTACCATTTCCCTTATGATCGTTATGGTTTCACGAGCCGCTTCCCTTGGGTCCAGGGCCGTATCGGCAATATTGCACACAAGCTTCGTAACATCGTGATCGATTTTCTTTTCAGTCCATGTTTTACCCTTGGTGACCGTTATGTAGACGGAATAGGAGTGATGCATGGTCCCCGGCCGTTCACCGATGATGTGAAGAATCCCTCGAAACGCATTGGGATCTGCGTTGTTAAACAGCAACTCGCCAATTCGATAGCCGGCCCGAACCCTTCCGCTGGTGACCACAATGTTTTTCTCACTCATGGGCACATTTGCCTCTGCAAGCATTTTTCGCAATTCATCCAGATAGGGTGCAAGATGACCTTCGTCCATAATGGCTTTCGCATTCAAGCCATCGGAGATCACAATCTGGCCCTTCGGGAGATTGCCCCCCCACGAATCTCTGAGGGCCTTTAACGCTGCAATGGTTTGCGGGCTCAGCTTTTCGCCGGTTGCAGGCTCGGAGATATAATTATCACGTTTTTTAGACAAGGTGCTGACAGGCACTGCATTGGGAATGGTCTTTACAAAAGCGGGGGTGAGCTCGGCCCAGAGAGAAATTTTGGCATCCTCGTACAAGGATTTAACCTTGGCTTCCAGTTGGGGGTTCAAATCCCAGATGTTCTTGCCATGGCCGGTTGCGATATCAACGCCCCTGGCCTCCACTTCCTGAATTTTTTTCTTGCCTTCGGCATATATCTCGTCTTTGGACCGCTTGTCGCCCTTGGCCTGGCAGTACTGGTAATAGACCCAAAGAGGATCGCCAAAGTGTTCCGTATATTTGTTATTGGCGTTCACGATCCCGATCCGTTTATAAAAAGCCCACATCTCATCGTTGACCTTGTAGCCGAATTTCTCCCTGATGCGGACATGGTCCTGGAACGCCGTTGAGAGATAACTCAACATGGGGTCGTTCTTCGTGGGAAGCGCAATCAGGTAGGCGGGATTGGCCGGCATGATCTGGTCCTGGCACCAGTCCAGATCGTCCAGGGTGACCTCCATATGTAAGGTGGAGCAAATATCGAGACCGATCGTCAAACCATGGAGTTTGGCCATGGCGATATCCTCCAGGCAGCACCTCACCAATTGCTCACGGGTCTTGAAGACCTCCGGACCGATGAAGCCGGCCACATCATTGACATGGAGCCACGCCCCTTTGGGCTGCACCTTTGCCAACTCTATCGCCACCGCTCTGCTGAAGCCGTATTTCCGCGACTCAAGCACCATCATGTCCACGCCGTTTTCAGCCCCATTGGTAAACTCGGATCCCTGACCCGTCTCAAAATAGAGCCCGTAGCGTTGCCCTTCCTTGGATTTTGCATACTTCAAGATCTTTTCTATGTTGACATCAAACGTCTTATTGCAGTCATCGGTTCCGGCAAGGCTCTGAAACATCGTTTCAACCGATCCCGGATATTGTCTGGCAACTTCAGCCTGAACATCGATATGGGAAAGCACGCACCACGGGATAATATCGTTTAGCTTGAACGTATCCACCACATCTTTGAGCGCTTCTTCAACGGCGGCGACACTGACCACCTGGCTGTCCACGGGGTTGGTCCCGATGACGATATCTCCTGTTGCGTAGGAAAATGCGTTAAGCGTCTGCCACTTAACGTCGTCGGGATGGTCCGTGGGGGAATTGGGCTGAATGCGGGCCCCCATATAGCCTTTTGACCCCATTTGGGTGCCGGGCAGGGGGATGAATATCTTTTGCCCGAGCGCAATCAGCTCGTCATTGGTCATCAATTTCGGGACACAGCCGATGGTGTCGCTGGTCAGGCCATTCATGATTCCCTTGATTTCCGATTCGGATTTGGTCAGCAGGAATGTCTTCAGCTCCCCCATGGTCCAGTTTTTGACCTTCTCGTACTGGGCCTGATCGGTGGTCTTATAGATCAACTTCTGCAAATTGTCCACAAACAATGGATGCTCATAAAGATCCTTGATTTTCGTGTTGGCCAGAAGCTCCCGCGTGATTTTCCGGGTTGCCTCATCCTTGGCGCCCACGCCAATGGTCAGATCACCTTCCTTAAAATCGTTTGCAGCACCGATCACCTGCTGGTAGAGCGTCGAATCGAATTTCCCTTTTATTCGCTTGATATAGGCAAAAACGTCCTCGCCCTTCTTCATCTCCTGGATTTTCAGGGCCTCGGCCGCAGCCCGATTCGCAGTTAGCGTTAAACCGGCAAGTGCAACCCCTGCGACACTCATCATTGTAAGAAACGTTCGGCGGTGAATGCTTTCATCCTCATTTGGCAGCCAATTCTTATCCATGATCTATCCCCTTTTGGTTAGCGTTGTATAAAAGCAAGTCCCTGAACTTGGGCCGTGGCGTTCAGTATGATCCTGGTTTTCTTTTCCAGCAAAGGTTACCGATCACAGGCCGCACCCCCTTTTAAGATATCCGCGCCCTTTTCCCTGATAATTATTTTCGCTGTTTCTTCAATTACTTCTCCAACAAATCGCGCACATTGCTGTCTATGTTCCGGCGAGCCGTAGGTAAGCTTTTTTATCAGTATCCGACAGCAGGTGATTTTATGATTCATTTTAAATATACCGTGCAATTCCTTTGAAAGTTTCATGACGTTATTTACTTTTTCTTCTTCTTTTGGCGCACTTCTGCCGAAAAACAACCCCAGGGCCATCGTGCCGCCCGATAAAGCGCCGCAAAGGCAGCCCGAACCGCCGATGCCATGACGAAACCCGGTTGTCATGGACAAAATCTCTTCAGGCATGTCGTTTTTGAAATTTTCCAAAATCAATTTCAAAACAGTTTCCGAGCAACCAAAATCACCTTCCAGATAATAGCTCTCAGCCTTTTCGCGAATTTTTTTCACATGGGTCATTGCATCCACAATTCACCTCTCTTTATTTGCTTCCATAGAAATCCCAGAATGAATCGATCTCCTCGCCGGTAAAATCCCACACCGCATTGTGGGGGGGAGGGGCTCATCCTCAAAAAATTCCGGAAGGTGGTCATCCTTATTCGTAAACCCGGCTGCAAGATTAAAATCATGTTAAGTATGAAGAATCTTGCTCCCAAGTGCGCGCCATTCTTCCGGTGTGATGCTGAGACCATACTTGGCGTTGATCATGTCAGGAATCATCTCCCGGACTGCATCCTGATTATCCAGCCCGTAGAACCCGACAAAAAGACAAAGGCCAGTGGTGTCTATTAATGCGGCGCCTATCTGCAGCCTCCTGGACCTCGCCGATTTCTTTCAAACAACCGCGATGAAAACGCTAAATAATAACAGGAATATCTTTTGTCGAGCCATCATAATAGGGTTCCTTTATCTATCTGTTTGTTTTGTGTTCCCCTGAGAATTCATTTTTCTGATACTGCCGGGTTGCCGTTTTAAGGCGTTGGCGATGTTTGTTTGGAAGCGCCTTCTTCAAGGATCATCTTATCGGGATCAACGCCGTAAACCCATGGCAGTCCTGAGTTCTTCCAGCCGTTTCTCATTCTCTTCCCGATAAAAACGCTTCCTGGATCATCGACCTTGTCCCCTTCCATTCCGTCAATAATGTTGTAAGCGTCATTAAAGCCGGCTGCTGCGAGCTGATTGACGGCCATGGCACTGCGGCCACCTGAACGGCACATGACCAGCAGGGTGTCCCGGGGTCCGGCTATTGTTTTGACCTCGGTGATAAAATCCGGATTCATCTTGACGGCGTATTCGAATTTGCCGTCCTTTCTCTGATATGTTACAAAGGCAAGCGGGATATTCCAGGCCATCTCCGGGTGGCCGACAAGGGCGTACTCTTCAGGGATCCGCACGTCTAAAACCTTTATTTGATCCGGTGCGGCTTTCCACGCTTCATAGGCCTGGGCAGCGGTCATATAAAGACCGGGGTTGGTTTGTTTGTCTTTGGGAAGCTGACTGGCCATTTCTGCATTCAGTTTATTCATATTCAGTTCTCCTTTTTTGTTACATAGATTCGTTTCATCATCGGTCATCATTTGTCGTAAACCTGGGCGCATAAATACACCTGCTTGATTACTTCAGCGCCGCCAGATACTCCAGGCGCATCTCTTCCCATTCCGCCATGCTGGAGGGTGTATGGAACCACTCCTCGGCAGACACCGGCTCCAGCTCGATGGCATCGGTCGGGCATCCAATCACGCAGACGCCGCATCCAATGCACTTTGCTCTTTCAACCCGTGATTTGTTATCATCGTCCTCATCTTCAGTGATGGCTTCTACTGGACAACGCTCAATGCAAACACCGCAGGCAACACACGCTTCCGGATCAACGACAGCCCGATAGTTTGATCTCTGGGGTCCTTCCGACACGCCGGAGATCTTTTGGCTGTGAATCACCCCGCAGCAGCAGGCGCAGCAGTTGCAGGTGCCGACGAACTGCGGAGACTCCGCACCCATGGTGAATCCATAAGCCGCGAGGTGAACATGTCCCATTTGCTCGAGTTCACCCAGAAGTTTGGACGCCTCCTCCCGGTCGAGGACGTTTTCCGAAAGCGGGGTCTGGGGAGGAACACCTACAAAACCGCAACGCTTCATTGGCATCTTGCAGTCATGGTGTCCCTGAAGTTCCCGCTCCCTTTTACATACGCATGGAATAACGACAAATCGTTCGTGCCGTTTGAAATGAGCGTCGATGTCAAGGTGGGGCTCCATCGTCTTCATCAATTCAGGCTTGAGCGAACCCCGCACCGGCACAAAGCCAAGTACGCCTGGGCGTGGTGACAATATCCGCTCGCCACCGCCTTCAATCACGTATTGCTCGAATAGCTCGGCAAATTCCTTGCCGAGCAGCCGCATATTGGCTTCGTACCAACCAACCAGAAACGGTCCCAGCCGGTATTTCCTTGTGCCCTCGACATGAAGCGTCACGCCGGGCAAGACATGCCCGGGTGAGTCCAGGCGAACCAGGCGCCGGGGAATCAGGCTTTCGCACAACGCGGTTACGTCCGCCTCATCCATACCGACCCGTTTGGCGATCTCGGCAGCGGTCTCGGGGAATCGGGTCATCTGGCCTGCAAGAGATACCTCCTCCGGACTGAACGCCATCTTGATCAGTTTTATTTCAACCCCGGATGGCGTCCTGGGAAAACCATGGGGAAGCGCCTCCTGCGCGGCGCCAAGGCGTTCGTAGATGTCTATTGATTTGTCAGTATTGCCCATCGAGAAACTCCTTTCTTATATTTTTTGCGAAGTGAGGTCATTTCACAACAGGGGCTGTCTGATCACCTCGGCCAAAGGCTTCGTCGATGATGGCCTGAAATCTTTTAACCAGATCATCTGATGGAGTTTTGTAATCGTCCAGTTCATACACCACGCCCAGGCTCTCGTACTTGCCCAGGCCGAAACGGTGATACGGCAACAGCTCATAATCGATCACGTTCTTGTGCGGACGAATGAACGCCAGCACGGCCCGGATGTGCTCCTCATCGGCATTAACGCCTGGAATCAGCGGCGTACGGGCAATAAAGTCGATGTCGGGAAACGTTTCATAAGCTTTCTTGAAATTCGCCAGGATTCGTTCGTTGCCCGCGCCGGTCCATTTCTTGTGCCTCTCAGAAATAGTCAGCTTATAGTCATGGAGCATCGTATCCACATAGGGCAGCACCTTTTCTATATTTGCCCATGGAACATTGCACGCTGTTTCGATGGCTGTATTAATACCGCGTTTGTGTGCTCCTTCCAGCAAAGCGGCACTGAAATCAGGTTGCAGCATCAGTTCACCGCCACTCATTGACATACCGCCTCCGGTATTGCGGTAGAAGGAGCTGTCCTTCTCCACCTCGTCCAGCACCTGGTCCACCGTCATTGTTTTGCCGAACATTTCGAGCGCCCCTGTCGGGCAGAGCGACGCATGGGATTCGTCGCAGTCTGTGGCCAGGTGCCAGTTGACTTTTACGTGTTCATCGTCGCCCGCCACAAAATAGAAGGCCCCTTCAGGAAAGGGTGAATTCAGGCAAAGACCGCACTTCTTACCGGTGCACTTTTTGGGGTCGTAGGAAATTTCAGGCTTTATCCGGATGCTTTCGGGATTGCCGCACCATTTGCAGCGCAAGGAGCATCCTTTCAGGAAAACATTTGTCCGGATGCCCGGGCCGTCATGGCTGCAATATCGTTGGATATTCAATACGGTGCCGGTTATTTCAGCCGACTTTTTGGATTGATTCTTCATAGTTTTCTCCCTTATTTTCCACAGTAAATACCCAGTGAATCTGCAATCTTCAGGAATTCACTGTCAACAGGCACCGTTCGGACTTTGTTGATGGCTTCCGCCAGCGGTACGAACTTGATCTCCGGAGGGACAAAAGCCACCATTACGCCGTTTTTACCACCTTTCAATGCTTGCAATGCACCGGCTCCGTATGCCATTCCCAGTTGCCGGTCAACAGCAGTCGGCTTACCACCCCGGACCCAGGGACCAATAACGAGCGGATAGGTTTCCTCGGCGATCAGCAGTTGCAGCTCCGTTGCCACTTCCTCGCCTGCCTTACCTGACCGATGAATGACGTGTTCACTGGCCTCACCGGTTGCCAGCGGCGAAAGAGACGCTTTCAGAGAGGATGGATTTTCCTCTTTATGCGTTTTTTTGGTGAATTTTGCGCCTTCGGCCACCACCACCAGCCCATAGGGCCTTCTGGGAGAGATCTTATCCTTTAACCTCCCGGCCAGGATTTTAAGGTCGCAGGGAATTTCGGGAATCATGACCGCATCGGCACAAGCGGCAATACCGGCCTGCAGCGCCACCCATCCGGCCTGCGCTCCCAATACTTCCACTACGGCAATTTTGCGGGCTGACTGGGCTGCCTGACGGGCACGGTCGAGCATTTCGATGGTAAAGCTGAGCGCACTGTTAAACCCGAAGGAGACCGATGTAGAAGCAATGTCGTTCTCAATCGACCGGGGGATGCACACCGTATTGAGCCCTTTGCGATGGAGCTTATAAAGAATACTCAGGCCCTGCCCCCCAACCACTGAAATCAATGCATCGATATTTTCCATCTTCAACCGCTTTAACAATTCATCGGACATGTCCAGTTCTTCGACCATGTCGTTTTCATCGAGATTTCGCACATGGAAAGGATCAATCCGGGCTGATTGCCCAAGAACCCCCCCTGCAGACGGATCGAGATGTTCAATCAGTTTGGGGCTGAGCGTCACCAACCCGCCATCGGGGTAGTGATCCGGTCGCAGCAGCCCTTCAAACCCATCGCGGATTCCGACCATCTCCCATCCCATTCTGCCGGCCGCCATGGCGGCTCCCGTAATCACAGCATTTATACCCGGAACAAAGCCCGCGCCTACATTGATGGCAATTCGTCTGTGAAAACTGCCATGACCTATTTCTGTTGTCATAATAACGCTCCTTTTACTTATTAAGAAATTCCGGTACGGCGTGGCACCTTCGCCACGCCGTACCGGTTCCGCTAAATTTTAGCATTTACCGAAAGACTGCAATGTCCGCTCGATGATCTCGTTCTGCACACCCACGTGCAGCTTTGTGAAGAAAGCGCTGAACCCGGCCACCCGGACCACGAGGTCGCGGTATTTTTCCGGGTGCTTCTGGGCGTCCCTGAGGATATTGGTGTCCAGCACACTGAACTGAATGTGATAGCCGCCGTTTTCAAACAGGGTCCTGATCAGTTGCAGCACATTCTCGCGGCCCTTGCGGGTCTCGAGCTGGTCAGGGGGGAGCTTCATGTTCATGTGCGTGGCGCACCACTTAACGGCATCATTGCCCTTGGCGGCCGACATCACCAGCGCGGTGGGTCCGTTGACATCGGTTCCCGGCATGGCCGAGAGACTTCCGTCAGTGAGCGCCACCCCGGCTTTCTTGCCGTTCGGCAGCGCGCCGGTCGCCATGCCCATCGGGTTGTGGACACTCTTGGTGTATTGGTCGAGCGACGACTTGATGTCCTTGCTGATGTAGTTGCCGCCGCCATCCACATTGTTGAACGCCGT
>SESD01001147.1_pt1 | contig 15050 bp, 7 predicted proteins | sample 3171411 | NCBI WGS metagenome assembly SESD01 (sample SAMN06051880, study PRJNA518727) | freshwater metagenome | biome: subpolar coniferous forest; feature: holomictic lake; material: water; isolation source: holomictic Lake 442, 16.5 m depth | place: Canada: near Kenora, Ontario | collected...
CCGCGGCGCCCGGTAATGCCTCCATTGAAACCATGACCGTCGACGCGCGTGCCGCCATTGCCTGGCTGCGCACGGAAGCGCCGCACGCCGGACCGATCACCCTGCTGGCAATCTGCTCCGGCTGCAAGGTGGCCATCCGCGCCGCAGCTGCGGAGCCGGACATCGCGCGGCTGGCGCTCTGGTCAGCCGAGGCCATGGGATCGCTGCGCGGCAGCACCGCCGGCCTTCACCGGAGGCTGGTCCTGCTGCGCGCCTATGCCCGCAAGCTGCTGCAGCGCGAAACCTGGCGCAAGCTCCTGCGCGGGCAGGTGCGGACCGGCATGGTCGGCAGGGCGCTCGTGCAGGCGGAGGTCCGCACGCCCGCGGAGGCGCGCACCGAGGACGAGGCGCTCCGCGTGTTCCGGGCCTTCCGCGGCAGCCTCCTGTTTGTTTTCGGCGAATCAGACCCCGACACGCCGGGATCCTCCCGGGCCTACACCGCGTACTGCCGTGCCGGCTCCATGCCGCACACCTGCCACATTGTGCCGCATGCCGGCCACAGCTACTACGGCGTGGATTGGGAGCAGGAAGTGCTGCGGGTGACCGAGACGTGGCTGGAGGAGCCCGTGGCCGGTGATCCGTGACCATTGTGCGGAAGCCTTTATGTCCTCTGTGTATCCCGAGCGCGCGTCATTTCTTGCGTCTTCTGTTTCTTTCAGCGAACGAATAGCGCTACTGAGGTATCCACTTGGTTGGCGTTACCACAACATGTGGTGCCCCTGTTGCAGGAAGATCGCCCGCCGGTTGTGGCAACGCCAGCCAAGTGGATAAGGCAGTAGCGCTATATCCCTCACGCGAGAAGAGTACGTCGCGGCTCTGCCGCGCCGTTTCGGTTCTGGTCTATCGAGCGCTCCACAGTCGGCGCCGGCAGCAGCCGTTGGTTAGCGCAATTCTATCCGCACCGGTCCGCACGGCCCTTTCGGTTCAACGCTTTGCGATCTATCAGGGCAAACACCGCACCACAAAAAACCTGCACCATTCGCTGATCCCAGCCGCATTGGACGGCGGGCGTGCCACTTTCATTTTATCAGGCGCTAACGTTATATGGGCCGCCCATCAGGCTTGCTGGCATGTACTGCCGCAGGCAAGTCCCGGACCCACTTGGCGAGAAAACGGTAGAACGTCCTGTTGCAAGTGTCAAATTGATATGCAATGCCTTTGCCATCAAGCGAGTGGCTGGCAAGGGCGTAGCAGGTGTCGCGGCTGCCGCGACGGTGTGGGGCGAGGCGCAAGTCAGGCTCGTTCTTGGCTACGGCGCCGGCAGGCTCCAGCACCCGACGGCGCCGAGCAGGCCGTCAACCACCTTGGCCATGCGTGCGTAGTCCAGGCGGTCCCAGGTGTCACCCGACTGGTGATAGTCGGAATTGCGGTATTGCGAGGTGTCGGTCACCATCACGGCGGGGAACCCAAAGGCCCAGTAGTTGCGGTGGTCGGAGAGGTCCACGCCGGGGATGGCGTGCGGCAGGCTGGCGGACCAGACCGGGGTGGCCCGGGCGCTCCGCGCACGGGCTGCCACTGGCCTCGCGCATATCCGGCATCTGCCCGCGCGCGGAGCGCCCGGGCCACCGGGTTCGGCGTCCATGCGTGCCGAAGATCCACGGCTCAGCAACAGAGCGTCACCCTGATTTGCGCCCCCATTCAGCAAGACCGTTGCGTCTTCGCAACCCGCGGACAGCGGGTTGCCAACTAGGAACCTGTCGGCAGAGGGTTCCGGACCGATCCGAAGCCCAATTCCGACAGGTTCCTAGGATTACTGCCCCTCCCGCATGACCACCTCGCAGGGCGACACGTGCCAGATGTCGCGGGCGTATTCGGCGATCGTGCGGTCGGAGGAGAACCGCCCGGCGCGCGCCACGTTGATCAGCGCCTTGCGGTCCCACGCGCGCGGCTGGCGGTACAGCGTTTCCACCTGGTCCTGCGCCGCGATGTAGGCCGGCAGATCGGCCAGCAGCATGTAGTAGTCGCCGTGGTCCAGCAGGGCCTTGACGATGGGGTCGAACAGGCCGGGGTTGAGCAGGCAGAAGACATTCTGCTGGATCATGTCGATCGCGCGGCGCACCACCGGGTTCTTCCGGTAGATGGCGCGCGAATCGTAGGTCAGGCGCCGGGCCGACACCTCGTCGGCCTTCATGCCGAAGATGAAGCAGTTCTCCGGGCCGACCTCCTCAAGGATCTCGACGTTGGCGCCGTCCAGCGTGCCCAGGGTCAGGGCCCCGTTGAGCATCAGCTTCATGTTGCCGGTGCCCGAGGCCTCGGTGCCGGCCAGCGAAATCTGCTCGCTGACGTTGGCCGCCGGAATGATCCGCTCCGCCAGCGACACCCGGTAGTCCGGCAGGAACACCACCTGGAGCTTGTCCCGGGTGAGCGGGTGGCTGTTGACCACTTCGCCGATGCCATGGATGAGGCGGATGATCAGCTTGGCCATGCCGTAGCCCGGCGCCGCCTTGGCCGCAAAGATGAACACGCGCGGCCAGGAATCGAGCCCCGGCTTTTCGATCAGCCGCTGGAAGCGGGAGATGATGTAGAGCGCCAGCAGCAGCTGCCGCTTGTACTCGTGCAGGCGCTTCACCTGCACGTCGAAGATCGCGTCCGGCGCCGCGGCGACCCCGGTCTGCGACCGGATGTATTCCGAGAGCGCGCGCTTGTTCGTCTGCTTCACCTCGCGAAACCGGCGCAGGAAGCTCTCGTCGTCGGCAAACTTCTCCAGGTCGCGCAGGCGGTCGAGGCGGGTGATCCAACCGTTCCCGATGGCCTGGGTGATGAGCGCCGCCAGCCCCGGGTTGGCTTTCAGCAGCCAGCGCCGCTGCGTGATGCCGTTGGTCTTGTTGCTGAAGCGATCGGGGGTCATCTCGTAGAAGTCCTTGAACAGGGTCTTCCGGAGGATGTCCGTGTGAAGCTGCGCCACGCCGTTGACCGCGGACGACCCGACAATCGCCAGGTTGGCCATGCGCACGAACCGCTCGCCCTCCTCGTCGATCAGGCTCATGCGGCGCAGCCGCTCGATGTCGCCGGGGTAGCTGGCGGAGACGTGCTGCAGGTGGCGGCCGTTGATCTCGTAGATGATCTGCAGGTGGCGCGGCAGCACGCGCTCCATCAGCGGCACGCTCCAGCGCTCCAGCGCCTCCGGCAGGATCGTGTGGTTGGTGTACCCCATGCAGGCGCAGGTGATCCGCCACGCCTCGTCCCAGTCCATCCGCTCCCGGTCGACCAGCAGGCGCATCAGCTCGGGGATGGCCAGCGCGGGGTGCGTCTCGTTCAGCTGCACGGCGACCTTGTCCGGCAAGGCCGACCATGGATTCCCCTCGGCGCGGAAGCGCCGCAGGATGTCCTGGATCGTGCAGGAGACAAAGAAGTACTGCTGCCGGAGGCGGAGCTCCTTGCCTTCCAGGACGTTGTCGTTCGGGTAGAGCACCTTGGTCAGGTTCTCCGCGAGCACCTTGTTCTCCACCGCCGCGACATACGACCCGCGGTTGAAGTCGTCAAAGTCGAATTCGTCCGTGGCCTGGGCCGACCAGAGCCGCAGCGTGTTGACGACCTCCCCGCCGTAGCCGACAATCGGCAGGTCGTACGGGACACCCAGCACCGGCTTGGCGTCCAGCCAGCGCCATTCGGTCCGGCCATCGATCTGCACGGCCTCCATCCGCCCCTCGAACAGGACGGTCTGCGTGTGTTCCGGCCGCACGATCTCCCACGGGTAGCCGTTCTTTAGCCAGTGGTCCGGTTCCTCCACCTGGGCTCCGCCGACGATCTTCTGCTTGAAGATGCCGTAGTTGTAGCGCAGGCCGTACCCCACGGCCGGCAGCTTCAGCGTGGACATGGAATCGAGGAAGCAGGCGGCCAGGCGCCCCAGGCCGCCATTGCCGAGGCCGGCGTCGGTCTCATGATCGCGCAGGTCGTTCCAGTCCAGGCCGGCATCCGCCATGGCCTGGCGGCACATCTCCTCCATCTGGAGGTTGATGACATTGTTGCCCAGCAGCCGACCGATCAGGAATTCGAGCGACAGGTAGTAGACCCGCTTGACGTTCCGGCCGTAGTGGGTCTGCCGTGTCGCCGACCAGCGCTCAATCAGCCGGTCGCGCACCGACCAGGCCAGCGCCATGTAGCGGTCGAGGTCCGTGGCGTTGAAGCGGTCCTTCGCCAGCGTGTAGCGCAGATGCCAGCTGAAGTCCTCGTACAAAGACTCCGCCGTCATTTCCACGCGACGCTTGGCTTTTTTGCGAGCCTCCATGCGATTCTCCCCAGGAGACTGTCGGACGCAGGCCGCGGATTGGTCCAGGGCCCTCTGACGACAGTCGCCTAGTTGAGCAACCCGCTGCCCGCGGGTTGCGAAAACTCAATTACAGACAGAAAAATTGTTCCGGCTGCTAGTGTGCCACAAGCAGGCGCCGCGGTCACGCGCCAAGGTGCCCCGGCGCGCCGCCAGATGGTGGCAGAGCCGTCCCGGCTCTGCTCTCCGGGTAGCAGCGGCGAGACGCCGCTGCCACTTTTACAGCTTGGGCTGCGCCCTCACGGGCCCGGCACAGCGGCCGGTGCGTTGGTGGCCGCCGCGGCACGGCAGGCATCCCGCAGGCGGCGGCTCCCGTCGTTGGTGGGGTCGAGCGCCAGCGCGCGGTCAAACGACCGTGCGGCGCAGCAGAAATCGTCCAGGTCGCGGAGCGCCACGCCGCGCAAATGATGCAGCTCCGCATTATCGGGTATCGCCGCCTCCGCCCAGGTTAGCCACGGCAGGGCTTCGCGCGGCCGTTTCTCGACCATGCGGATCGTGGCCAGCAGCTTGCCCAGTTCCCGGACCGGAATAATGTCCGGCCGCAGCCGGATGGCGGCGCGGGCGGCCTCTTCCGCGCCTTCAAAATCACCGTAGTAGGAAAAGAGCGCCTTGGCGGTGGCCACGCGCGGATACGGCTCCCGGGGATAATCATCTGCCATCGCGTGAAAGAAGCTGAGCGTGTTGAAACAGGTGGCCGAAGAGGTCAGCGTGTAGGTGGCAAACAGCGCCAGGTACAGCCCCGCCGCGGCGGCCAGCAGCCGGCGGGCACGGGCGTGCTTGCGGTCGCCGGCGAACGGCTCCTGGCAAACGCGCTGCCACAGCGCGAAAGCCCCGGACACCAGCAGCAGCACGCCAGGCGCCACGGCAAAATAGCGCTGGTCATAGCTGCGCAGAACGGTGCTCACGAGCATGAGGTTGAGCAGGCCGGCGCCAAACCAGGCGATTGCCATCGCCACCAGCCACTGGCCGCGCCGCAGCGCGAGCCACAGCGCGGCGGCAAAAGCCGCAGCGACCGCCACGATGCCGATCCGGAACAGCCCGGATGCCGTGGTGTATTCCCAGTGGAGAAATACCGCCGGCCGCGGGATCAGCAGGTCACGCACCGCATACCACGCGCTGGCAAGGGCAACCCCGGAACCATCGCCGAACAGGCGCAGCACGGCCGCCCCGGCGGGCGAAGGGGCCACGTCGGCCGATGCCCGCAGCCAGGCCGCGGCGCCCAGCCCGGCAGCCAGCCCCAGCACGTGGCTGACCGTGGCCGGCAGGCGCGCCGGACGGAAACAGGCCGCTGCCAGCGCGGTGCCACCGAGCACCGCCATCAGGACAAATCCGGTTTCCTTCGAGATGGCGGCGGCAAAGGCCAGCGCGCCGAGCCACGCCGCCTGCAGCACGGCATCCCTCCGCGTGGCCGCCTCACGCAGCAGCAGCGAAATCGCCAGCACCGCCCCGAGTTCAATGAGCAGGTCCGGCAGCGACATCACAAAGGAGACGACTTCCGTGCGGGCCGGGTGCACGGCGTACAGCAGGCCGACCATCATCGCAAACCATGGCCCGGCAGCAGCGGCGTGGCGCCGGCACAACCGCACGAGGCAGACGGTGGTCAATGCAAAAATCGCCAGGCTGAGGGCGTGGTAGGCCATGGGCGAAGGTCCGGCAACCCGGTAGAAAAGCGCCACCAGAAACATGAAGCCTGGCCGGTAATAGCCGGTGGCGTGGCGCGAGCCGAACTCCAGTCCGTAGTCATTCTGAAACAGGGCCACCAGAAACCCGGGCTCGCCGATGTGCGGATGCCGGGCAATGAGCGAAATGTCATCCCAGACAAAGTCGCACCCGAGCGCCGGCAGATGCGCCACGATTGCCGCCAGCACAGGCAGCAGCCACACCCAGTACCCGGGTTGACGGAGAAAGCCAGACGCGCCTGCGTGCCCGGGTTGCGCCCCGGCCACCCCGGCCCCCTTGCCATGTGCAATCATGCGCTTGCTTTCCCTTTCTTCCGGCTACGCCCGCCGGGCGGCCAAGGCGCGATCCACATCCGGCACGGCAGCCAGCAGTTCACGGGTGTACGGGTGCGCCGGGCGCTCGAGGACATCCGCCACCGCCCCCTGCTCCACGATCACGCCATTGTGCAGCACGCAGACCCGGTCACAGACCGTCCGCACCACGGCCAGATCGTGCGAGACCAGCAGCAGGGCCAGCCCCAGCCGCTGCTGCAGTTCGCGCAACAGGTTCAGCACGCGCGCCTGCACCGAGACATCCAGCGCCGAAACCGGTTCGTCCGCCACCAGCACGCGCGGCTTCAGCGCCAGGCAGCGCGCCAGGCTCACGCGCTGACACTGCCCGCCGCTGAGCTCCCGCGGATAAGCGGACGCCGCCTCCGGCGGCAGGCCGACCTGATCGAGGACTTGCCGCACGGCATCGGCTGGCGTGTGATCCGCCGCCAGCCGATGCACGTGCAGCAATTCCTCCAGCATGGCCGCCACAGTCATGCGCGGGTTGAGCGAGCCGATGGCGTCCTGGAAAACCATCTGCACCTGGCGGCAGTATTGCTCGCGCCCGGCCTGACTGCGCCGGTCCACGTCCGCGCCGTCGAAGAGGATCCGGCCGCTGCGCGGCTTCACCAGGCCGACGATCGCCTTGGCCAGCGTGGATTTGCCGCATCCGCTTTCGCCCACGATGCCGAGCGACTCGCCCGCGGCAACCTGCAGCGAAACAGACTTCAGCGCCTCCACCGGCCGACCGCCGGGACGCGGATAGTGCACCACGAGGTTATGGATTTCGAGGAGGGGCATGTTATAGGTGTCGGGTGTCGAGTGTCGGCCAACATACACGTTTTTGCGTGTATGCTGGCGTCTCCAAGTGGAAGGACACAGAGGTCACAGAGAAAGAAAGAGAACACCGAGAGAAATTCATGCTGCAGCCGGTTTGCGGGCCGCAGCCAGGCATTTCTCTGTGGTCTCTGTTGTTCTCTGTGCTCTCGGTGTCCATGACGTGTTCATTCGTTGGGTTGCCGGTCATTTTGCAGCCTGCTTCGCCAGCCAGCAGCGCGTCTGCCGTCCCGCTGCCGCTTCCGCCATCGGCGGCGGAAGGGAGCAGGCATCCATGCGGCGCGCGCAGCGCGGCGCAAAGCCGCACCCCGCGGGCCAGCGGTCGGGGGACGGCACCGTGCCGGGAATGCCAACCAGCGGACGATCCCGGGGAGCGTCCAGCCGCGGCACGGCCGCCAGCAACCCAAGCGTGTACGGGTGCCGCGGTGTGCGCAGAACGTCCGCCACAGGGCCGCACTCCACCACCTGCCCCGCATACATCACGGCCACGCGGTCCGCGCGGCCTGCCACAAGCCCGAGGTTGTGCGTGACCAGCAGCACCGACATGCCGGTCTCGCGCGCCAGTTCGTCGACCAGGTCCAGCACCTGCCGCTGGGTGGTCACATCCAGCGCCGTGGTCGGCTCGTCGGCGATCAGCAGCCGCGGCCGGCAGGCCAGCGCCATGGCCACCATGGCGCGCTGCTGCATGCCGCCGCTCAGGGCGCACGGATAGGCGCACACGGCGCGCTCCGGATCCGGAAGCCCCACGCGCGTCAGCAGCCGCACAGCTTCGGAAATCCGCGCCTGCCGCGGCCCGGCCAGGCATTCCGCAATCTGGTCGCCGATGCGCATCACAGGGTTGAGCGAGCCCGCCGGATCCTGAAAAACATACGCGATCCCGTCACGCCCGCGCAGCGCACGCAGATCCTCCGGATCCAAGGCCAGCATGTTGCGGCCACAAAAGCGGACACTCCCGGTGCGCTCGGCACGATCCGTGGGCGCGAGAGCCGTAAGCGCCAGGCAGGTCATGCTCTTGCCGCAACCGCTCTCCCCGACCAGCGCCAGGCGCTCCCCGGCCGCAAGCTCCAGCGACACGCCGCGAACCGGCAGCGTCTCGATCCCGTCACGCCGGAACCGGACACACAGCTCTTCCACTTGCAGCAGATGCTCCATCAGTGATCGCAGAATGACAAAGCCGTCGCGCCATGTCAACTAGCAGCCTGTCGGATTTAGGTTTTGCGCCTGCACACGATTCGTGCCGACCAGGCTGCTAGTTTTAGTCTGTGGCTTTTTCTCGTGCCCACACACAGGAATTCCCGACTCTTTTTGATCAAAAGAAGCCGATTTGTCTTGACATAACATGTTGCGCTGTAATATATTAAGCGACATAAGCTCACGCTTTGTTTTGGTGGATAGAGACACGCCGATGCTACTTCCTCCCAGTCTTCAGGACTGGCTTCCGGATCGAAGCACGGCACGCAACGCGCCTGGCGGAGAAGCAACGGGATTACGAGGCCAAACTGGACGAGCGCAAATTACGGCGGGACCGCGGCGAATGCGTTGGCCGACACGGGGTATTTCAGTGCGGAGGCCGTTGCCACCGTGGAAAGCAACGGTGGCCCGACGACGTATGTGGCCGTTGAAAAGACTGGGCATCATCGTACGATTGCAGATCTGCTGGCGGTTCCAGAACCGGAGACACCGGCCACTGGGCCGATCGACCGGGATGCCATGCGCCGACGATTGCGCACCGCAGTCGGGCGGACGGCCTACAATTTTCGCCGCCTCGCGCGCCTGATTCCCGCGGCGACAACACGTTGCCATGGCGACTTCGCCCTTCAACCCGCGTAGAAACCAACAAACCAGGTGTTCTTAGTTTTCCGACGCGCCGAAACCCGTCAACAGACGTCATGATTGTCTTCTGGACTCACATTTTGAGCAGCTCTATCGCCCGTAAGCGGGCTTCCCCAAACTAGCAGCTTAGTCGGCACAAAGTTTGTGTTGGCACAGCGCTAAATCCGACAAGCTGCTAGGAACCTGTCGGCAGAAGGTGCCGGATCGATCCAAAGCCTAAATCCGACAAGTTCCTAGGGTGTGATCCGCACGCGGAAGAAGCTGGTGCCGGCGTCAAACGGCACAACCGCGGTCATCACGCCATCCGTGCCGTCGAGATCAGCCAGTCCGGGAACCGGCATCCAGACGCCAGCCGCAAGCTGAGTCGAGCATTCGACCGTGTAATGGTTCCCGGTGATCGCGGGCCAGCGAAGGGTCAGCCCGGATGCCGGGGGCGCCTCGTCGCGCATAACCGTAAAGGGCTGCGAGGCCGCGAACAGCGACGTGCCTGTCAGTTCCTCGTCGGCGTTCAAGATGCCGTCCCCGTCGGCGTCATCCGTCGGGTTGAGGACCAGCACGCGGACGGTCACAGGTGCGCTGGTGTTGCCGGCCAGGTCTGTGGCCACGACGCGGAAGGTGTTGGTGACGCCCCAGGCAATGGCGCACGAGCAGAACTCGCGATGCAAAAGCCAGTGCAGGAACGGATGATCGACCTCCCCCGCGGCCGCGACCCATTCGAGCCGGTTGCTGGCGGCGGACCGCGCATGGACGTCGGGGCGCGTCGCATTGTCGAACGAGTAGCTGGCAATGCCGGAAAGCGCATCCGTAAAGTTGCTCCCGGCCAGCGGCACACTGGCCGCCACGATATAGTTGCCGAAGCGGCTGTAGTTCGTCGCCACGCCGAGCGTGCCGGCAACCGGGGGCGTCGCATCCACCCAGAAGGGACCCGCCCGGTTCGTCGCCTCGTTGCCCATCCGGTCCCGCGCCTGAACGGTCAGCCACCAGTTTGTGGAATCCGCATCACAGTCGAGCGACAGGCTCGCCGGCGGTTCCGGATAGACCCGCGTGGTGCTGTTGGTCCCCTCGCCCGGCCGCGCCAGCGTCACGCGCGTATCCAGCAGCCCGATGCCAGCGCCGTCCGACGCATGCCAGGAAAACGTCAGGTGGCGCGAGTCCGACCACGTCTGCGGCTGGCGCGTGTGGAAGTGCAGCGCCGAGATGTCCGGCGGCTGGTTGTCGACCGGAAAGGGCGGCGCCAGCACGCTCGCATCGGCATAACTCGGGTCGGTCGCGCGAACGCGCAGCAGCGTGCGCATGGCAAGCTGGATGGTGTTGGATGGGTGCCGCGTGTCCCACTGCAGCGCAAAGCTGTTGGTGGCCTGGGGCCGCAGCCCGGACGGGACCGCATGCGCGATGGTGCCGGCGTTGGTGTTCAGCGTGGCCACGCCGTGGCTGAAGCTTGCACAGCTCAGGCGGGGCACCGACCAGGTGGCGCCGTCGTCGCCGGAGCAGGAAAACGTCAGGGTGCGACTCTCGCCATCCGGATCGACAAAAGCGCCCGAGACGGACACGAGGCCGCTGCCATTGGTCGCCTGCGCAGCAACCAGGGACAGCACGGGGCTGTGCCGGATATCAAAGGCCAGGTCGTACCAGGCTACCGGCGAAATGGGGTCGTTGCAGCGGAGCAGCACCGGCAGGCGAAGCCAGCGCTGGCTGAACTGCGCGGCATCCACAGCCACCTCCAGCGGCATGACGCCCCCCGGAGACACCGAGCCGGAACCCGGCGCCAGCGCCACGCCCGGCACGACATCCGGGTCGAGCGGCGCCACGCGGATATTGTCGACATACCACCCTTCGCGGTCGGTATTGTCGTCGGCGCCATAGTGAAACCGCAGAATCACCGTGGCCCCGGCAAAGGCGGAAAGGTCGAAGGACACGTCATGCCACCCGTCGCCGCTGCCGGCAAAGCAGGGCGTGCCGTCCGGCCACGGGGAGGCATACCACCCCGTGATGGCGTGCGTGTACGGACCGGGAAGCTGCATGAACGCCGCGCCGCCATTGGTCGACAGCTCCACCAGGCCGCCGTCCCAGCAGTGGGCGGCCTGGGTGGTGTCGAGCTCCGAGCTGATCCAGTAGCTGAACGCCAGCAGCGCGTGGGTGCCGATGCGAATGGGTGGCGAGGTCATGGCGGCGTGCTGGCCGCGCCCGTTGGGATAGGATGGCGACACAATGACCGCACGCAAGGAGGCCGGCGCGGAACGGCTGCGCGCGGTGCTCCAGGTCCAGGGGGTTCCGATGGCGCCCAGATTCCAGTCCAGCGTGGGCGGCGCATCCGCGTATTCCCCCAGGCCGGCAGAGGCGCGCCACGTCAGCGTGGCGGTGCCGCTGTTGGAAACCGACAGCGAATCGGCGGCCGGGCCGGGCTGGATCGCAACATAGGCGCGGGCCAGCGGCGCCCCCAGGACGATGGCGGCATACTGCAGGCGCGTGGTAAAGATCGCGCTCTGTGCGGACAATCCGTCCTGGCCGGCAGCCCAGACCCAATAGGTAATCGTATCGCCGGACGCTGCCGCGCCGGTGAGCGTTCCCGTGTACAGGTTGGTTCCGCCCGGCACGCTTGCCAGCACGCGGCTCTGCAGGACACCGTCATTGATCCGCCAGACCACCTGCGTGCCGGCCAGCGGCGAGGTGTCCTCGATCATGACGTACACCCGGTACGGCGGCGGCGCGCTCAGCACCAGGTCCAGCGGCATCACGGTGATCACGGGTGCGCGCGGACAGCTGGCGGCATCGCCCGGATCGGTCCGGGCAAGGTATTCCAACAGCATCCCGGCGCCATCGCCATCCGTGTCATCCGCCGGGCCCGGATCTGTCGTGCCGTAGTAGTACATCTCGTACCAGTCCGGAACCTGGTCGCCGTCCGCGTCCAGCGCCTCGGGCAGGTAGAGCGCCGTGGCTTCGTGCGGCTGGTCCATGCACACGCCGGCCACCCGGTTCGTGGCACGCCCGGACAGGGGCACGCGCGCATCGTCCAGGTACCACCCGGCAAAACAGTGCCCGGCAATGCGGTCGGCAGCCGTGACCGTGGCCGCCGTGGTTCCAACATCGTACCAGGCGTTGGTCTCGAGCAATCCGGGAACCGAGGCCTGCTGGTAGAACAAGTACTCGTCTGCCCAGCGCCAGGCCAGCGTGGACGGCTGGTCCATCACAAAGGCCAGCTCATTGCTGCTGCCCGAAGCCGGCACGCTTCCCGATCCCTGCCAGCCGCGGCACCGCCGCGCATGCCCGCCCTCCAGGACCTCGCGCAGATCGGCGCTGGCACAAACCGTGTTTCCGGAAGCCACCTGGGTGACGCCGTACCCCGGCGTCACCGTGCCACTCGGCTGCGGGTCGCCGGACACGGTCAGGGTGAACACGCGCGTCACGCAGAAATCGTATTCGCCCGCTGCCGGAGACCTTGCCACCAGGCCGGCACGCGAGGCGACGCGGATGAAGTAGCTGACGCTCGCGCCTTCCGGCGCGGACGGAATGAACGCCTCGTGCAGGGTTCCGGCAACCTGGGTGAACCGGGAGGTGTGGACGATCTCCGGCGCCAGGCTGGTGCGCCAGACGAGCTGCGGGGAGTCCGGGTCGTACAGGCCGGCCGGGCCGAACGTGCAGGTCACGCGGTAGGCGCTCTCGGATTCCAGCTGGTTCTGCAGCGGCGTGAACGTAATGACCGGCGGCAGGGGCGAGATGCGCGCGCCAAACGGCAGCGCAGGATCGCCAAACAGCGTCAGCTCGTAGTAGCACCAGCGCATGGCGCCGCTGTAGTCATTCACGGCGTAGCGCACGTCCTCCTTGGATCGCTGGTTGGCCTCGCCCAGGAGGGTGGAGCTGCCGCTGAGCAGCTGATCCCAGAAACGGCGGTGGTAGCGCTGCGAGGGCCCGTCCGTTGTTCCGCCCGCGCCCCACCCGTTGCGCGTGTTCATGACCAGTGCGGCCGGACCGTTGGTGGCGGTGACCAGGGTCTCGGCCAGGCATTCCGTCGCGCCGTCAAAATGGCCGGATTCGCACGCCTGTGAATAGCCGAGAAAATAGCTGGCGTTGGTCAGGCCGAGTATGGCGTTGCGATCGGTTGCGTAGCCCGTATAGAGCCTGAAGCAGTAGTTGATGTTGCCGTGGCCGAGATGATTGAATACGTGGAAGTCCTGCTGAAACCGGCGGATGATCTCCGTGTTCGCCCAGGTGTACCCCGGCGCGTCGTAGAGACAGTCGGACGTGTCAAAGCTTGCCGCATTCGGCGCATTGCCGAAGCCCACCGTGGCGTAGCCGTCGAAGGATCCGCCCGTGCGCAGCTGCTCCATGGTGGCGGTCGCGTAGTCGCTGACGCCGCCAAACCCCAGCCACTCGCCCGCGTGGCTGGTTTTGCGCAGCTGAGCCGGCGCCGCCTGTTCATAGGCGAGCGTCTTGCGCACCATGTTGGCGACTTCGTTGGTGGTGGCTACGGGAAAGCGGCCGACATAGACCTCGGCAACCAGGTCGACGTCCTGACCCTCCTCGCCGTCTCCGGCCTCGCCGTACACGCCGTTGGCATTGAAGTCGAACGTGCCGTCCAGGCAGCCGTAGTACATGTCGGAGGCGATCGAATCGGCGGCCTGCACATAGCCATACAGCAGGCGCGTGGGCACGCGCGCGGCGGTGCCGCCAAGAAGCACGTAGCGCGTGCCCCAGTTCTGGTATGCGTCGGCGATGAAGTTGCGGATGCGCGTCGGATCGTCCGTGCCGCCATCCGGCCGCGTCCCGGGGTAGTTCGCGCAGATCCAGTCAGTGGTCACATTCGTGGCGATCAGGCCGCCCCGGTTGCGCGCCGCACACAGCGCCTGGAAATTGTTCGGCGCCGGGGTCTCCAGCAGGTCGGCCGACGTGATCACCACGTAGTCGAAGCGCCCGGCGGCCGGGAGCGTGCCGCTGGTTAATGCAACAACCGGGGCCAGCGGCCGGGCAGCGGCCTTCCCGCCCTCCTTGCCTGCCGCGGCGGGAAAGGTCCAGGTCACCGCCACATCCAGGCGCCGGTTGGCCAGCAGGATCCCGCTGGCGGGCACATACTGCACCGGCGTCAGGCGCACATTCACCAGGCGCTGGCTGCCGCGGCGCTCGATGGACCAGCTCGCGAGGTCAATCATCGGATAGGGCACGTCGAGCGCATACGTCTCCGGATCCGGCACGGACGGCTCGCCGGGACCGTCGGAATAGGCTGCGGCCGCGCGTCCATGGCGGACACGCGCCGGCAGCGGCATGACCACGGTGTCCGAGGGGGTGACGCGGCACGACTGCACCTGTGCGCCATCCGGCAGCGCGACAACCACAACGCCTTCCGGCAGAACCGGCTGGCCGGCCTGCTCCCCCGGGAACGTGTTTGTCAGCGACAGCTCAACCAACCCCTCCGCCGTTGTGCGGACCTGCGGCAGGTCAAACTGCGCTGTAATGACAGCCCCGCCAGCCGAGTAATTCACGACCGCCGGTGCGGGTATGATGGCTGCCGCCAAGGCGAAAAGTGAACCGGAAAGCAGCGCCGCGCCCGCACAGACCAGACGCTGTACAACGCCATGCCGGAAATATGCACACCTAAACATAGATATATATTGTATCGCACCCGGGCCGCAGGGCGCAACCGGCGGTTCTCCGCCATGCAGACGCTACTTCATCTGCTGGAACCCGCGAATGCTGTTTTCCGCCGGGTCGTCTCCGGCGGCCCGCAACTGCGTCTTCTCCGCAATGGCGAGGGAAGTGAGGTTCGTTTGCTGATTCGCATAGGCCGCAGCGACCATCTTTTCGGTTTCCTTTTTAACCAATAGGCAAACCACCAGCCGAACACGCGCTTCTCGGATCGCTGCTCCGCCTGGCGCCCGTACCGGCCCCAGGCCCGCGGCAGGTCGCGCCCAATAAACTCATCGAGGCAGTCGTCGTACCAGTTCTCCTGCGCATCCTGGATACGCCCCTAGCCGATCAACTGCCCCTTTTGCTGGAACGTAAGAAAGTAGCCGTCATCGCCGGCAAAGGCATGCGCTTTCGGTTGTGTCATCGCACAGCCCGCCATCAAACCAGCCAGCAACGCGATAATCGCA
>SESD01001148.1_pt1 | contig 15049 bp, 13 predicted proteins | sample 3171411 | NCBI WGS metagenome assembly SESD01 (sample SAMN06051880, study PRJNA518727) | freshwater metagenome | biome: subpolar coniferous forest; feature: holomictic lake; material: water; isolation source: holomictic Lake 442, 16.5 m depth | place: Canada: near Kenora, Ontario | collected...
CGATTGGTACCAGAATTCCAACGGCATCTTCCGGCTAGATACTGTGTTGGCAATGAATCCAGCCGGACAGTCGCTGGCTAGACAATGCAACATTTCACAACCGGCTCAACCCCATGACAACAATGTTCAATTTCTTGCTGCGCGAGCCGAGAGAGTCGCCAGCGGCGGCTGTACGGCAGTCCAGCATCCTTCTTTTACGAGAGGTCGAACCCGGCGACACAGATTCTCCGCAGTTGTCGAAGAAGCCTGACTACCCGCCTGGAACCGCGATCGCACTCGTCGCAAATTGGTCGCAGCGCGCGGCGTCAATTGGGTGTCCTGCGGTTCGAAAGCGCGCTGCCGCTGCGGAAAACTTCGAATGGACCGCCACAGCGTCTTCACCACGGGCCAGACCGATGTGCCCGCGCACCTCATCGTGGGCGGCATGCCAGGCCGGCAGGCGCATAACCACATTGGCCAGATAGGACGTCTGGGACGCATAGTCCTCGGCCAGATCGAGACGCCCGGCCCGAGCGGCTGCAATTGCCGCCGGCACGGTGAGGGTGATGCGGCATCCGGGGCAGGTCTCCAGCGGACCATTCACTGCGGCCCGAGCCTCTTCGAGTGCGCGCAGCGCTGCGGCCGGACTGTCTGCAAGTTGCAGATAGGTGCCGTAAATGCGATCGAGCAGATGAAACCCGACGTCCGTCTGGCGTGCAACATCCAACGCTTCGTCGAGCAGCGCCCGGGCGTCATCAGGGCGACCCCGCTGCATCGCCACTTCCGAGAGTCGCTGCAGTGAGAAGGCCTCTCCGGTGGAGCCGCCAATGGCGCGGTGCAGTCTTGCGCCCTGTGTGAGGTGCTCTTCGGCCGCAGCGAGGTCGCCCGAAAGCAGCTCTGCCTCTCCGCGAATTGTTATGCCAAATGCATATCCCCGTGCGGCACCGATGCGCTTCGCTTCGTCGGCCAGTGACTGGGCGAATTCAATGACTTCCGAATACGGTCGGGCACCGTAGAGAAAGCGTTGCGCAATGCAAAGCTGTCCGTCAAACACGCGCATGGCGAGGTGCGGCACATGGGCCGTTTCCTGTAGGTCAGCCCAGATGCTGCGGTGCAGTTCGCCGCGTGCGTGGGCCGCAGCCGCCTGCGCCCAAGAGGCCACCACGATGGTGGCTGTATCGCCGGAATCGAGCGCAAGACGCCGCGCCTCAGCCGATTTTTGCGTACCCATGGCGGCGTCGGCGGCACCGAGGGCGGCAGCGCCACTGTAAGTCAGCGCCTCGCACAGTCGGCCCTCCACGCTGGTCGGGCGCAAGCCTTCGAGCGCCCGCAAAGCGCCCTTGGCATCTCCCTGCTTGATCTGCGCCAGAGCACCCTTGGCACGCAGGTTCTGGGCACTGGGTTCACCCGCCGCATCGGCCGCCAGCCGGTAAGCCGCCACTGCGGCCGGATGGCCCATCGCGTCCAGCGCTTCTGCGCGCAGTCGCAGGGCTTCGGCATGGGCCGGCTGGAAGCCGAGCAGCGGCTCCAAATGATGCAATGCATCGCTGAAAGCCGCCAGCCGGACCGCATCGGCCGCGGCAGCGAGTAGCCAGGGAACCGATTCGCGCAGGCTGCCGCCGTCGATCCAGTGCTGCGCAATCAGCGCCGGGGCGGCATCCAGCTCTGCCAGGCGCTGCGCCGCCTGGCGATGAATTTTCAAACGCCGGTGGGGTGCAATCTGTTCAACCAGGGCCTGGCGCACAAGAGCATGCCGAAACCGGTACTGGGTGCCGACCAGCACCAGCACTCCCGCCGCCAGTGCCGCGTCGAGCACTGCGTAGGCACGTGTTTCGGCGTCCGGCAGAACGGCCGCCGCGGTCTGGGCGTCAAAGGCGTCACCCGCCAGCGCCATCCACTTGAGCGCGTCAAGCGTGGCCTCGGGCACGTCACAGAGCCTGGCCGCGATGGCCCCGGCCGCAGTGCGGTGCAAGTGCTGGTCACACCCGCTGCCCGCACCGCGCGCCAGCTCAATGGCCGCAAAAGGACTCCCCTGCGCATCGCTTGTGATCCGGGCAACGGTTTCTTCGGGTAGGCCTGTTGGAACGCACTGATGGATGAGCCGGCGAATTTCCTCATCGGCCAAAGGCTCAAGATCCAGCGTTCGCACCACGTTGCTGCCCGCCAGACGCAACAGGCCGCGAGCCAACTCCGACACCGGCGCTGGCTCACGCATGGCCAACAACACGCACACTGGCGACCCGGCGCTGGCGAGGTGCATGAGGACGTCCGCATCAGCGTCTTCAATCAGGTGCGCATCGTCCACCTGCACGAGAATGTTGTCATCATGTGACATGGCCAGCAATAGCCGGCGAAACGCGCCGATGACCTGATGACGGCTGAGGGGTCCCGGCAAGGTCGAAGCAGGGCCGGCAAGCTGGGTAAGCAAGGCCAGCACGGCGCGCGCTGGGGTACCCACCCGATCCACTGCACTACGATCTGCCAGCAAAATGCGCTCAACGAGAGCTGAAATCACAGCATAAGCCCGGCCGTGTTGAGCGGCGTCTGCACGCACCACGCTCCAGCCGCGCCCGCCGGCCTGAAATTCGAGTTCACGGCATAGCGCAGTCTTGCCAATGCCCGCTGTCCCGCGCAGCACAATGGCGCCGGGTCGATCGGTGGCGCTCATTCCCAACCACGCCTGAGCTTGCGCCAGCAACATCGCGCGTCCAATGAAAGCCGCCCTGACAGGTTGAAGACCGGCGATGCATCGTTGGTACAGCGCTTCGGTGCGCGCATTGGGCAGAACGCCGAAATCCCGCTGAAGTGCCTCACGAAGATGCGCATACCAGCGTATCGCCGCGGCGCGGTTGCCGGCTGCAAGCTCCGCGGTCATCAACTCCCAGTGCGCAGGTTCATCACCGGGTTCCACCTGTGCCAGTCGCGCCCACTGGGAGCTGGCGCGCAGCAAGTCGGTGAAGCATGCGTGCAGCCGTTCGCGTGCCGGTTCGGCCCAAGCTTCATAGCGCGCACTGGGCAACAAATCACCGGCATACATGTCGGCGACTTCTTTGCACGTCTGTGGGTCGCGCAAGGCGAGTGCACAGCGCGCCTGCCGCTCAAAGTCTTCCGAGTCAACGGTCACTGGACCGTCGGGCCACAGCCTTAGCTCGCCGCCCTGCATCAATACACCGTCGTGCCGACCCAACGCCTGGCGCGCGTGATGGGCCGCCTTGCGCAAGTTGGCGGCACCCGCTTCGGGTGCAAGTTCAGGCCAGAGCGCGTCAATGGCTTGCTCGCGGGTCAGTCGATGGCGTGGCGCCAGACTCAGCAACTGCACTAGTTGGGCTGCCCGCAAACTGGGCCAGCGCTGTGCCGGTACTTCAGCGTGGTCGACTAGTACTGCGAAGCGACCCAGCAGTTGCACATCAAGTCGCGTGGTGGGGTTCGGGTCGGTTGTGGTGTGGTGGGTGTCCATAGGAGTCGCAGTGTGCTACCACCCCGGCATTCGCGCAACCGCATGTGCAACCAGGAACGTTTCAGGAACACCGCATCGCGATGCTCTCCCCCAGCAGGCGGATTTACCGCCTGCACATTGAAAAAGGACTACCCATGACGACGCGCCAACTCTCACTGCCTGACTGTGGATCAGCCATGCTGACCCTGGCGGAACCCCTGACCTTTGATGTGATCGGCCAGCTTGAACGCGGGTTGGACACCCTTCTCTACAAGTTGCGTCGGGAACTTCGCGTAGACCAACTTGACCCGGGCGATCTCGAATTCGAATCCTGGGCCTCCAACATTTACTCAACCACTTCACCAAGGAAATTTCATGACTGATTCACTTTACCAGCGGCTCGGCGGCGCTGAGCGCATTGCAGCAGTTGTCGACGATGCGCTCGATCGCCATGCGGTCAATCCGCTGCTGGCGCCGCGCTTTCGCGGCAAGGACCTGCCACGTCTGAAGGTGCTGGGCACCCAGTTCTTTTGTGCAGGCTCCGGCGGTCCCCAGGCGTACGAGGGTCGTGACATGCGAACCACGCATGCCGGGATGAATGTCAACGAACAGGAGTTGATTGCAGCCATTGACGACTTTGTCGCGGCGTTGCAGGCCCAGGCGGTCGGCCAGACAGAGGTCAACGAGGTGGTGGCGATTCTCTATTCGTTCAAGGGCGATGTCCTGCGGACCTGAACCGGCTCGGAGCGGTGTCGATGGCGTCCCCCGAGGGGCTATAGGACACCGGGTCGTCACTGACCGCTTTGCGTCGACTGCCGTCGTAGTGTGTTAATGGGGTTGGGTACTCTCACCCCATCCGACGCAACCCCTTGACGATGGTGGCTAGGTTTGGCAATGAGCACCGTATTCGCGGTGATTGATGCTCTTGCTTTTTGTCGTACGATCATTTCAGCGACTGGTCTTCGGCTTGCAACTGGTTGGGGGTGAATGAAGTTAAACATCTGCTCGGGCAGTTGCGGGCTGTCATATCTTCTTCAAGGGCACCAACGCATTCTTTTCGGTTTGAGTCAATGTTGGCTAAAGGGCGCGCAACTACCATTCGAAAAAATGGACCGCAAGTGTTATGAAACCATCCATATCATTGGAGCTGTCAGTGCTAACCTAAAGGAGAACTCGCCCCATGTCACCGACACTGCTAGCCTTGCTCGGGTTCCTTAGCTGGACCCTGTTCCTGCTTGTGCTCATGGAGGCCATCCGCTCCAAGCTCGTTGTCACGGGCGAGGTCCCGGCCAACGGGTTCAATCCCGAGAATTCGAACCTGTCACCCTTCATGCAACGGCTGGCGCGAGCGCACGCCAACTGCCTCGAAGGGTTACCAATTTTCGGCGGCTTCATGCTGCTTGCGGTGGTTGCGGGCAAGTCGAGCGTCACCGATTCACTTGCCTACGTGTTGCTCGCTGCGCGCATCGTCCAGTCCAGCATTCACCTCACGTCCACAACGTCGGTCGCAGTGACTGCCCGGTTTGCAGCATTCGCCGTTCAGTTGGCGGTCGCGGTGTACTGGGCGGTCAAGCTGCATGGCGTGTGAGCCCCCGGCGTCCGCCCCGCCCTCGTCGGATCAGCGACCAACTGGCAAATCAAGCCGCCAGCGCAGCGTCAATGTCGGCTGTCATGCTGGCCGGCGTATCGGTTGGCGCATAACGCTTTAAAACAGTGCCATCCTTGCCAACCAGAAACTTGGTGAAATTCCATTTGATCGACTTGCTGCCCAACAAACCCGGCGCCTCTTTCACCAGCCACTGGTACAGCGGATGCGCCTCTGCACCGTTGACGTTGATCTTGGCCATCATGGGAAAGCTGACACCATAGTTGAGCTGGCAAAACTCGGCGATCTCGGTGTTACTGCCGGCGTCCTGCGCGCCAAACTGGTTGCACGGAAAGCCCAGCACCACCAGACCTTGCTTGCCATAGGTCTGGTGCAACGCCTCCAGACCGGCAAACTGCGGCGTAAAACCGCAAGCGCTGGCGGTATTGACGATCAACATGGCTTTGCCCTGGTACTGGCTCAAGGGGACCGATTTGCCATCGATTTGCAGCGCTTCAAAGTCGTAAACAGTGTTCATGAGCTCTCCGTCAAAGTCAAAGTGGAATCAGTTTCGCATCCTTGGGCGCAACTTTAGCGCCGGTCAAAAGACACCACTGCCAGCAGTGAGGCTAATAAAATCAAGGCACCCCCCGCCAGCGTGCGCAGCGACAATTCACCACTACCCAGCAGCACTGAAGAGACGCTGGCAAATACCACTTCCGACAGCATGATGAGTGACGTGGCGCTGGCGCTCAAATGGGCGGCGCCATATTGCAGCGCCAGATTGCCCGCCAACAACGCCAGGCCGGTAAACAAGGCCAGGGTCGACCAGGCCAAGTCCGGTGCCGGTGGTGCTGTGACAACACCGAAACCCACACCCAACAGCGCCGCGCTGGTGGCCATCACCGCACCGCCGGCAAACATGGCCAGCATGCGCGACTCGCCCGGTGTCTGGTTAAGTTTGCGCAGCAGGATGTTGGTCAGGGCAAAACAGAATCCTCCCATCAGCGCCAGCCAGTCGGCCATGCTCTCCGGGACGGGCCACGGCGAGGCCGGTGTTTTGAGCACGATCACCACACCGATGAGTGCCAGCAGCAGTCGAAAGACAGAACCCCTGCTGGGCAATTCACCCAGCAAAGGCCAGGCCAGCAAGACGACCCAGGCCGGCATCAAGTAGAACAACAGGACAACCCGCACCACGTCGCCGACGGTCACCGCCCAGTTGAAGCCGACATTGGTCAGGCCGGATGCCAGCAGCAGCCACCAAAGCATCGGATGTTTAACCAGGCCTCGCCAGGCGCCAGGGCGCAACAGCAGCAAACAGATCAGGGCAAAACCCAAAGTAATGGCGGTCGCCCACAACGGGTGCAAGCCGTGATTTTGCAGCGCACGAAACGGCCACCACGAGAGTCCGAAGACAAAGGCATTGAGCGTTAGTGCCGCCGCCGCCAGGGCCCGGTTCGACATCAGCCGCTTAGTTTGTCGTTGCGGGCAATGTCCAGCAAGTGCTCGACCTCGGCGCGGTGGCGCACGCCATTGCGTGCATGCCAGCGCCGAATGAACCACATGAAACCGGCAATCACCAACCCAAAAATCGTGATGGCGGTAAAGGTTGGCAGGCCCAAACCGGTGGACAAGCTGTAGGCCGCACCCAACGCCAGGATGCAGGCCTGCTCGTTGAAGTTCTGCACCGCGATGGATCGTCCGGCGCCCATCAGGTTATGACCACGATGCTGCAGCAGCGCGTTCATCGGCACCACCAGATAGCCACCCAGTGCACCAAGCAAAATCAAAAAGGGTGCGGCCACCCACACGTTGGTGATAAAAATCAGCATGATGATGAGCAGTCCCATGCCAATGCCCAGCGTGATGACGCGTGGACCGTCTTCCAGTCGCATGCGGATCGAGGCCACCACGGCCCCAACCGCCATGCCAATCGCCACCACGCCCTGCAATGCCGAGGCCTGAGTCACGGTATAGCCCAGGGCGGCGGCGGCCCAGGCCAGCACGATGAAGCGCAAATTGCCAGCCACCCCCCATATCAGCGTGGTTGCGGCGAGCGAAATCTGTCCCAGCTTGTCACGCCACAAACGGGCATTGCAAGTCCAGAAGTCGGGCAGCAAAGAAGACAGACGTTTGGGCAAGGCGCGCATTTCGACGCCGGTTTGCGGAATATGCGTGTTGAACCAGGCGGCCAGCAGGTAAATTAGTATCAGCACACTGATAGCGGCTTCCGGCGGTGTGTCTATTCCTGTGTCGAACAAGGGCAGATCAAACTTCAAAAGCAGGGGCCCCAAGACCGGCCCCACCAGTTGACCGCCAAGCAAAACGCCCAGAATGATGGAGGTGATGGTCAGGCCTTCAATCCAGCCATTCGCCTTGACCAGCTGCGAGGCCGGCAGCAACTCGGTCAGAATGCCGTACTTGGCCGGCGAGTAGGCTGCCGCACCCAGACCGACAATGGCGTACGACATCAAGGGATGCGTTCCAAACAACATCATCAGGCAGCCGCCCACCTTGATGAAGTTGCTGATCAACATCACCTTGCCCTTGGGCATGGAGTCGGCGAAGGCGCCGACAAAGGGCGCCAGAATCACGTAGAAAAGCGCAAACATCGGCACCAATGCGGCTTGCTGCCACTCGGGTGCTTTGTTGGATCTGAGCAATTGAACCGCTGCGACAAATAACGCGTTGTCGGCCAGCGAGCTGAAAAACTGCGCTGACATGATGATGAAAAAGCCGCGTTTCATTGACTGCAGTTGCGCATCAGAGGCACCGACGCGAGGGTTTTGTTATGTCTTTCCAAACGATGCAGGGTTATAGCACGCCATGGCAATGTCAGAATCAAGTCTTTAATCCGTCACAACCGCAGCACTATGCCCCGTCCGATACTCGCCACCATCCACACCCAGGCACTCCGAAGCAACCTGTTGCGCGCCCGCGCGGCCGCCCCCGATGCCAAGGTCTGGGCTGTTGTCAAGGCGAACGCCTATGGACACGGCATCGAACGGGTCTTTGAGGGTTTGCGCGGCGCCGATGGCTTTGCCTTGCTGGATCTGGAGGAGGCGCAGCGGGTTCGCCAACTGGGCTGGCGCGGTCCGATTCTGTTGCTGGAGGGCGTTTTTGAATTGCGCGATTTGGAACTTTGCTCACGCCTGGATCTCTGGCACACGGTGCACTGTGACGAGCAGATTGACATGCTCGCAGCACACAAGACCCATGTGCCCATGCGGGTGTTTCTGAAATTGAATTCCGGCATGAACCGGCTTGGCTTTACACCGCAGCGCTACCGTGCTGCCTGGACGCGCCTGAATGCCTTGCCGCAGGTCGACGAAATCTCGCTGATGACGCATTTCAGTGACGCCGATGGGGTGGCGGGTGTCAGCTCGCAGATGGCGATTTTTGCCACGGCCACGCACGATCTGCCGGGCGAACGCAGCCTGAGCAACAGTGCCGCCACACTGCGTCACAGCGCAAGCGCTTCAGACTGGGTGCGCCCCGGCATTGCCGTCTATGGCAGTGCACCGGACTTTCCCCAGCACAGCGCCAGCGACTGGGGTTTACAACCCGCCATGACGCTCTCGGCAAGGATCATCGCCACGCAGGAATTGGTGACCGGTGACACGGTCGGCTACGGTTCGACTTTTGTGGCACAGCGCGCCATGCGCATCGGCGTCGCGGCTTGCGGCTACGCCGACGGCTACCCGCGGTCCTGCCCGAGCGGCACGCCAGTGCTGGTGAACGGTGTTCGCAGCCATACCTTGGGGCGTGTCAGCATGGACATGATCATGGTTGACCTCACAGCCATTGCAGGCGCCGGCTTTGGCAGTGAAGTGACCTTGTGGGGCCGCGCTGGCAATGGCGTGGTGCTGGGCATCGATGAGGTGGCGCTTAGCGCTGGCACGGTCGGCTACGAACTGATGTGCGCACTGGCGCCGCGGGTGCCGGTGCTGGTGCAGGACTGACCAGGTACCTGAGAGCTCAGGGCAAGGCTGCCAGATGCGTCTGCGCCGCAGTGGCCAGCTTTTCGTCAAAGGTGGCCAAAGGGCACTTGAGCTCGGCGGCCAGCCACAGGTAAGACGCGTCGTAGGCGCTGAGCTGGTAGCGCAGGGCGAGGGCCAGCACCTCTTGTGGTTTGACGGCGTGCAACTTGATGTCCATGGTGGCATAGGTTTGCATGCCGACCACGGCCAGGTTCGGATCGCCGCGCCGGTTCTTCTTCAAGGCCACACTGGTGATTTCAATATCCAACAAATAGGGTGCATGCAGGCTGCGCCCGTCAATTCGCTGTAGCGCCTGGTCACGCCAGTGCTCGCTGAAAACCATGCCAGCCAGCGTGCTGCAGTCGACCACCAATGGCGGGTGCAAGAGGTATTGCGCCGGAGGCTCGGCCACAAACAGTGAGCGTACAGTGCCGCTCATCGTGAATCACGGTCTTCGCGGATGATGTCCACGCCCAGCGGCGCATCAGTTACCGGTTCCGGGTACAAGGCCCGCAACTCGGCCGCCACTTGCTGGACGGTCTTCCAGCCCTTGCGAACAATCGGATACCCCCCTGCGCCGTAGCCCACCACAACATCCTGCTCGCCCGGCGTTGGCACGGGGACTAGCGGGACGGTGTTGACAACAGCCGCCTCAATCATGGCCATCAACTCACCCTGCAGCGAGCGGTGATTGCGCGCCGCGCGTTGACGCAAGGCTTCGGCCCAGGCCTCGGGCACGTCTTTGACAGAGATATTAGGCATATTGGCTCCAAAATGGATATATGAGCCATTATGGAGCCATTATAGATAAGTGTCAAACCGCCAAAGCAGCAGTTCCGTTGGACAGGCGCCGCACCAGCTTGATGGCTTCAAACCAGACCACACTGAGCAAGCCCAGGGCAATGGCCGTCAGCAGGTCAGGGCTTGCCAAGGGCGTAAAAAAGAACAGGCGCGACAGCCAGGGCAGGTAAAGCGCCAGCCCCAACAGCCCGAGGGTCACGCCAGTGACGATCCACAAGGTTCGATTCGGCAACAGCAGCGAAGCCCAAAGAGACCCACTATGTGACCGGTTGGAAAAAATCAGCGCCAGGTTGGCGCTCACCAGCGTTGTGAAGGTAAAGGCGCGCGCCGCCGTTTCACTCAGCCAGCTGGCACTCCAGGCATAGGCGCCCATCACCACCAGCAGCACGCCCAGGCCTTGCGCCAGCGCCAGCAGCAGCGTCAGGCCGGCAAACAACGGGGTGTTGACGTCACGCGGCGCGCGCTGCATCACATCCGACTCGGACGGCTCGTTCTCGAACACCATGGAGCAAGCCGGGTCGATGACCAGTTCCAGAAACGCAATATGCAGCGGGAACAACACAACCGGCCAGCCCAGCAGCACCGGCAGCAGTGCGGCACCGGCAATCGGCACATGCACGGCGAGAATGTAGGACATGGATTTGCGCAAATTGTCAAAGATGCGCCGACCCAATGCGACGGCACCCACGATCGAGGCAAAGTTGTCGTCCAGCAGCACCAGCGAGGCGGCTTCACGCGCCACGTCGGTACCACGTCCGCCCATCGCCACGCCCACATGCGCGGCCTTCAACGCCGGTGCGTCATTGACGCCGTCACCGGTCATGGCCACCACCTCGCCATTGGCCTTGAGCGCCTGCACGATACGCAGTTTTTGCTCGGGCGCGACGCGGGCGCAAATGCTGGTGGTTTGCATGCGGGCCTGGAGCTCGTCATCGCTCAAGGCCGCCATGGCGTCACCGGTCAACACTTCACCGACGTCCAGTTGCGCCTGGGCGGCAATGGCGCTGGCAGTGGCCGGGTAATCGCCGGTGATCATGACAACCCGGATACCGGCCGTGCGGCACTGCGCCACTGCGTCTGGAATTTCAGCCCGCAGCGGGTCCGCCAAGCCCAGCAAGCCGATGAACTCGAACTCAAAGTCATGCGCGACGGCGGGCCACTGCTCACCGGCAAAGCGCGCCTGCGCCACACCCAGCACCCGCAAGCCCTGCGCCGCCATGGCATCCACTGCGGCGGCAATGCGCAGTTGCGCGCTGCTATCCAGATGGCACAAATCGATGATCGCTTCCGGCGCTCCTTTGGCCGCCACCACATGCGCGTCATCTTGCACTGCCGTCCAGACGTGCGACATGGCGCGCAACTCGGGCGTCAGTCCGTATGCCTGCACCAGCGTCCAGTCGCGGTGCAGATGCTCGGTGTCCTTCAAAAAGTGCTGCCCCAGCCGGTGAAACGCCTTTTCCATCGGATCAAACGGTTCGCTCACGCTGGCCAGAATTGAAAACTCCACCAGCGTATGAAAGGCCTCCGGCAAGTCGGCCGTGGCAGCGTAGTCAATAGCCATGCTCTGACCTAGCCCGTCACCCGTCGCGGGAGCGGTGTTTTGAACATGGAGCTGTGCCACGGTCATGCGGTTTTCGGTCAGGGTGCCAGTCTTGTCGACACACAGCACCGAGGTGGCGCCCAGCGTCTCGATGGCGGCGATGCGCCGAGTCAGCACGTTTTCCTTCGACAAGCGCCAGGCACCCAAAGCCGGCAGCACCGTCAACACCACGGTGAACTCTTGCGGCAGCAAGGCCATCGCCAGCGCAATGGCGGCCAGCACTGCGCCCAGCCAATCGCCCCGGATCAGTCCGTAAGCGCCGAACATGAAAATACTGGCGCCGAAGGCCACCGCCGCCAGCACTTTGACCAGGCTGGCGGTTTGCTTTTTGAGCGGAGAGCGTTCACTGGTCAAAGTCTCCAGCGCGTTGCCAATGCGCCCGATTTCGCTGCGCGCGCCGGTTGCCGTGACCCGCGCGCTGGCCTGGCCCTTGACTAGCAGGGTGCCGGAAAATAGCAAAGTTTGCGCATCACCACCGGGTCGCACCGAGGCCGTCGCTTCTGCTGTCGCCAGCGTCGCAGTGGCCACCTTGCTGACCGGCACCGCCTCACCGGTCAGCAGCGATTCGTCGGCCTGCACATCGGTGCCAGAAATCAATACCGCATCAGCCGCCACGCGGTCGCCCTCGGCCAACAGCAAAATATCGCCACACACCACCTCACTGCCGGCAATGCGCTGCGGCTGACCGTCACGCAACACCAGGGCACGCGGACTGGTGAGGTCGCGCAAGGCACCCATGGCCCGCTCGGTCTTGCCCTCCTGGTACAGCGTCAGCGCCAGTACCACCAGCACCAGGCCGAACAAAATGAGACCTTCCTGCAAATCACCCAGCACCAGGTACAACGCACCGGCCGCCAGCAACAGCATGAACATGGGCTCCTGCAGGGTCTCGCCAACGATGGCGCGCAGGCCACGTCGCTGATCGCCTGGTAACTTGTTGGGGCCATCTTCAAGCAGTCGTTGCGCCGCCTGCGCCGAAGTCAGGCCGCCATCAGGCAATTGCGAAACCATGGTTCTTTTCCTTCACTTCAAAACACGATGACATCGACCGCGCTGCCAGCCTGCCGAAGATGGCATTGACAGCGGCAATAGCCTGCAATAGTGCGCTACTTGTATGACAAGCCTGCCGAGCGCCTCGCCCGCGGTGCATTTCCTTTTGCGCGCTAAGGCAGCCTTAAGGCGCAATCGCGAAGATGAGCACGTCGATTCACTTCAACAAAGAGGTTCCCCATGGATGCATCGTTGCGCTTGTTCATCAGCCAGTACCTGGGCGTTGTTATCGCCACCTTGATGCAAGTCATTCTGATCGCTTTTTTGTCGATCCCGTTCGGTCTCGGCGGCCACCCCGGCGATGCACGTCCCGCCAGCACAGCGGCCGCCTGGCACCTGTTCTGACAAAGTGATCTGAGGCGCTCGCGCAGGCGCTCCTTGTCCGCGTACAGGCCGATGCTAGCTCTGGCTCTGGCTTTGGCGGCGCTGGCCCACTACGGAAGTTTTGTGCAGAGGCCGCGCCCAGGTTCACCAGGCTTTGGGCAACGCGCAAGCTGCACGGCTGGACTTTGCCCGTAGTTGCCAAATGGGTGTTGCATAGGTTTGCCGGCTCAGTCAGTCAGAGCCCGCATTTCAGCCAGCCTGCACGAAGTGGTTGTGACCTTTCTCAAGGATTGGTTGCCACAGGTTCACAAACTTTTCAACCCCTATGTATCACAACAAATTCCGAATTTTGATTTTGGAAGGCAACAGTTTGCAACAACGGTAATTTTCAGAATCAAAAATACCTGAGTAGTCGACAAATGTGTAAATTTGCCGTAAAGATAAGTCAATGCGCGAGTAAATACCACATGATCAACAAGCCTTTTAGCACTACCAGCAGCCGCTGTTTTGCTTTTGTGCTTGCTTCAAAGGTGACGTCGTTCAGGGCCATCCGACATTTCGATTTTTTCACGAGCATTCATCTTTGAAGGAGTAAAACAATGCTTAACACGAGAACGGTAAGACAGAGTTTATTGGGCCTGTGCCTAGCGCTGGCAGGATTGTCGGCAGGCGCTGGCAGCATCGTCGCCTCCAAGCATGACTTTTCGAACACCACAACGTACCCGTGGAATCCCAGCGGTCAAATTTGCGTCACTTGCCACGCGCCGCACAACACGTCTGGTGGCCTGACGGCGCTGTGGAACCATACTTTGTCGGTGGCAAACTATACCCTGTACAACACCGCTTTTTCATCGACGATCAATGGCACGGTAGTTGCACCGGGCTCCACCTCCAAACTGTGCCTTTCTTGTCATGACGGCACTGTCGCCCTGAATAGTTTTGGCGGTGGAACAGGTGCTTTGGTTTATGCTACCGGAACCACCAGCTTGGGAACCGACCTCACCAACGATCACCCCATAGGCATCACTTATGACGCAGCGCTGGTAACTGCTGACGGTGCTTTGAAAGCAATTACCACGGCCAATACCATCGGTTTTACCGGCAAAACCAAGGTCGGAACGGTTGAGAGTAACTTGCTCTACAACGGCAAAATTGAATGTGCCTCCTGCCACGACGTTCACAACACCTTTACAGTGCCACAGGCCAGTTCTGGTACTCTTGTCAGCAATAAACTGGTGAAGATGACCATGGTTGGTAGCGCTCTGTGTGTTGCCTGCCATGACAAGTAGAAGCTAGGCCCCCGCTGGCAAAGCAAACAGGCAGCGGATACCCGATGATCCGCAGCTGGATTTACTGCCGAGTAGCAGCTCTATTGCAGGGTGTTTCGGCGCCGGTCTGCTAAAGACCGACCCGCAAGTACGCAACAGAGTTTTCGTTTTTTATCTTCTCCTAGACTCTGCCTCATGACATTGCTTCGCTTGCGCCCCTGGTGGCAATCTGCCGGACTTGTGATACTGGCCGCAATGGCGGGTTGTGCGGGTGCGCCGCCACAAAAGGCGGCGGAACCAAGTGCTGCCGTCTTTTACCCGGCGGCGCCCGATGCACCTCGTATTCAGCACCTGACCAGCTTTAGAGGCGAGGGCGACTTTGCCGCCAAGCTCAGCAGTTTTCAGCAGTTTCTGGCTGGCGAGGAACCAGGCCGGGGATTGGTCACGATCTATGGCGTTGCACTTTTTGAAGGACGCGTTTTCGCGGTGGACACCAAGTCGGCCGGCATCGCCATTTTTGACCTGAACAAGCAACAGTTCAGCGTTTTTGCCGGCGCTGGCGCGGGCAAGTTCAAGGTGCCGATCAACATCACCATTGACACGGATGGCACCCGCTATGTGACCGACACCGGGCGCAACCAGGTGCTTCGCTTTGACCGGGATGGTGGATTTTTGAGTGCGTTCGGCGAGCCGGGCCAGTTTCGGCCCATTGATGCCGCCGTTGTGGGCGACAAGCTATATGTGGTTGATCTGGAGCACCAGGAGGTGCAGGTGCTCAACAAGCTGACCGGCAAACTATTGTTCAAATTTGGCAAGGGCACGACGGCTGCGACGGCCATGCTGCACCCGACCAATATCGCCATCGCACCCAACGGTGATGTGCTGGTGGTGGACACCAGCAACTTCCGGATTCAGCGCTTTACAGCGGAGGGCAAGCATTTGCGCAGCTTTGGTGAAGCCGGCGACACCCCCGGCACTTTTGCCCGGCCCAAGGGCATTGCGGTGGACCGTAGTGGCAATGTG
>SESD01001149.1_pt1 | contig 15040 bp, 17 predicted proteins | sample 3171411 | NCBI WGS metagenome assembly SESD01 (sample SAMN06051880, study PRJNA518727) | freshwater metagenome | biome: subpolar coniferous forest; feature: holomictic lake; material: water; isolation source: holomictic Lake 442, 16.5 m depth | place: Canada: near Kenora, Ontario | collected...
CAACCCAGGTTCAGGTTGCCCGTATCAAACTCGTCAAGGTTGCAGCCGATAATATTGTTAAATCCGAAGATGGTTTAATGCGCGCCAAGGATGGTAAACCGGTAGCGGCCAATGCTGATGTCAGTCTGGCGCAGGGCGTTCTGGAAGGCAGTAACGTCAATGGTCTTACAGCGATGGTTGATATGATCGAACTGTCCAGAAATTTTGAGTTACAAACCAAGGTGATGAAAAGCGTCGATGATAATTCGGCCGCTAGCGCCAAGTTGATGCAAATGTAATAGAAAAATACTGATGCTGTAAATCCGGGTAAATTTTTAAATGCAGCATCGTTGGGAAGATACGAAGAATTAAGCCTATATTTCTTCGTGGTGAATAGCCGTCCATTGAAAGTAGCCAAGTGCGCTTTTTGTCATACAGGGGATTTTATAAATCACCCCAATCATATTAAACCATTCAGAATGTTTTCGTTTCCTTTGTAGTTGATATATTAAAAGTGGCATGAACCATGCTTTACTTTTAAGTAAGACAATAAATTGGCACTTAGGAGAATATCATGACAGAACGTGCATTATGGGTAGCTAAAACCGGTCTGGATGCCCAGCAAACAAGAATGGCGGTTATTTCCAATAACCTGGCGAACGTTAATACTACCGGTTTTAAAAGCGGAAGGGCTATTTTTGAAGATCTGATGTATCAGAATATTCGACAGGTCGGCGCTCAATCTACGCAAAATACACAGCTGCCAACAGGTTTACAGCTAGGAACCGGGGTAAAAACCGTAGGTACCGAAAAGCTTCATACTCAGGGTAATGTCCAACAGACCGGCAATTCTTTGGATGTGGCAATAAATGGCCGGGGGTTTTTACAAATTACCATGCCGAACGGCGATATTAACTACACTCGTGACGGTTCTTTAAAGTTAGATTCAACCGGACAGTTAGTTACTTCGGATGGTTTGCTTTTAAATCCGGCTATTACCATTCCTTCTGGTGCCTTGAGTGTAAGTATCGGATCTGATGGCTCAGTCTCTGCGTTGCTACCTAACGCGACAACCCCGTCGGTGCTAGGGCAGATTCAGACCGCAAATTTTATCAATCCCACAGGACTGGAGGCCGTTGGCTCCAACCTTTTCCGGGAGTCGGGTGCCAGTGGTGCGCCTCTCGTTGGAACTCCGGGGCAGGCTGAATTCGGGACTTTAAATCAAGGCTCTCTGGAAACATCGAATGTCAATGTTGTTGAAGAATTGGTTAATATGATTGAAACGCAAAGGGCTTATGAAATGAACTCCAAAGCAATTTCAACAACTGACCAGATGCTGTCTTTTGTAACGCAAAAATTATAAGTTGATGGGGGCGTGTGATGACTAAGAAAACAGGTTTTTCGATAAATAGCCGCAATTTTTCTGCTCCTTGCCTTCTTGTGGGCTTACTTGCTGCGCTGCCGGCTTGTACCACAATACCTCAAAGAGACCCTGCTTTTGCTCCGGTCGCTCCGTCTGATTTAAGGCCGCCGGCACAAAGTAGCGGTTCAATTTATCAGGCGGGTTATGACTCGCGGCTGTTTGAAGATCAAACGGCAAAAAGGGTAGGGGACATTTTAACCATTACCCTGCTGGAGAAAACCCAGGCTAAAAAAGATGATGATCTTAGTACCACTAAAGATAACCAAATGTCGGTTTCAGCGCCTACGCTTTTCGGAATGGCGGCTTCGGTTCTGACCGGAAATGATGTTAAAACGGAGCTTTCCTCGACCAAAAAGTTTACCGGAACGGGGGCTGCTGATCAAAGTAACAGTTTAAGCGGTAATATTTCTGTAACTGTTGTTGAGTTGTTACCCAATGGCAATTTGAGTGTACGGGGCGAAAAAAGAGTTACGTTGAATCAAGGTGACGAATTTATCCGGTTATCTGGTATCGTCAGACCTGTAGACATAAGTACTTCAAATATTATTACCTCAGACAAAGTAGCCGATGTAACCATTATGTATGTGGGTGAAGGTGCTATCGCTGATGCAAGTAAAATGGGCTGGTTGGCAAGGATAGTTCAAAGCCCGTGGTTTCCCTTCTAGCATAAGGATTTTGATATGAACATTTTAAATAAGCGCAACCTTTTGCTTTTCGTTATGAGCGCAATGATTAGCGGATCGGTTTTTGCCGAGCGCATTAAAGATATTGCTTCGATTGAAGGTGTACGAAGCAATCAATTGGTAGGTTACGGTTTGGTTGTCGGCCTGGCAACCTCAGGCGATAAAACTACGTTTACCGGACAAAGTTTACGTAACATGATGACACGTCTGGGTATTACTTTACCTCCTGGTGTAGATCCCAAAGCAAAGAATATTGCAGCTGTTGCTATTCAGGCCGAGTTACCGGCATTTGCCAAGTCTGGCCAATCCATTGACGTTACAGTATCTTCAATCGGTGATGCAAAAAGTTTGCGGGGTGGCTCGCTGTTAATGAGTCCGCTAAAAGGAGCTGATGGACAGGTTTACGCGATTGCCCAGGGCAGTTTGATTGTGAGTGGTTTGAGTGCTTCAGGTCAGGATGGATCGAGTCTTACTGTTAACAACCCTAATGTGGGACGAATTCCTAATGGCGCAATTGTCGAACGTACAGTAAATACTTCTTTTACAGAAGGTGATGCGTTAATTTTTGATTTGCACAGTCCTGATTTTACGACAGCGAATCGAATGGCAGAATCAATAAACAAGGTATTGGGCGAAAATACCGCTAAAGCTATTGACGCAACCTCAGTTAGGGTTAGTGCACCAGTAAATCCCAATCAAAAAGTGTCTTTTGCTTCAGTAGTGGAAAATATGCTGGTGATACCCGATGATGCGCCTGCACGGGTAATTATTAACTCCCGTACCGGTACCGTTGTGATTAACGGTAAAGTTAGAGTTCAGCCAGCGGCGGTATCTCATGGCAGTTTGACGGTTACTATCAGCGAATCACCACAAGTTAGTCAGCCCAACGCTTTTTCCGGTGGTCAAACAGCCGTTACGCCAAAGTCCAATATAAAGGTTACAGAAGAAAAGAATCACATGTTCGTTTTCAATCCCGGTGTTTCTCTGGACGAAATTGTTAAGGCGGTCAATGAGGTAGGCGCAGCACCAAGTGATTTGGTGGCAATTCTCGAAGCATTGAGATCGGCCGGTTCCTTACATGCTGAGTTAATGGTTATTTAAAGCTAAATTAGATTTACCTAACGGCAATTTAATTTAAGCGGAGGTTGTTATGTTAAGTGCTCAAAGTGCAGATGTTTATACGGACTTTAATGGTCTGGCCAAATTAAAAGGTCAGGCCAAAAAAGAGTCGCCGGAAGCGTTGAAAGAAGTTGCCAAGCAATTTGAATCAATTTTTTTAAGCAATGTACTTAAAAGTATGCGTGCCGCAAAGTTGGCAGATGGTGCCATGGATAACGACCAAAGCAAGTTTTATAACGATATGTATGATCAGCAGTTAGCAGTACATTTGTCAGGTTCGCCAGGCGTTGGTTTGGCAGATATGATCGTTAAGCAGTTAAGCCGCAATAAGCCAGACACTGACAAGCAGAATGTTGAAGATGATTTGAATAGATCGAGTGGCTTATCACGCGGGTCAGTCCAGGCAAATTCACCTAATTGGCAGATACAGAATAAATCGGAGAGAGTAAGCGGCAGTTCCACCGATGGTCAGGTTATGGTGACACCTTACAATCAGGATCGAAGTCTGTTGGGTCAAATAACTGAACTTCCAATCCAATTAAAGGAAGATCACACGCAGCCGATACAGTCCGCTGAAGAGTTTGTAAGACGTTTGCATCCTTTAGCCGTTCAAGCCGCTAAGGAATTGGGCGTAGAACCCAAAGTGATTTTGGCACAGGCCGCACTTGAAACAGGTTGGGGACGCTCAGTAATACAAAATGGCAATGGTAGCAATAGTTACAATTTGTTTAATATCAAGGCTGATAAAGCCTGGCAGGGTAAACAGGCGCAAGTCGCCACACTCGAATTTGATCAAGGCATTGCCAAAAAAGTGAATGCCGGTTTTAGGTCTTATGATTCATTTCAGGAAAGTTTTAAAGATTACGTAGATTTCATAAAAAGTAATCCCCGTTATAGCGAAGCCTTAAAGAAAGTGGGTAATGCGGAACAATACATGCACGAATTACAAAGGGCGGGTTATGCGACTGATCCTAAATATGCCGAAAAGATTATCAGTATCTATCAAGGTAACGCCATGTCTGACTTTGAGCCGGATGTAATAATGGCGATGAACCAATGACCAAATTAAGTTTTGTGTCTAACTCCAAGAACAGGACGCTATCATGAGTGGATTATTAGCTACATCATTGTCAGGGTTGATGGCCGCACAGCGTTCATTGGAGACAGTGCAGAATAATATTTCCAATGTCAATACGGACGGTTACAGTCGTCAACGCGTTGAGCAGAGTACCAATCCGTCTCAATTGACCGGTGATGGCTATGTTGGTCAGGGCGTAAATGTTAATAATATCTCTCGAAGTTATGACCAATTTATTACCAAACAATTAAATTCAAGTCTTTCTGCCTTTGGCGAAGCGGATCAATATCAGCAACTTTCAACGCGCGTTGATAATTTAATGGCCGATCCGAGTACAGGCATAGCAACGGTTCTGAACAGTTTTTTTAATGCGGCAAACGAAGTCGCCAATGATCCAACTTCAATTCCATCCAGGCAGGTCTTGTTAGCTAATGCTGACACGTTAGCGCAAAGTTTGAACACGATGAGCAGTCAGTTTGAAGCGATTCGTACCCAGAACAACAATGATATGAGCTCCAAGGTTAATGATATTAATTCTTTGGCCAAATCGATAGCTGATCTTAATGTACAAATTTCCGCTGGTCTGGGTAAAGGTCAGGGCTTGAAACAGCCTAATGACTTGTTGGATAAGCAGGATGCGTTAATCTCAAAATTGGCTGCAATCGTTAATGTTTCTGTTGTCCATCAAACAGATGGTAGTTCAAGTGTTTTCATCGGAAATGGACAGGCGCTGGTGCTTAAAAATGGGGCTGCGGAATTTACCACCTTTCAGTCTCAGTTAGATCCAAGTAAGTTGGGAATTGGAATCAAGACCACGATGGGTACTAATGATATTACCGGTCAGATTAGTGGTGGTTCCTTGGGCGGCGCATTAAGCTTTAGAGATGAAGTGCTGGATCCCGCACAGCAACAATTAGGGCGGGTTGCGGCAGGGTTGGCGATTTCTGTTAATGCGATCCATGCGAGCGGCTTTGATTTGGCCGGTAATCAAGGTGTTGATCTCTTCTCTGGTATTACAACTGTTCCAGTTTTGGCAAGTCCACTGAATATTGGAAAAGCGAACGTTACTGCAAGTTTTCAAGATCCTAATGTTAATCCCGGTGCAGTTGGAAATTTGGATTATAGTGATTTTAGTTTGACCTATGCCGGAGGCACAAGTTATACCTTGACTCGGATTCGTGATAATCAGGTCATTAATCTGACTGGGACTGATACCGTTCCTGCAAGTGGCGTGTTTACCTTATCAGCTTCGACCGCAAATACCTCTTTGCCGGGCATTAATATGCAGGTTGATATGAGTGGTGGTAAAGCGCTATCACTTGGGGATCAATTTTTAATCAGACCTACCTACAATGCCGCCCAGACAATCGGGGTTAATATTACCGACCCACGTAAAATTGCTGCCGCTACCAATGTAGAAATTGATCCGGTAACGAAATTGCCGGTATCTATTATCAAAGGCCCAATGCCTAGCGACAATAGAAATGCATTGCAGTTAGCGGCTCTTCAAAATACGCTGGGTATGGTGGGCGGCAATGCAAGCTTTAATGATGCTTACGGACAAATTGTCTCAAGCGTCGGATCTTTGACACAGGCAGCCCAAGTCAGTTCTTCCGCACAGCAAACCTTGTTAAATCAAGCCAAGGGTTCCCGGGAAGGTCTGTCCGGTGTCAATCTGGATGAAGAGGCAGCTAACTTGATTAAATTTCAACAGGCATATCAAGCGTCAGCGCAATCAATTGCGGTAGTTAAGTCTTTATTTGATACCTTGATTGGCGCAGTTAGATAGGAGTTATAGCAATGAGAATATCAACAACTTGGGCGCAGCAGTTAAGTGTTAACGCTATGAATAGTCAGCAAGCCAAAATGCTGCAGACACAGCAGCAATTAGGTTCTGGGCTCAGAATATTAACGCCTTCCGATGACCCTGCAGCGGCGGTCAAAGTCTTGGATTTAAATGCTACGATAGCGAAAACTACCCAGTTTCAAAATAATATTGCTACGGCGCGTGGTCGACTCAATATTGAAGAATCAGCACTGACAACGTCTGGTAATATTCTAGATCGTGCCAAGGAGTTGACCATTCAGGGAATGAATGCGACGTTAAATGCCAGCGACAGACTATCAATAAAAACTGAAGTAGATCAGTTAATCCAAGAAATGGCAGGCGTTGCAAATACTAAAAACGCCAATGGTGAATTTATCTTTTCTGGAGATCTGGCAACTATTCCCGCTTTTGCGCAAAACGCAACAACCGGAGATTATGTTTATCAGGGCGGGCCACAACAGCGGGTTATGCAAATTGGACCTTCTCGCCAGGTTGCTGATGGTGATTTGGGTGTTAATGTTTTTCAAAATATTAAATCCAGCAGTCCGGCAGCAGATCAGAATGGCAACAGAAGTATTTTTAATACGCTAAAGGCTTTATCGGATGGCTTAAGTGCAAATTTTACTGCCAGTCCTGCTGCAATTACCGGAACTCGATTTTTGAGGTATGGACTTGATTATAGCAATCAAGCACCAGGAACAACTACTTTCGACTTATCGGTAGCTAACCTGCCTGCAGCACCATTAACAGTTAAAATAGATCTTAGTGGTACAAAATCGGCAGGGATAGATGGCATTGTAACTGTGATTAACACAGCAATAGCGGGTGGTATTTTGGCGGGGAAGATACAAGCCCGGAGCAATGGCAATAACCTCGAATTTGTGTCGGTAGCAACAGGGGCGGCCTCAAGTATCTCAATTAGTAATACAACGGGTACATTCCTAACAGATGCCGGCTTTAGTTCAGCCAACAATAATCTAAACAAATCAGGAGCTGATGCTGTATTACCTGCCCAGGCCTTACAAAGTCAATTGGGCAGTGTTTTAACTGATTTAGCTGCTGCACAAGATAGCTTTTTGCAAGCTCAAACCAGTGTTGGAACAAGATTGAACGCGTTGGATAATCAAGAATCCCAAAACAGTAAGTTTGTACTAGACACCCAAGCAACACTTTCCCAGACTCAAGACCTTGATTATGCTCAGGCAGCCAGTAATCTGCAAATTCAGACAACTGCTTTGCAGGCTTCTCAGCAAGCCTTTGCCAAGGTGAAAGGCTTGTCGTTATTTAATTATCTGTAAAGTCTAAAAATATAATACGGTAAAAAAGGGTGCTGATAATACTACTACTCAGCCCCTTTTTTTGTTTCAAAAAACTTGTTTATGGATAAATGACTTTAGGAGTAAAGCTGGCGGCCGGATATTTAGGATCGAATTCGGTTTGCTTTTCAGCGGCTTTTTGCGGTTGGCAATCAGGAGTTGCTTTTACTGCTTCTTTGTCAACATAGATGACTTTAGGTTGGAAGTTTGCAGCAGGGTAGGGATCAGCTCCGCCCGCATTTGCAGAGAATGAAACTAATGCAATAACAGTGCTTGTCAGTCCTGAGATAATTACTTTTTTCATGTGCTCTTAACCTTGGTTAGTAGATGTACTTTATGGACAAGCCCTTGTGGTTGCCCCGCTCACGGCCAAGAGTATCAATTATTTTTGAACGATTCGCAACTGTTTTTAACGTCTTCAAGTTGTCATAAAAGCTGTTTTATTTCAGGATGATTCAGTAATAACTGTTGCCTGAAGGTTTCAATAGCGGATTCATTGTGGCGTTCCTGTCGTGGAATGGGGATGGTAATTTCACTGATGACCTGCATCGGCGATGACGACAAAAATACCAGGCGATCGGCAAGTGCAATGGCTTCACGTAAATCATGAGTGACGAACAAAACAGTATGCGGACGTTGTTGCCATAATTTGAGTAATAATTCTCTGGCTTGTCTTGCCGTTGGCGCATCCAGTGATACAAAGGGTTCATCCATCAATAACACTTCAGGGTCAACTGCAAATGCCCTGATGATCGCAACGCGGCGGCTCATGCCTAATGACAGTCTTTCTGGATAGGCTTGTTGCACTGACGTTAATTGCATAACCTCGAGTAATTCATCAATTATTTCAGAAGGCTGCGGCTCATTTAAAACCAGTTCGATATTTTCCCTGACGGTTCGCCAAGGTAACAGGCGCGGATTTTGGAAAATGTAGCCGATTTTGGGATATGCGTGTTGCTGTCCTACCAGAATCTCTCCATCGTAATCTTTATCGAGACTGGCAATAATATTTAATAGAGTCGTTTTTCCACAGCCAGATGGACCGACCAGGCAGATAAACTCGTTGGATTTAAGCGCTAGTTTAAAGTTGCTGATACTGGCTTGGGTAGCTGTCGGATAGGTTTTATTTTTGATGTTTATCTGAATGTCAGTCATCTTCGCCATCGCAGTGCTTTTTTGTCTAACGGCTTTAAAATCATTAGTTCTATCAGCTGTATGACCGCAACAAAAGCAATGGTATAAGCCAAAATACTCGCAACATCAAATAATTGAAAGAATAAATGCAATTGGTAACCCATGCCGTTGCTACGGCCTAATAGTTCAACAACTAAAATGATTTTCCAAATTAAAGCCAGACCGGAGCGGGTAGCTCCCATTACGAAGGGATGCAGTTGTGGCCAGATAACGTGAACCAGAGTTTTGCGCTTGCCGAAATGATAGCAGCGCGCCATGTCCAGTAAGTCCTGATCCAATGAGCGTGTGCCTTCCCTGATTGTTACAATGACATTGGGCAGTTTGTTGATGACTACCGCCAGAATTGCGGAGGACTCAACTAGCCCAAACCAGACGTAGCATAAAATTATGGTCACCAGTGCCGGGACGTTTAAGAAAATCACCAGCCAGTTATCAAAAAAGGCATCCATTTTTTTATTCCGGCCCAGCATTATTCCAATCGCGCAACCCAGCAACATTGCTATACTAAAGCTGACTACAAGTCTTAGTAAGGTAACGCCTAGATGAAAAGGCAGTTGTCCCGACACGCAATCCTGCCAGAAAACCTGGGTAACCGCTTCGGGAGTCGGCAAGGTGTTACTGTTCAAATAAACGGCAACACCTTGCCATATGGCTAAAAAAGCCAGTAAGGACAAGGTAGGCAAAATTTTTTTCAGATTTGGCAAGGCTTATTCAACCGACCAGAAAGTGCCTTGTTGCAGGTTTTCAGATTGCCCCGTTAGCAGATTATTGCTTAAAGTGCGTAGCATCGTATAAATACGACCTGCGGCTAGCTGTTCCGCTTCGCCCCAATGTTCTATGCCGCCTTCGCAATAACGTTGGCGAAGTTTTGCTTGAGTGGATAAGTCATCAGACTGGGTTAAAGGAAGGATTTTTTTCCAGGCGGTTTCTGATGTACATAATTGATTTTTTGCTTGTTTACTGGCCTTAAAGAAATTGTTCACAGCCTGTTTATGGTCATTTGCCCAGCCTTGTTTAAATACATAACCCAGGCTTGGGACCTCTTCCTTAATGCCCAAAATTTTTAAAATGCTTTTTCCATCAATGACCTGTCGATAGTTCTGGGCTTCAAGTCGGGCGGCAAAATGCCAATAGGTCAGCGCTGCATCTATGCGTTTTTGTTTAAGTTGTTCGTTGATCAACGGTGGCGCACCGTAGGTTTTTTCTACCGAAGCATTCAAATCCAGTTGCTCTTGCCCAGCCAAAGCCTGAAGCAATAGCCAGTTTTTATCCAGTTCGCCGCCTGCAATTCCGAGGCGCTTGCCTTTAAGATCTTTTACAGAAAGGATAGGGCTGTCTTTTTCTACGATTAAAGCGCCGGAGGTGTTTGAATACGGATAAAAGGTAAAGTCCGAGCCGTTGGCACGCATCCTGGACACCCAAATCCAGTCAGACACAATCATATCAACAGCACCGGACTGCAGTGCAATTTTGCCCGCTTCGGCATTGGCTAAATGTTCGATTTGCACCTGAAAATCTTCTGTGGCATTGGTTTGCAAGGCGGCCAATTCCCAATCGACAGTACCAAAAGCCTGAACACCGATACGAATAACGGTTTTTTCTGTGGCATAACTGTTTTCAGAAGCAAACAGGCACAGACTTAAAAAAAAGGCAGTAAATTTCATAAAAGCACTCTCAGTGATGAGTGTAAAAGATGAGTATTCTATCTTTACGCGGGGTTTGGTGCGAGATGTTCTCTGTGATATAGCCATTTAGGAGAGAATAGCCTATGCTTATAGGCACTTTTATTTAGTATCAAAAGGGTTATGTCTATCTTGAAGCGCTACGATACCAACTATTATTTTGATTTTATTAACAGGGGTATTTTACTTCTAGGGATAATATTGTTTTCCGGTTGTGCCAGTGTTCCAGAAATCAAACCAACTGCAGATCGTTTGCCGATGGTCAGTTATGCCTTGAGTTTGCAAGGCGCTCCTTATCGTTATGGTAAGAGTTCACCTGATGAAGGCTTTGATTGCAGTGGTTTTGTGAAGCATGTTTACGAGCATCAGGGCATCTCATTGCCGCGAACTTCTCAGGGTATGGCGCAATCCCTCGCTCAGGTTCCAAAGAATGAACTTCATTCCGGTGATTTGGTTTTTTTTAATACCAATGGCAAACCGTTTTCTCATGTCGGCATATATGTCGATAATGACGATTTTATTCATGCGCCCAGCCAACGTACCGGTAAGGTGTTGGTATCCAGTCTGAAAAATAAGTACTGGGAAAATCGCTTTAGTTGTGCGCGTCGTCCATAACAGTGATTGACTTATGAGTTTCGTAGCCAATAATCAAATGCAAACCCAACAAATACCGCCAAACCAAACCAGTTACTGTTTAAAAACGCTTTAAAACAAAGCGCTCTTTCCCGATTAAAAATCAATTTCTGCTGATACACCGACAAACCTGTAGCGATTAAAAGCCCACCATAATAAGGCCAGTTGGCCTGCGCAATTTGTCCTACAACAATCAATAAGCCGATTATGATGATTTGTAAGCCGGCCATAATGTGTCTATCGTAAGCACCAAAAAGTATCGCGGTCGATTTAACGCCTATTTTTAAATCGTCATCCTTATCAACCATTGCATACATAGTGTCATAAACCAGAGCCCACAAAACCACAGCCAGATACATCACCCAGGCGACCGGAGGGATACTGTTAATTTGTGCGGAAAAGGACATCGGCACGGCCCAACCAAAGGCAATGCCTAAATAAGCCTGGGGCAAATGGGTGTATCGTTTCATAAACGGATAACTGGCAGCCAAAAATGCGGCGATAAACGACAGCAGGATAGTATAAATATTCAGCATTAACACTAGACCAAAAGCAAGCAGACACAAAATTACAAAAACGATCAAAGCTTCTTTTGGTTTCACCTTGCCAGCGGCTATAGGTCGTTGTTGAGTGCGCTCTACATGTGGATCAAAGTCACGGTCTGCATAGTCATTAATCACACATCCGGCAGCACGCATCAAAACCACGCCCAGACAAATCACAGTTAAAACCAGCAAGTCGGGTTTGCCGTTACTAGCCACCCAAAGCGCCCAGAGTGCAGGCCACAATAAAATCAGAATACCAATAGGTTTGTCAAACCTCGCTAAAATCCAGTATTGTCTGAGTCGATCCTTTACTTTGTCCATCATCTATATTGCCTTTTTCAAAGCCTGAGTTTTATTAAAAATGCTATTATAGCTTTTTTATTTCAAGAAGCGGGCGATCCATGAGCGTAACGATTTATCATAATCCGCGTTGCGGCAAATCAAGACAGACCTTGCAACTTATACAGGCACAAGGCATTGAGCCAGAGATTGTTGAATATCTTAAAAATCCTCCCAGCGCTGAAGAGCTTGAGGATATTCTGCAAAAACTGGGCATGGAGCCGCGCGAGTTAATGCGCAAAAAAGAAGTCAACTATAAAGCCAACGGTCTTGAAGATGTTTTTCTGGATAGAAAAACTTTGATAACCGCCATGATAACTCACCCTATTTTAATCGAACGACCAATTGTTCTTGCTAACGGTAAGGCTGCTATTGGTCGGCCACCAGAAGCTGTTCTCGCCATTTTATAAGCTAATATGATAAAAATTCTGATTTTGTATTTCTCCCGCTCTGGCACCACTGCCGAAATGGCCAACAATATTGCTAGAGGTGTCGAATCGGTTGATGGAGCTGAAGCGATACTAAGAACCGTCCCTGATATTTCGGCTGTCTGCGAAAAAACCGCCGAGAGCATTCCCGCCAATGGCGCTATTTACGCAACGCTGGATGATTTAAAAGCCTGTGACGGTTTGGCGCTGGGCAGTCCGACCCATTTTGGCAATATGGCGGCGCCGCTAAAATACTTTATTGATGGTACCACTGAGCTCTGGTTTTCAGGTGCATTGTCCGGTAAACCTGCGGGAGTTTTTACCTCAACAGGTAGCATGCATGGCGGCCAGGAAAGTACTTTGTTATCGATGATGTTACCGCTGTTACATCAAGGTATGCTGATTGTGGGCTTGCCCAGTACCGAGCATGCGTTACGTGAAACTACCTCAGGTGGCACGCCATATGGCCCCAGTCACGTAGCCACCGATCATGCCGGCTTAAGCGACCATGAAAAAACCTTATGTAAAGCTCTCGGTGCGCGCTTAGCTAAAACGGCACTTTGTTTAAAACAGTTTTAGTATTTTTAGATTCACCCGTTATTAACAAGCACTTATCAGCCATGAAAATTAACCCCATTTATTATTACAGTACGGCTTTGACAGGTTTTTTTGGACTGTTTATTTTGTTGATGCTTTGGAACACCATCCTCGTTCCTTCCACCCATTTTCCGGTGGCGCTGGTTTTGATAGTCGCGGTTACGCCTTTATTACTGCCCATGCGCGGATTGCTGGATCGAAAGCCTAGAAGTTGCGCCTGGGCGGCTTATGTGAGCCTGATCTATTTTCTTCACGGCAGTGCTGAAGCCTATGTTAATGCAGACGAGAGGCTATATGCGTTACTTGAAGTCGCCTTAAGTTTGATGCTTTTTTTTGGCACCACATTCTATGTGCGCTTTGTGGGTAAATAAAACTGGTCATGGTGCAGCAACTTCCCTTACATTTTGAGTTCAGGGCCAATCAAACCTTTAGTGATTTTTATCCGGGTTCTCAACAGGAAATTATCTCTCACTTGCAGCACTGTGTTGCCGGGACAGGTGAGCAGCAAATTTACCTCTGGGGTGATTCAGGTCAAGGTAAAAGTCATCTTTTGCAAGCCTGCAGCCATCAGGCGTATCTTCAAAATCTCAGGTCTTTTTATTTTGACTTAACGAATATAAACCAGTTTGATCCTTCAATTCTGGACGGACTGGATGAGACTGATGTTGTTTGTTTTGATAATATTGAGCATATAGCCGGGAACGCACGGTGGGAGCAGGCTTTTTTTAATTTCTTTAATGCGCATCGTGATCGAGGCCAAAAGCTAATTATTTCTGCCTGTTCTGCTCCAAATGGCATTACCATTCAATTGCCTGACCTTAAAACCCGTCTTAATTGGGGGTTAACCTTAAAAATTCAGCCTTTAACTGATAACGATAAAATAGCCGTATTAGTCTTCAAAGCTAAACGAATGGGTTTTGAAATTGCCCCACAAACCGGTCGTTTCCTGTTGACGCATTACGCCAGAGATCTGGCTTCTTTATGGGTCTTATTGGAAAAGCTGGATAAAGCGTCCTTGGCAGCTAAGCGCAAGTTGACTATTCCTTTTTTAAAACAGGTGCTTGGCGAATAAGATTCAGGAATGTTCGGGTGATTTGGAATAAAAAATATAATCCGCTTTGTAATTAATCCGTTTTTCTCCGCCTACATGATTAGCGTTACATGGGATAGAGGGCGGCAGACCGCCTTCAGTATTAATCCTGTTAATGTAAGCAACTTTCGAAAACAAACCATTTCCCTTATGAGAAATGACTTCGACCAGTAACCAGGAAATTGCTGATTCAGGCGTTTTATCAAGTTTTTTTAGTACTTTGCCGACGACCTGACTGCCTTCTTTATATTCCCATAGTGGGCCGGCACTGTGATTCCCGACAATCTTACCTTGTGCGTCGAACAGTTTGGCATCAGGTGCCTGAACTTCCCAGATATATTCACCATTATTCAGAGAGCATTGGTAGATTTGGTCACCCTTTGCATGTGCCATCAAAATCGGCTTAAACCCAGCAGGGACTTTAATCTGTTCGGGTACTGAAATGTCTGCGTGAACTGAGCCTTGCAATAAAGCCAATAAAATCAATATTTTTTTAAGCATAATCCACCCGTATATTAAAATTGTAGTTTTATATTTCGGACATAAAAAAACCTCCTGCATCATAGACGCAGGAGGTTTTTATACCATTTAAAAGTTAAGCTGAAAAGTTTGCCGATGCAAAATCCCAGTTAACCAATGACCAGAATGCTTCCAGATAAGCTGGACGAGCATTGCGGAAATCAATGTAATAAGCATGTTCCCAAACATCACAAGTCAATAAGGGTGTTTGACCTGTTGTTAAAGGGCAACCTGCATTGCTGGTGCTGACTAAGGCCAGGCTACCATCAGCATTTTTTACCAGCCATGCCCAACCTGAACCAAACGTTGTCACTGCACATTTAGTGAAATCTTCTTTAAATTGAGCAAAAGAACCAAACGTTGAGTTGATAGCATCGGCTAAAGCACCAGTCGGTTCGCCACCCGCATTTGGTGCCAAACTGTTCCAGTAAAAAGTATGATTCCAGATTTGTGCGGCATTATTAAAAATACCACCAGAAGATTTTTGAATAATCTCTTCCAAAGACAAGCCTTCAAATTCAGTTCCAGGAACCAGATTATTAAGATTGGTCACATAAGTTTGATGATGTTTGCCATGGTGAAACTCT
>SESD01001150.1_pt1 | contig 15008 bp, 11 predicted proteins | sample 3171411 | NCBI WGS metagenome assembly SESD01 (sample SAMN06051880, study PRJNA518727) | freshwater metagenome | biome: subpolar coniferous forest; feature: holomictic lake; material: water; isolation source: holomictic Lake 442, 16.5 m depth | place: Canada: near Kenora, Ontario | collected...
TACGCGTGATTTGACGCTGGCGGTTAATGTCAGCGCCAAACAGTTTCACCAAATAAATTTTGTGGCACAAGTTAAGGAGACGGTGCACCGTCACGCCATCAATCCGAAACTGCTCAAGCTCGAGCTGACGGAGAGCATGCTGGTGGAAAATATCGAAGACATTATCGTCACCATGAATACCTTAAGGGAAATGGGTATTCAGTTTTCGCTCGATGATTTTGGTACGGGCTATTCATCCTTGCAGTACCTCAAACGTTTGCCGCTCAATCAGCTCAAAATTGATCAGTCATTTGTGCGGGAGTTGTCCTCCAGCAGCAGCGACAGGGCGATCGTGCGCACGATTGTTGCGATGGCAGAAAGTCTGAACTTGAACGTCATTGCTGAAGGCGTCGAGACCGAGGAGCAGCGCTCACTTCTGCAGGATATCGGCTGCAATTATTACCAGGGCTATTTATTTGGTAAACCGATGCCGATCGAACAGCTCGATGCCATGCTCGCTTTATAGCGGTAAACCCCTTGAACTAGTCCTCGAGAGGCGTATTGCGTGTTTCAGGCAGGAAAAAATAGCCAATCACGAACGCCATGCCGAGCAAACTTGCCGGATAGCCGATACCGGCCAGTGTATCGCCGGCTTTCACACTGACGAGCGTGACCATAAAGGGCGATAAACCACCTATCCAGCCGGCGCTTAAGTTGTGCGGCAGGGCCACTGCGGTATAACGCGTTCTGGCCGGAAAGAGCTCTGCCAGTGTCACGGTTTGCGGGCCTGTTATCAGTCCGACGGCCGTCACGGGGATCAGCAGCAGTAAAAAAATCATCCAGCGGTTGATTTGCGTGGCATCGGCCTTTTCGGGCCATCCCGCCTCGATCAGGGCGTGTTTGAGTTGTTGGGGGGAAAATCCCTGTATGTTTGACTGAGCAATTTGTACACGGCTCTGTGCCGCGCTGTATAGCGTATAGGACACGCCCAGTTTGGAGAGCAATTCCTGATTGCGTTCGCAATCGTTGCGTACATCGGTAAAAGGGCCGTACGCGCACGCCGTACCGTAGAGGGACACCGGTACGTTGCGATTAAAGTGCTCCAGCGCCGGATTGCCATAGTGAAGCAGGCCTGTGAATACAGGGTAGAGCGTGAGAGCACCTAGCAGCAATCCTGCCAATAAAACCGGCCTGCGCCCCACTTTGTCTGAGAGCCAGCCGGAAAAAATCGTGAGCGGAAATAATACCAGCGTGCTGAGCATCACCAGTGTGCCTGCGAGTTGGGGGTCTAATTTGACGACATTTTTTAAGAAAACGTTGGTATACACCTGCGAGGAAAAAAACAGCAGCGAGCCACCGGCGGAAATGCAGAAAAACAACAGTGCCATGCGCCCCAAGGTGCGCTTATCCGATAAACACTCGCGCAAGGGCGCTTTCGATAAAGTATTGCTCGCTTGCATTTCCAGAAATACTGGCGATTCAATCATATTCATACGGCTTTTTAGTGAAATCGCCAGCAGCACAATCGACAACAAAAATGGAACGCGCCAGCCCCAGTTGTGGAAATCCGCTTCGCTTAAAGCCGATTGCAGTACGACGACTTGCAAGGTGGAAGCCAGTATGCCCAGCGGTCCCATCAGTTGCAGCACGCTGGTATAAAAGCCGCGCCGGTTGATAGGGGAATGCTCGGTGAGATAGACCGCAGCGCCGCCGATTTCGCCGCCGACGGCAAACCCTTGCAGCAGGCGGAGCAGCAGCAGCAAGACGGGTGAGAGCATGCCAACCTGCGCGTAGGTCGGCAGAAGACCTACGGCAAACGTTGTGATGCCCATCAGCATGATGGTTGCGATGAAGATCGGACGCCGTCCGTGCTTGTCAGCTAAAGAGCCGAACAGTGCTGCGCCCAAGGGGCGTACCAGCATGCCGACGCCGAAGGTGGCAAGGCTCGCAAGCAGGGCCGCGACCGGATTGTCCGGCGGGAAAAACAGCAGGCTGAAATAGGTCGCCAGGGATGCGAAGGTCAGAAAGTCATACCACTCAAGGAAGGTGCCGAAGCAGGCCGAAATGACCACTTTACGCTGGGTCGGGGTGAGTGGGGGAGAGGTATTCATGGCTTAATTCTATCAGGTGTTCCGTCTATCATGTCCGCAGGAGATGCAGTCGGATGTTGCAGGTCGTGGTTAAGAAATGCTTGTTGGGTCAACGGGGGCGCTGAACCTTGAACCAGGCGGCATACAGCGCGGGCAGATAAAACAGTGTCAGCAGTGTGGCGACCAGCAAGCCACCCATGATGACGACAGCCATGGGTCCCCAAAATACGCTGCGGGTAAGCGGAATCATCGCCAGAATCGCAGCGGCTGCCGTGAGCATGATAGGGCGAAAACGGCGCACGGTGGATTCGACAACCGCATCCCAGTGGTGCATGCCGTCTTCTAAGTCCTGAGTGATTTGGTTGAGCAAAATGACTGAATTGCGCATGATCATGCCCGAGAGTGAAATCATCCCCAGCATGGCGACGAAGCCAAAGGGTACATGAAAGGCCAGTAGCGATGCGGTGACACCGATAATGCCCAGCGGTGCGGTCAAAAGGGCTAGCGTGACCTGTTTGTATTGCTTGAGTTGGAGCATCAGTAGGGTGACGATCAAAAATCCTACCAGCGGCAGAATTTCAATGATCGAATCTTGTGCTTTGGCGCTGTCCGCCATTGCCCCGCCGGCCTCAATCCGATATCCCGCCGGTAGGGTCGCACGCAGACTCGCCAGTTGCTTGTCTATGGTGGTGCTCACATCGGGGGCGCGAACGTCATCGGGTACATCGGCGCGTACAGTGACCACGGGCAATCGGTTCATGCGCCAGATGACGCCGTCTTCTTCTTTCTCGCTGATTTTGGCGATCTGATTGAGCGGCACGGATTTGCCGTGTTCGCTGTAGATATTAAGCTGGCTAAGCGATGCAGGATCACCCCGTTCGGCAGACTCGGCGCGTGCAATAATTTCAATCCGTTTATCCGCCTCTCTCAAACTGGTGATGGATAGGCCGGACAGAAAAGCCTGCAGGTTTCTGGATATTTCTTGTGAGGACAGGCCGTGTGAGCGCCCCTTTTCCTGATCGACCTCAACGTTAATAATGTGAATCTTCTCGTTTGAATCAACGACGATATTTTTGGTGTGAGGACTCTTTTTAACGATTTCGGCAACTTGTTTTGAGATGCCGCGCAGTTTTTCAGGATCTGTCCCGACCACTCTGAATTGCACGGGATAGCCGACGGGGGGGCCATTTTCCAGTCGCGCGATGCGAAGGCCGGAATCCGGATAGTCCGTATCAATCATTTTTCTCAGGCGTTTGAGCACCGCTTCGCGCGAAGCGGTATCACGGCTGGTAATCACAATTTGCGCGTAATTGACGCTGGGCAGTTGTAAATCCAGCGGCAGGTAGAATCGGGGGGTGCTGCCTCCTATGTAACTGGTGTAGTTAACGATGCCGGCGTCATTCTGGAGCTTGTTTTCAACGGCAAGCGCAATGCTTTCGGTTGCCGAAAAGCTGGTGCCTTCCGGTAGCCAGATATCCATCAGCAGTTCCGGCCGTTCGGACGGGGGGAAAAATTCCTGTTCTACTTTTGAAAATCCCGCTAAAGCAATCACGAACAGCAGTGTCGTCACTGCAAGCACACTTTTTCTGTGATCCAGACACCACTCAACCAGCACGCGAAAATGGGCGTAAAAACCTTCGCGGTAATGGTCTGCGGTCGGTTGGCTGTCAGCGTTGAGCAACCGGAAACCGATAAATGGGGTGAAAACGACCGCAACCAGCCAGGAAACGAGCAGGGCGATGGTGACGACGGCGCAGATGGAAAAAGTGTATTCGCCAGCGGATGACTTGGCAAGACCGACGGGTAAAAAGGCCGCCGCTGTAATCAGCGTGCCGGTGAGCATGGGAAAGGCGGTGCTGGTGTAGGCGAAACTGGCTGCATGCAATTTGCTGTAGCCTTGCTCGAGTTTGACCTTCATCATCTCGACGGCGATCATGGCGTCGTCAACTAAGAGGCCCAGTGCAATGATCAGTGCGCCTAAGGACACGCGCTGCAAGTCGATGCCCAATAGATGCATCAACAAGAAAGTGCCCGCTAACACCAGCGGAATAGAGAGTCCCACGACCAGACCTGCCCGCAATCCCAGACTCAGAAAACTCACTGCCAGCACGATGGCAAGGGCTTCTGCCAGGGCACTCATGAATTCACTGATGGATTTTTTGACCACTGCGGGTTGATTGGATACTTGATGTATCGTCACGTCAGATGGCAGCAATTTTTTGATGCGGGTAAATTCGCTGTCCAGCGCTTGGCCAAGCTCGGTGACGTTACCTTGGGGTGTCATTGAAATGGCAAGGCCGATGGCGTCGAGTCCCTGTGTGCGCATCTTAAATTCGGCAGGGTCGGCGTACGAGCGATAGACGTGACAGACGTCCCCTAGCCGGTATATTTTTCCGCCGGCCTTGATGCCGATGTCCTGGATGCTTTTGACCGAGTTAAAATCACCGCTCACGCGCAGGCGAGTGATGTTGTAGTGAGAGAGTACTTCGCCTGCCGGCTCCATGGCATTTTGCGCCTTGAGCGCCGAGGCGACCAGCAGCGGATCGATGCCCAGTTCAGCCATTTTCTTACTGGAAAATTCAATGTAAATCTTCTCGCGCTGAACGCCCAGTAGTTTGACACGGCTGACGTTTTTGATTCTGAGCAACTCCTCGCGCACTTTGCCCGCCTCGGCGGCTAACTGGGCATTGCTCAGAGAGTTTGAGGTGAATGCGTAGATCGACGCGTATGTTTCACCGAAGTTGTCATTGATGACGGGATCAGCAACACCATCCGGCAGGTAGCGGCGCAGGTCGGAGAGTGTTTTTCTGACCTGATTCCATGAGCGTTCCAGTTCGGCGGGCGGCATGGAATCGCGCAGGGTGACGAAGATGACCGCTTCCCCCGCTTTTGAATAGCTGCTGACATTGTCCAGCCAGTGCGTCTCCTGCAGCTTTCGCTCCACGCGATCGGTGACTTGCTGTTCCATTTCGCGTGCGCTGGCGCCGGGCCATGCCAGCGTGATGGTCATGACCTTGAATGTGAAGTCAGGGTCTTCTTTTTTGGCCAGTTGTGTGTAGGAAAACAGGCCGGCCAGCAAGAGTGCCAAGAGCGCATACAGGACCAGCGCCTGATATTTGAGTGCTAAGGCCGAAAGATTGAAATCTTTCATCGGTGTGGAGGCGTTAGCGACGATTAAGCCACAAAACGCCGTGCGATCAGCACCGCATTGGTGCCGCCGAACGCGAAGGAGTTGGACATCACCGCATTGAGCGGTACATCGGTTCGGCCCTGATTGGGGACATAGTCCAGATCGCACTCAGGATCGGGTTGATGCAGATTGATGGTTGGGGGGACCGCCTGGTGTTGCAGCGCCAGGACGGCAGCCATAAATTCCACTGCGCCTGTCGCGCCCATCAGGTGGCCGTGCATCGATTTGGTGGAACTCACCGGGGTTTTGTACGCATCAGTACCGAAAGCCAGTTTTAAGGCTTTGGTCTCCTCAATATCACCTGCCAGGGTGGCGGTGCCGTGGGCGTTGATGTAACCGATGTCGCACGGCTGCAAATGGGCGTCGCGCAGCGCGCTCAAAATTGTGCGAGTCTGCCCCAGAGCGTCAGGCTTGGTAATGTGGCTCGAATCGGACGAGCAATCGTAGCCTGCCAGTTCGCCGTAAATTTTTGCGCCGCGTTGAATCGCACGTTCTGCGTCTTCGAGCACCAGCACCGCCGCACCTTCTCCCAAAACCAGTCCGCTGCGATTTTTTGAGAAGGGTTTACAGGAAGCGCCGGGATCTTCCGGATCTTCGTGCGCCAGCGTGCGCAGCGCTTCCCACGCTTTCATGGCGCCCAGCGTCAGCATGGCTTCAGCACCGCCGGCTAACATGACATCCGCGTAACCGTGCTTGATCTGCCGGTAAGCTTCGCCCACGGCAATCGCCGATGATGAACAGGCGGTCGAGTAGGTGATGTTGGGGCCACGTAGATGGTATTTGATCGACAGGTGGGAAGCGGCGGCATTGTTCATGCTAAGTAGTACGCTTAGCGGTTTGATGCGCGGGTTGTTGCGCTTGAAGACCTCGACATAACCATCTTCGAGTGTACCGGCCCCCCCCAGACACGAACCCATATAGACGCCTGCGCGAGAGTATTCTGTCTCGTCAAGCACGAGCTGTGCGTCCTGCACGGCTTGTTCCGCCGCGACCAGCGCCATCTGGCTGAATCGTTCGATGCCGGTGAGCTGGATTTTTGAAAAATGCGCGGCAGGGTTGAAATCATCAACGGAGGCTGCAATCTTGATGGACAACTGATCAACAAAGCTGCAGGTGAGTGGCTTGATGCCGGATCGTCCCGCCATCAGATTGGCGAAAAACTGCTCAGGTGAAGAACCCGCCGGGGATACGATCCCTAATCCTGTGATGACAACGCGCCTGCTCATGCGGTGTGATTAAGCCGACTGCTCGGCGACAATTCTGTCGACCAGATCGGTTACGTCCTGCAGTGTTTTGATTTCGACACGTTCGTCTGGTAATTTGATTTTCAGTTCATCTTCAAGATTGAACATGAATTCGATGACGGACAGGGAATCGAGTCCCAGACTCTCCAGCGTAGCATCGGGTGTCAGGCTTTCAATCTTCAGGTCGAATTGTTCGACCATCATGCGCTGTATGGTTGGTAGTGAACTCATAGCTTAGTATGTAATTAAATTATTTGGGGCGAATTATAACTGAAATGCACCTAAATTGATGCGTTTTTGCGAGGATGCCGTGCCGGCCTTAGGTTTTTGGCGGTGTATGCCAGCATCAATTTACCTTATTCCTGCTGTACGGACTTAAAAAAACGTATGGTTTCTGTGGCAACCTGTTCTCTGTCGTTATCCACGGTGATCATGTGATAGCTATTACCCAGCATGACGCACTCCCGTTTTTTAGAGCCGATATGCTGCATCACATATTCAGCGCTGCGCGGCGAGCAGACATCGTCTTCGGTCGCGTGAATGACCAGTGTCGGCGTCTCGATTTTAGGCAGCCTTGCTTTGACGGCTTTAATTAGTAATTCGGCCTCGTGTATGGCGGGCAGGCATAGATTCGAGACGGCCGCAATCGAGGATTCCTTATGATTCATTTCGCGAATCACCCATTTGCGCAATTGTTCGTTCTTGATGCCAAAAGGCGGGCGGCCGGAATAGCTGTAAAAATAGCGAAACGGCGTGTAATAGCCGATCGGCAGCACGAAACGGTACCAAGGTATGCTCCAGCCATCGTAATACAGGGTCGTGCTCAGCAAAGACAGGGCTGCGATATCGCTGCCCGAATCTGCTGCAACGCTCAGCGCCAGCACGGCACCGATGCACAGGCCGCCGAGGGAGACGCTGGTATGCGTTTTTTTCAGGATCGCCACTTCATCTAAGACCAGTTTGTGCCAGTCCTGCCAGGGGGTGACGGAATGCGTGGTATCGCCATCGTGGTAACCGTAGCCGGTAAAGTGCGGTACGTACACCGAGTAGCCTGCCTGATTTAAGCGCTTTGCCAGCGGCAGCATTTCTGTCGGGCCGCCTTGCAGTCCATGCACCAGCAACACCGCGTGTTCGCCGCCAACTAATTTAACTGTATCCATTTATTTGGCCTGTATTTACGTCGCGTCTGATGACTAGGCACCTGTGACAGGTGGCAGGTCAGTTTGCGGCAAGGGTTCACACTTGCTCAGAAGGGGCCGGATTATAGGGTATTCGTGCGTGTAAGTGTGTCGCAAGAAATGCACATTTAATTTAGTAAATAAAACGGTCGCGAAGTGCTTCCAGATTTAATTCCTCAAGAATGCTCGATAGACGTTGTTGCGCATCTTTGCGCGGTTGACCCAGATTCCGGGCAATGATGAGTTCATTTTTCATCGAATGTTCCCAGCCCACCAGTTCCGTGACGGTGACCTGATAACCGCGGGATTCGAGCAGCAGGCAGCGCAGCACGTTAGTCAGGTGGCTGCCGAATTCGCGACTGTGGATGGGGTGGCGCCAGATTTCGGATAGCGGAGTTTTACTAAACGACTGATTTTTATGCTTATTGAGCACGCTTGAGACTTCAGCCTGGCAGCAGGGCACGAGGACGATATATTTTGCGCGCTTGTGCAGGGCGAATTTGATGGCGTCATCGGTGGCGGTGTTGCAGGCGTGCAGCGCGGTGACAATGTCGATCTGTTCTGGCAGTTCGGCCGAATGGATCGATTCTTCCACGGATAAATTCAGGAATGTCATGCGTGAAAATTGTAGTTTTTCGGCTAATTCCTGAGATTTGGCGACTAGCGCTTCGCGTGTTTCGATACCGTACACATGGCCGGTATTAAGTGACTTGAGGAATAAATCGTAGAGGATGAAACCCAGATAGGACTTGCCCGCGCCGTGATCGGCCAGCGTCAGTTCGGGTTTAACTGCGAGCAGATCCTTGAGCAGCGGTTCGATAAAGTGGTAGAGATGGTAGACCTGCTTGAGTTTGCGCCGGCTGTCCTGATTGAGCTTGCCGTCGCGCGTCAAGATGTGCAGCTCTTTTAGTAGTTCAATCGATTGTTCGGCTTTAATTTCAGGGATTTGTGACATGAATTATCCAAATTTAAGTTTCATCAGCAACACGGCACCCGCCAGCAGCAGCGTAATGAAATTGGCGATGATGATGGGCCAGGCGACCAGTAGAATGCCATATCCCAGCCAAAGTGCAACGCCTGCAGTGAATAACGCGTACATACCGAGCGATATATCGGCTGTGTGGCGCGTACGCCATACCTGCCAGGCTTGCGGGATGAAGGCTGTGGTCGTGAGTGTGGCGGCGATACTGCCGATGAGGTCAGCACTGATCATGGCAGGTGCTCTTCATTTTGTGCCCACAGCAGATGTGCATCGAGTAGCAGGCGGTAATGTGCTTCATTGGCATCCAATTGTGCCAGATTTTCGGCCATCGAGGATTCCAGCGCAATGCGGCGAGCGTTCAGGCTGTCGGATAGGGACGCCTCCCCTAAGGTATAGGCGCGCGCGACCAGTTCAGCGTTGCTGCGGATGAATTGTGCCGCATCGCGTGCCTGCTGCCAGGTAGCAAAATTTCTCACCGCCTGCAGGTGGGCGGCAAAAATATCGCCTTCCAGACGCCGCTTGACGAAGGCTTCCTGATCGGCGGCTATCGCGGCCTGTTGCGCAACCCCTTCAGCGGTCGCGCTGCGATGTCCGAACGAGACTGGCACGGTGAGATAGACGCCGGCAACTTTTTCATTGCCGCCCATCTCATTTGAATAGCGCAGACCGACCGTCGGATCCGGAACTCGATCGGCGCGGCTTCGATCGGCGAGCAGCTGCTGGACGTGCGTGTTCGCCTGTACCATGGCGAGCTCGTGATTGTCATTCAGGATGCTTGATTTCCAGAACGCAAAATCATGCTCAATCGCCACCGGTGTCAGGGTGTCCGGTTTTTCCGGCAATTGAACGGCCGGGAAAGGGCGCGCCAGATCGTTGCCGGCAAGTTGTGCGCGCAATTGCGCCTGATGCCAGGCGACACCGGCCTGTGCCGCGGCAGCTTGGGCCAGATTGAGTTCAAGTTTAGGCGCATCCCCCGCTTTCACGCGCTTCTCGGTCATCTGAGACTGTTGATTGAGGATGTCCCGTTGCTTTTGCCAAAGCAGCGCACTCGCCTGTTCGCGTTGCCAGTTAAACCAAAGTTTTAACAGCAGTCGTCCGGCTTCATGGTGTGCGTCGCCTAAGGCATATTCGGCACGCGACGCACCGGCGGCACCAATATCTTCATCTATGCCGACCTTGTTGATCAGACGCAACGGGCGCTCCAGAGCCACATCCCATTCCTTGAGTTTTTGTCCGGTATTGACGATATTGCGCTGCGAGGAGCCTGCGCGCAGGTTGAATTCATAGCTGCCGCTGTTCCATTTTCGCTGATTGGCCTGCTCGAGTTTGAGTCCGCTGGCCGCATTGAGTACCAGCAGGTGTTCGTTCAAGGCGCGCTCGACTTGTGCGGGCGGCGGCAAATCAGGCCGGTTAATCTCGGCCGCATTAACGATTCCTCCCAGAAATGCTGACAGAACACAGGCGAATAAGGGTTTGTAACTGAAGACTGACAGCTTGCGACTGTTGACTGTTTTTATCATGCCAGCCTCCCGAATTCGATCACCGGGGTCATCCAGTAGGCTATTTCAGGATTGGCTTCGTGGCGTTTGAGGTGTGCGATCAGTTCGTGCGCATCATCGCAGTTCATGACGGAGACGATTTGCACGCGTTGTGAGCGGCCGCGTACCTGTTCGAGCATGCTGGGCAATTTTTCCTTCTGGCTGCCGCCTTCAATGCGGGTCAGGGAAAAGCCGCGTACCCAGTCGGGGTGTTCGAGCAGATGATCCACCAGGCGCTCTTCGAGCGATTTGTGACACACCAGTGTCAGACAACAGTTCATTTCTTTCATTTTGATTTCCTGACAGATTCAAGACCGAAGCGGCGGTACAGGATGGGCAGCATGATCAGCGTTAACAGCGTTGAACTGATGAGTCCGCCTGTCACCACTACGGCGAGTGGTTTCTGAATTTCGGAGCCGGGGCCGGTGGCAAACAGCACCGGCAGAAGACCAAAGGCGGTGATGCTGGCGGTCATCAGGACAGGGCGCAGGCGTCGCTTGGCGCCTTCGAAGACCACTTGCGTGATGTCCATGCCCTGGGAGACTAACTGATTGAAGTACGAGACCATCACCACGCCGTTGAGCACGGCAATCCCCAGCAGTGCGATGAAGCCGACGGAAGCGGGCACCGACATGTATTCTCCGCTGATCCACAAGGCAAAGATGCCGCCTATCAGCGCAAACGGAATGTTGGTCAGTACCAGTACGGCTTGTCTTACCGAGCCGAAGGTGGCGAACAACAGCATAAAGATCATGCCGAGTGCGACCGGTACGACCACGGCCAGACGCGCTGCTGCGCGCTGCTGGTTTTCAAATTGCCCGCCCCAGGTCAGGCGATAGCCTTGCGGCAGTTTAATTTGGGCGGCCACAGCAGTTTTGGCTTCCTCGACAAATCCCACCAGATCGCGGTCACGCACATTGCTTTGCACAACAACCATGCGCATGCCGTTTTCACGATCGACCTTAACCGGACCGTCGACGCGTTGGAGTTTTGCGACGACCGAGAGCGGCACGCTGTGTCCGTTAGGCAGCGGCAGGGTGAGGGCTGCAAAGAGTGCCGGGGATTGTTGTATGTCGATTTCACCTCGCATGATCAGCGGGGTGCGGCGACCATTCTCGATCACGGTGCCCAGATTTTGTCCTTCAATCTGGCTGCGCAGGGCATTGCCGATGTCGTCCACGCTCAACCCTAGGCGGCCGGCAGCTAAGCGGTCAATTTCAACGCGGAAATACTGTACACCGCTATTTTTAACGGTGAATACATCCTCACTGCCATGTATGCCCTGTAAAACCTTGACCATGTGTTCGGCGGTCTCATTGAGTTTGTTGAGATCGGTGCCGAAAATTTTGATCGCGATGTCGCCGCGCGCACCGGTCAGCATTTCCGAGACGCGCATGGCGATGGGCTGGGTAAAGCTGTATTCGACGCCGGGAAAGTCGTTCATGACTTTCCGCACGTTATCGACGATGGCGTTTTTGTCGGGGTTGCGCCATTCGGCCTGGGGTTTTAATACCAAAAAATTATCAGTCTCATTGAGTCCCATCGGATCAAGACCCAGTTCATCGGCACCGGCTCGTGAGACGATGCCTTTGACTTCAGGTACCCCGTCCAGAATGGCTTTCTGGATGCGCTCGTCCATGATAGCTGTTTGCGCGATGTTGATGGAAGGCAGTTTTGAGACCTGCATGATCAGATCGCCTTCGTCCATTTCCGGCATGAAGGCTTTGCCGATCAGGGTATAGACGCCGCCGCTGATCACTAGTACCAGCAGCGCCGACACAATCACGACGCGCTCCCTTTTGAGGGCCTTCTCAAGCAGGGGAGAGTAGATCGCCATCGCTTTGCGTACCAGCCAGGGTTCATCGTGACTGGCCGTCTTGATCAGCAGCGATGACAGCATGGGCACAACGGTGAGTGACAGGATCAAAGAGCCCGCCAGTGCAAATACGATGGTGAGGGCGACAGGGATGAACAGTTTTCCCTCCAGTCCTTGCAGCGTCATCAGGGGCAGGAATACGATGATAATGATGGCAACGCCAGCAGCAACGGGCGTGATGACTTCTTTGACCGCGCGGTAGATCACGTGCAGATGCGGGATATGGGCGCGACGGCCTGCCAGATGATTAATGATGTTTTCCATTACGACAACGGAGCCGTCGACCAGCATACCGATGGCAATGGCTAACCCCCCCAGACTCATCAGATTGGCGGACATGCCGAACTGCTGCATCAGGATGAAGGTGATCAGTACCGCCAGCGGCAGCGTAATGGCGACAACGACTGCGGCGCGCAGGTTGCCCAGAAACAGCACCAGCAGGATGACCACCAGCACGATCGCTTCGGTGAGCGCTTTGGATACCGTACCGATGGCGCGATCAACCAGACTGCCGCGATCGTAAAAGACTTTGGTGGTCACGCCCTTGGGTAAGGTTGGGGCGAGCTCCTTTAATTTGGCTTGCACGCCGGCAACGACCTTTTGTGCATTCGCGCCGCGCAGTCCCAGAACTAAGCCTTCAACCGCTTCGCCTTTGCCGTCTTTGGTCACCACGCCGTAACGCGTCATGCTGCCGATGCGCACCTGAGCGACATCGCTGACGCGTATCGGGTTGCCGGCAGGGCTGGCAATCACAATATTGCGCACATCCTGAAGGTTTTTAACACTGCCTTCGGCGCGCACCAGTAAGGCTTCATCGCCGTCATTGATGCGTCCTGCGCCGTCGTTGCGGTTGTTGGCCTGTATGGCCTGTTGCAGCATGGCAAACGAGATGCTGTGAGACGCTAATGCGTTGTGATCGGGGACGACTTCGAAGCTTCGAGCCAGTCCGCCTAATGAATTGACGTCCGCAACACCGGGCAGGGTGCGCAGCGCCGGGCGGATGACCCAGTCGAGTATCGTTCGTCTGTCCTCGAGGGAGACGGTATCCCCTTCTACGGTAAACATGAACATTTCGCCAAGCGGTGTGGTGATCGGCGCAAGTCCGCCTGATGCGGATGCGGGTAAATCCCGCTGTGCGTTGTTGAGGCGTTCGGCTACCTGCTGGCGTGCCCAGTAAATGTCGGTTCCATCAACGAAGTCGATCGTGATATCGGCTATCGCATATTTGGAAATCGAGCGCATGATGCGCTGATTGGGAATGCCCAGCATTTCAAGTTCGATCGGTGTGACGATGCGCGCTTCGACTTCCTCCGGCGTCATGCCCGGCGCCTTCATGATCAGTTTGACCTGCGTGGAAGACACATCAGGGAAGGCATCGATCGGAAGATCACGGAACGAGACGATGCCCGCACCAATCAGCAGCAGCGTCATTGCCGCAACCAGGAGGCGCTGGGTTAGCGCGAATTCAACGAGTTTAGAAAACATTATTTATCCCCGATGCCCATCATGCTGGACTTGAGCGCTGATACGCCGTGCGTTGCGATTTGTTCGACGCCTTTGAGCGTGCCGCTGATAACGCTATTTTGCGCACCTTCGTTAAGGATTTGGATTGTTTGGGCGTGAAAGCCTTGCGGTGTCCTGATAAAAACCATGGCACGGCCGCCTATACGGGCAATCGCGCTGTTGGAAATTTCCCATTGGGCGCTGTTGCCCTTTGATGTGCTGACCGATGTTTCGACGAATTGCCCGGGGCGCAGATTATCCGTGCCTTGAGTAATGACGCCGCGCAGCAGTACCGTTTGATTGGTGCCGGTCAGGCTGTGGCCGATCGCCGTGAGTTTGCCGCTGGCGGCAAAGGCGGGAACGGAGATGGTCGCGCCCACTTTAAGGTCTCGCACCATGGCAAGCGGCGCTTGAATCTCAAGAGAGAGTGAGTCGATGCGGGCAATTTTAAATATCGGCACCGCAGCATCGAGGCGCTGGCCGGCACCGGCCGTCTTTTCCAGCACGACGCCATCGATAGGCGAGGTGATGGTCAGCTGGCTGCTTAAGTTACTGCTCGATTGCAGTTGTGTAATGGCGCTGTCAGCCATGCCGGAGATGCGCAGCATCTGGCGACGTTCAGAAAATGCGGCCTGCGCCTCGAGTGCTAAAGCCTGTGAGTTGCGAAGCCGGCTCTCGGAAATAATGCCGTCCTTATATAAGGATTGATCGCGCGCCAAATTGTCACGGGTGAGCTGTCTTTGTGTGGATGATTGCAGCAGTCCTCGCTGCGCTTCTGCCAGCGCCGGACTTTGCAGCAGGGCAATGGTCTGGCCCTTTTTGACGCTATCACCTACCCCTACCAGTATCTGATCGATCATCGAGGGGAGCGGGGTGCTCACGACATGCAGTTGATTGCCTGGGACGATGACTTGTCCCGGAAGTCCTGAAACCTCACCGGATTGCTTGGCGGGCAGGGGGTTAATCGTAATGCCTAATGAGGCGATCTGCTTTGCGTTGATTGCAATGTCATCGACAGCTGCGCTCGCGGTTTGAAGTGACGACAATAATATGAATCCAAGCAATAGCGATGACTTATACATATATAACTCCGGTGTGCGCAATAGCACGCGCATATATTACTGGTTGCAGGATGAAATGATAGAGGGTTAACGCACATAGCGCAGATAATCGTCGTGTTCAGCAGTGTAGTAGTCCTATTCAGCAAGTGAATAGTTCAAAGATGACGGTGAAAATGACAAATAAGTAAATAAACGTAAATATTGTTTGACGCGAAAGGTGTGCTTTGCTATAGTTCGTTTTCTGACGCGGGGTGGAGCAGCTCGGTAGCTCGTCGGGCTCATAACCCGAAGGTCATAGGTTCAAATCCTGTCCCCGCAACCCAGTTTTACAAGTCGCAGCCTAAACGCTGTGATTAGATTTGAAAGA
>SESD01001154.1_pt1 | contig 14987 bp, 9 predicted proteins | sample 3171411 | NCBI WGS metagenome assembly SESD01 (sample SAMN06051880, study PRJNA518727) | freshwater metagenome | biome: subpolar coniferous forest; feature: holomictic lake; material: water; isolation source: holomictic Lake 442, 16.5 m depth | place: Canada: near Kenora, Ontario | collected...
GGGAGGAGTACGGGGTTCGTAGGGAGGATTTATTGGCGGGTCGCCCTTCGGGAAGGTGGGCGGAGTTCATGCGATTTCAAGTGGCGAGGGCTCGGGAGCAGTATCGTTTAGCGGAACCTGGAATTGCAATGTTGCCTGAGGGCGGAGGTCGGTTATCGACATGGTTGATGAGAGAACTCTACGCGGGAATTCTCGATCCGATTGAGGCCTCGGGCTATGACGTTTTTCATAAGAGGCACTCTCTTTCGATCGGGCAGAAGTTGGTCCGTGGGACGCGTGTGGTTCTGCGAAGTTACTGGAGTTAGCCGAGGGAGCGGATGCGCCGCTTAGGATTCCTTAGATGCCGTGAGCGATACGGGCAGCGATGAAGATGCCAGTCATGAGGGCCAGAGTGATGGCGGGTCGAGGGTCAGCTTTGGGAGCGGGCTCGGCATAGATTGGGGTGATCCAAGCCAACATGGCGCTAAAAATAAACCAGGAGAAGTAGTTCTGGGGTGGAACGATACTCTCCGCCCAGTGCCAGTATCCACGAATGGCGTAGGCGAAGGGTTCCATTAAGAAATCAAAGAGCATGGAGAAAGCGCCTGTGGCAATGGCGATAGGCGCGCGGGAACCTCCCAACCAGTACTGGCTCAAACTGAGGTTGGCCCCCGCGACTACGGAAAACCAGGCGAGGGGAATGGCGAGGGGGAGAACCCCACCCATCCGCGGTCCGAAGGCATCGGTGTACTGGTAGGATCCAAAGGGAATGCCACTTAAAGTGCCGACCGTTTCGAGAAGCGCAGAGGAACCTAGAATGACCGCGGCACAAATGCGCGCCTTACGCAGGCCGAGGCGATCTACGGTGGAGAAATAGATGTGGCTGGCGGCCAGAAGCATGGAAATAAAATCTCCATAGCGTAGGCAGAGGGTAATGAAGGCGCAGAGCCATGCGGGAAGGGGTAAAGATTCAGCCCAAGCGGGGGTGAGGCGAAAAGTCACTGCGAGTAGGCCGATGCCTGCCCAGAGAAGAAAGAACTTCCAGAGTAACTCTCGGACACGTGTTGGGATCACCCCTTGAGATAACAGCAGGAAACCTTGGTCGACAAGTCTCGGCGACGTTGACTCGGGACCCTGCAGGAACGAAAAAAGAGTATGTTGGGAATTCCTATGGCAGGCTGGTTTTGCGCAGGGTTGACTGGGCTAGGGCTGACTCTTGGGTTTGCCCCTTTCCATCAGCCCTTGGCAGGCTGGTTGGCCCTGATTCCTTTGGCCTACTACGGTCAAAAAACAAAGCCTTCGATACGGGAAGCGCTGCTTTTGGGTTGGTTTGCTGGTGCGACACACTTTCTGACTACCTTTAGCTGGCTGATCACGGTAACGACGGCGGGTTGGATCCTGCTTTGTTTGTACATGGCGATCTATCCCGCTCTCTGGTTTTTGCTTTGGGTGAGATTCTCTGGCTCTGATCCTGAGCGGATGAGCAGTGCAGGGAATATTTGGCAGGTAGTCTTAGGAGCCTCGGCTTGGGTTTTGACCGAGTGGCTTCGAGGGATTGTTTTTAGCGGGTTTGGCTGGAATGGGCTTGGAGTATCTCAGGGGAATCTTCTTCTTTTGGCCCAAATCGCCGATCTAGGGGGAGTTCCCTTAGTTTCGTGGGTGGTAGCTTTTGGGGGACTTACGCTGACTTTAACCGCTCGCCGCTTTGAACTTGAAATTCGTGGAGCCCAAAAATGGAAGCCGCGCTGGGATTTCACGGCGGGAGTTTTCGTTCTGGGTATGACGATGGTCTACGGGGCGAGGACAATGCTGCGTCCGCTCCCTCCAGGGGTTCACACCTTGACCTACGCTGCGATCCAACCTGCGGTGCCTCAAGATCCGTGGCGGTCGGCCAAGATCGAGAAGGTGGCTGGGGAGCTTGCTCGCTGGTCGGAGATTGTGTTGGTGGGAAATGGTCCGATTGATCTACTGGTCTGGCCTGAGAGCTTGGCAGGAACAGGGTGGAGGGAAGAACCTGCTTTCCAGCAAGCGGTGCAGACGGCGAGAAGATTGGGGGCGCGCTCTTTGTTGACGGGTTCCCTGGATGTTCGCGGGGCAGAAACATTTAACTCCGCGGTGCTTTTCACGGGTCCCGAAGGGAGGGCGCCGAGAGTGTATGATAAAACCCATCTGGTGATCATGGGCGAATATGTGCCACTGGTTAAAATATTCCCATGGATGCGTAAACTAGTTCCGCCTGGAGGGGATCTGACCGCGGGAAGCTCCGCACGAATTTTTGAGCTGGAACCGAGCGGAATTCGATTGGCACCACTGATCTGTTTTGAGGATTCCGTGGCAAGGGGAGTTCGCAGATCAGCCCAGGAAAATCCGCATCTTTTGGTTAATCTAACCAACGATGCTTGGTTTGGTTCATCCTCGGGTGCGGAGCAGCATCTGGATAACGCTCGATTTCGGGCGATTGAAACTCGGTTACCACTTTTGCGGGCAACGAACGATGGGGTGACCGCGTTAATTAGTCCAAGGGGGGTTATCTTATCGGAGGTGTGGGATCCCGATCTAAAATCGTATCGGGAACCTGGATTTATTTCAGGGGAGCTGGAGTTGAGCGATTTTTCGCCAACAATTTATACTCGATGGGGGGACTGGACGGTGGGGGCGTCAATGGGACTGGTTTTTCTGGGGTTGATTCGATTAAGGAACAAGGTCTGAACCACAAAATCTTATATACATGAATTCTTGGCGTGCTTGCGGCCGTGGCCAGCTTGTCCCCCGCGGGAATTTTCTTTTTTAAGTTTGGTTAGGAAGCCAACTCTTCGACGGTGGGGCAGGAGCAGACGAGATTGCGGTCGCCGTGGACGTCGTCGATACGAGAGACGGTGGGCCAGTACTTCGAGGTGCGGGTCCAAGGTGCGGGGAAAGCGGCCTTCTCGCGGGAATAAGGGCGGTCCCATGAATCGGAAAGGAGATCGGTGGCTGGGTGGGGGGCAAGTTTAAGGGGATTACGGTTGCGATCCATTTTTCCCGTTTCGATATCGGCGATTTCCTGACGGATGGAGATGAGAGCATCCGCAAAACGATCGAGTTCCTCTTTGGATTCTGATTCGGTGGGTTCGATCATCAAGGTGCCTGCGACTGGCCAGGACATAGTGGGTGCGTGGAATCCGTAATCCATTAGGCGTTTGGCGACGTCGACCACTTCAATGCCTGCGGAACTTTTGAAGGGGCGGAAATCGAGAATGAATTCGTGGGCGACCCATCCGCCTGGGCCGCGGTAGAGGATGGAATAATCTTTGGAGAGTCGTTTGGCGAGATAGTTGGCATTAAGCAGGGCGACTTCGGTACAGCGGGCAAGGCCAGTGCCGCCAATCATGGCGAGGTACATCCAAGGGATGACGAGAATACTGGAACTTCCGTAGGGGGCCGAGGCGACTGGACCGACGCTGCCAGGTAACCGAGGCACGAGAGGGTTACTAGGAAGAAAGGGAATGAGGTGCTTGGCAACGGCGATGGGACCGACGCCTGGTCCGCCACCGCCGTGGGGAATACAGAATGTTTTATGCAAATTGAGGTGGGAAGCATCGACGCCGAAATCGCCTGGGCGACAAATTCCGACGAGGGCGTTGAGATTGGCGCCATCCATATAGACTTGGCCGCCAGCGGCGTGGACTTTAGAGCAAAGATCGCGGATGCCTGTCTCAAAAACGCCGTGGGTGGAGGGGTAGGTGACCATGATGGCAGCGAGGCGGGGGCCGAGTTCAAGAATCTTGGAGTCGAGATCGGAGTGGTCGACATTTCCTTGGGCATCGCAAGCGATGGGGACGACGCGGAAGCCTGCGAGAACTGCGCTGGCTGGATTGGTGCCGTGGGCGGAAACAGGAATGAGGCAGGTATCGCGTTGGGATTGGCCGCGGGAGTGGTGCCAGGCGCGGATGGCGAGGAGACCAGCGTACTCACCTTGAGAACCTGCGTTGGGTTGAAGGGAGACACCGGGGAGGCCGGTGATTTTGCCTAGCCAATCTTCGAGTTCGTGGATCATGGAAAGGTAACCTGGATTTTGATCGGCGGGGGCGCAGGGATGTGGATCGGAGACGGTCGACCAGCCGAGAGGGGTGAGTTCGGAGGCGGCATTGAGTTTCATGGTGCAGGAGCCGAGTGGAACCATGGAGTAGCAGGGGGAGAGGTCTTTGGCGGCGAGGCGACGAATGTAGCGGAGGAGATCGGTTTCGCTTGTGTAGGTGGAGAAGATGGAGTGGCGGAGGGCAGGAGATTGCCGAACGAGGGGTCCGGCGAGGGACGGATTTTTTAGAGAAGGCTGAGCTAGAAGGGGGAGGGCTTTGGCCTCACCGAAAAGAGAGAGGAGAGAATCGACTTCCGCGTCGTCGGTACGTTCATCGAAGGTGATACCGAGATCGCCGTTGGGTAGAGCGCGGAAATTATAACCTGCTTGGGTGGCTTTGGCAGAGATGCGTTGGAGTGAAGAAGCGGGAGCGTGAATCCGTAGGGTGTCGAAAAAAGAGGAGTGAACGATGGTGAAGCCGAGTTGGGTGAGGCCCTCGGCGAGGCGAAGGGTATGGGCGTAGATGCGGAGGGCGATTTGACGGAGGCCTTTCGGGCCGTGGTAGACGGCATACATCGAGGCAAGGCTGGCGAGGAGGGCTTGGGCAGTGCAGATGTTGCTGGTGGCGCGATCGCGGCGGATATGCTGTTCGCGGGTTTGGAGTGCGAGGCGGTAGGCGGTGCGGCCAGCGGCATCTTTGGAAACGCCGATGAGGCGACCAGGGAGGAGGCGTTGGTAGGCCGAGCGGGTAGCGATATAGGCGGCGTGAGGTCCGCCGAAACCGATGGGGACGCCGAATCGTTGGGTGCTACCGACGGCGATGTCGGCGCCGAGTTCGCCGGGAGGAGTGAAGAGAAGAAGGGAGAGGGGATCGGTGACGAGGATGGAGAGGGCTCCTGCTTTTTTGAGTTGAAGAATTGAGGGCCGCGGGTCGGAGAGGAGTCCATCGGTTTCGGGATAGGCGAGGATTCCGGCAAAGAGGGAGTGGGCATCTTTTTCGGGAAACTGCTCGGAAATGATTATTTTCCAACCGAGGACTTCGGCGCGGGTGGTGAGGACGGCGGCGGTGGAGGGGTGGAGGTTGGGGGAGAGCCAGAGAGTATCGCGCGATGCGGCGTGGAGGGCGGCATGGGCGAGGGAGACTGCCTCAGCGGCGGCGGTGCCTTCGTCGAGGAGGGATGCGTTGGCAATATCTAGGCCAGTGAGTTCGACGATCATGGTTTGGAAATTGAGAAGGGCTTCGAGGCGGCCTTGGGCGATTTCGGGTTGGTACGGGGTGTAGGAGCTGTACCAACCTGGGTCCTCGAGGATGGCGCGACGGAGGACGGGTGGGGTGATGGTGCCGTGGTATCCGAGGCCGAGGAGGGAGCGGAAGGGGCGGTTTTGGGAGAAGGTTTTTTCGAGGTCGGCGAGGGCGCGCTGTTCGGAGCGGGCGGGGGGGAGGTTGGGGGCGTGGGCGGAGGCTAGGCCAGGAGGAAGGGTGGCTTGTACGAGGTCCTCCAAGGAGGAGAGACCGAGTTCGGCGAGCATCTGCTTCTGGGTGGAGAGAGTGGGACCGATATGGCGGGAGAGGAAGGAGAGGTCGCCGTGGTTATGATGCAGGGAAGGGGCAGGGTCCTTAGTGGGAAGGGTGGTGGTCTTTTTGGTCTTGGCAGAAGTGGCTACGGGCACCGACTTAAAGTAGTGGAGAGCGAGGGGTGCGCAAGTCGTGGAGTAAAGTTGGTCAGAAGGGGTTGGGAATAGTTAGTATAAAGAGATGCATCAGTATGCCGCTAAAAATTGCTGTGGGGGCAACGCCTGTGGGTTGGATGTGCTGGCCCATCAGCTGGCCGATTCAGGGGAGTTGCGAGGAGTTTCGGTTTCCTTTCAAGAAGGGCGGATTAATTATGCGACGGCTGGCCAAGAGCAGGGGGAGAGTGGAGCGGTCGGGTTGGCCGATGCGGTGCGCGCTTTGGGTGGGGGGAGTATCTGTCGTTGGTCGCCTCCCGATTCGCGCTGTGGGAAGTGCGGGCGTCTTTTAGAGGGGAAATGGGAGGAGGGTGTTTTCATGCGGAGGGATGGGGATAAGATTATTTTAGAAAGAGAAAGTTGTCCGACGGCTCCGAAGTTTTGGTTGTGGAAGATATTAGGGGGAGTGAAGTTGGAGGTGAGACAACTTCCTTCCGTAGTGGGGGCGGGGGAAAAATGGAAAGTTCCACTGGCTCTGGCCGTAGTCTGTGGGATGGCGGGTTTGCTGGGTTGGTGGGCGGAGGGATGGATTGGGAAACTATTTTTTCTGGTGGCCTACTTAGCGGGAGGCTGGAAGACGGGGGAGGAGGTGGCGCAACGATTCAAGACGGGGGTTTTAGATATTCATTTTCTGATGCTGGCGGTGGCGACGGGCGCGGCGGCGGTGGGGCATTTGCAGGAGGGAGTGTTGCTGCTCTTTTTGTTTTCGTTGAGCGGGGCCTTGGAGGAGTTGGCGGCGTATCGAACGGAAAAGGAGTTGGCAGGGTTATTTAAGGCGGCGCCGCGTGAAGCAGTTCGAGTTTTGCAGGACGGTACGGAAGAGAGTGTGGCGGTGGAGACGCTCCAAGCGGGAATGAAGGTGCGGGTACGCCCTGGGGATGCTTTCCCTGTGGATGCGGAGGTGGTGGAGGGGCGGACAAGTGCGGATGAATCGAGTCTGACGGGAGAATCGGTGGCGGTAGAGAAGGAGGTGGGATCAATGGTTTTGGCGGGAACTTTAAATCTATGGGGTCGAGTGGATCTACAGGTATTGCGACCCGCTAAAGAAAGTGCCTTGGAGGGAATCTTGCGATTGATCCGAGATGCACAAGAGCAGAAGGCACCCGCCCAGCGTTTTACGGATCGGTTTGGGACTCGTTATACCCAAGCTATTTTGACTCTAAGTTTGGTTATGTTTCTGGTTTGGTGGGGATTGGCGGGTTGGGCCAAGGGTGAAGCGGGGACGGCGTTTTATAAAACGATGACCTTGCTGGTGGTGGCTTCGCCGTGTGCTTTGGTGCTTTCGATTCCCTCCGCGGTATTGGCAGGGATTGCGGCTGGGGCGAGGCGCGGAATTTTATTTCGGGGGGGGAGTCCGATTGAGCGATTGGGCTCGATTCAGAGGGTGGCGTTGGACAAGACGGGAACTTTGACGACGGGCGAAATGAAAGTGCGCGGGGTCGAGGTAGAAGAAGGTTGCACGGAGGAGCAGGTTTTACAAGGAGCGGCGGCCTTAGGGTTGCAGTCGCTTCATCCTGTATCGGTAGCGATTGTTCGGGAAGCGAAGCGACGTGGGTTTCCAGGGCTTACGCTGGAGGAGTTTTCCTCGGCTACGGGCGGAGGATTAAAGGGGAGGGTGAGGGGTGGGGTGGAAGCACGGCTAGGGCGGAGAAGTTTCTTAGAGAAGTCCGAATGGGTGGCGGCCAAAGCGGCGCCGCTCGCTGGGTTAACCGAAGTTCTTTATGAAGCGGGCCCAATCCGGGGTAGGATTTTATTGGAAGATGAGATTCGCACCAGTAGTCGGCCTTTACTTCATTGGCTGGAAAAGCAGGGGCTCAAGGTAACCATGTTGACGGGTGACCGAGAGGCGGCGGCTCGATTGGTAGCGGAGCAGGTCGGCTTAAAAGATTTCCGCTATGGGTTGCATCCAGAAGAAAAGGTGGCGGCGATTCGGGAATGGAATGAGCAGGGGGAGAAGGTAGCGATGGTGGGGGATGGGGTGAACGATGCACCGAGTTTGGCGATGGCAGAGATTGGGGTGGCGATGGGAGCGCGGGGGACGGGAGCAGCGCTCGCTCAGTCGGACATCATCCTGATGCGGGATCGATTGGAGAGTTTTGCGGAGGCGTTTGATTTGAGCCGGCGTACCCGACGAATCATTACGCAAAATTTAGTCATTTCCTTAGGAACCGTGGCGGTTTTGGTGACGGCGGCCTTGGGTGCGGCGATCCCGTTGGCGGTCGGGGTAGCGGGGCATGAGGGGAGCACGGTGATCGTGGTTTTGAATAGCCTTCGATTGTTGGCTCCGCGTCGTGGATTTGTCGGATTGCGTGGGTCGGGGGAGAAGGTGTAGGAATAAAGGATGCGCTGGCGTGCCATTCTTCTCTTTGGGGCTCCTGGTTCGGGTAAAGGAACTCAAGGTAAGGTTTTGGGAACGATTCCTGGTTTCTGCCATATTTCTTGCGGGGATGTTTTTCGCGGAATGGATTTGAGGACACCCGTGGGGCAAGCTTTTTTGAAGTATTCGGGTGCGGGGAGTTTGGTGCCTGATGATGTTACGGTGGATTTGTGGCGGCAGCATATGGATCATTTGGTGACCTTAGGAAAATTTAAGCCCGAGATTGACCATCTGGTTCTCGACGGGATTCCGCGGAACGATACGCAGGCCAAGCTCTTAAAAAAAGACCTCAAGGTGGAAGCGCTTTTTCATTTGGTCTGTCATGACCGATCTAAATTAGAGGAGCGCTTAAAGCGAAGGGCTTTGCGGGATAATCGGTTGGATGACGCCAGCGACACAGTGATTCACGACCGATTGGCCACGTACGAAAATGAAACAAAGCCGGTTTTGGAATTTTACGGTGAAAAGGTAGTGCACGAGGTTGATGCGGAGCAGTTCCCTTATGAAGTGGCGCGTGACATTCTGAGTCAGATTGGAAGTCCGAAAGAGAAAATCGGCTCCCAGAATCTTACTGCGGCTGCTCTTTAGTCCCGTGCGTGTTATTTTTGCTGGAACAGGGGAATTTGGAGTCCCTTGTCTGGAGGCCTTGGTGGCTTGTGACGAGCATTTTGTACTTTCGGTCATCACGCAACCTGATCGTCCAGCTGGGCGCCAACAGAAGTTGCTTCCATCCCCGATCAAGGAGTGTGCCTTACGCCGTCATTTAACGGTATTCCAACCTGAAGATATCAACGCGGGTACGGCACTGAGCCAGATTCGCTATCAGAAGCCTGATTTAATGATCGTGGTGGCCTATGGACAAATCCTGAAGAAACCGCTCTTGGAGATACCCGAGAAGGGTTGTTGGAATGTGCATGGTTCGCTTTTGCCGAAGTATCGAGGGGCGTCTCCGATTGCGGCGGCGATCCGCGATCGTCAGAAGCGGACAGGAGTCACGATCATGCAGATGAATGAGGGACTAGACACAGGGGACATCTTGGGAAAAGTGGCGACACGGATCCGCCCAGGAGAAACAACGGGGATGTTGCATGATCGCTTGGCGGGGAAGGCTGGGCCCCTACTTTTGAAGTTGCTGGTGCAAGCGAGGAAAGGAAAGTTGCGGAACACGAGGCAAATTGCAGGGGAAGCTTCGTTGGCGCCGAAGATGACGAAGGAGAATGGAAAGATCGAATGGGAAAAGAGTCCTGAAGATATTGAGGCTCATATTCGTGCGATGCAGCCTTGGCCTGGGGCGTATACCTGGATCCCTGATGGGACGGATCAGAAGATGTTAAAGATTTTCTCGGTGATACTTTCGAAGCGGGCCAAGGGAAAGCCTGGGGAGATTGTGGAGGTTAATTCGCATGGGATTTTGGTGGCAGCGAAGAAGGGTGGAGTTTTAGTGCGCGAGGTTCAATTGGAGGGTCGCAAGCGGATGGCAGCGGTGGAGTATGCACGCGGTGCGGGCTTGGCTCCTGGGTTGATCCTGAGTTAGGGGTTGGCTGATTTTACGACGAGGAGGCAGACGAGGAGAGGTGGGAGGCCCCACTCGCGATTAGGTTTTGCACAAGATTATAGAGGATGATGGGAATGAGAATCTTGGGTTGGTTTGCAAATGCCAGTGAGGCGAGGACGAGTGCGGTGCCATTGTTGTTCATGCCCACGCCAAACATCAGTGCATAGCATTGAGATGTTTTGGCTCTGAGGAGACGTCCGAGCCACCAGCCTGCTAGAAAGTCGACGCTACATAACAGAATGGCGAAGGTGAGGGCAATGATCAGAAAACCCCACTCAGGTGAGGCGAAGACTTGGGGTAAGGCAATGGAGGCATTGGTGTAATTTAATAAGAGGAGACAAATGGAGTTGGTCAGTTTGAGGGTGGGCTTGGCGGATTTGATTCTGTGGGCACCGAGGAGCGGGCGTAGACCAAGGCCTAGGACGGAGGGAAGTAGGACGGAAAGAAGGAGCACGAGCGTGGGCGCGCCACCTTTGAGTTGGGCGAGGGCTGGGGTGTAATCTCCGATGGCGACAACATTAATGAAGTGTAAGGAGATGGGCATGAGCCAAGGGCTGAGGAAAATTGAGAAAAGTACGAGTCCGACGGCAAGGGGAATATCCCCATCGGTATTCTGGGTATAGGCGGTGGAGGCGCCAGCGACTGGGACGGTGGAAAGGAGAGCGAGGGCCACGATGATGGCTTGAAGATGTTCGGGAGTGCCTCCGACCGTCAGGAGGAAAGAAGCGAAATAGAGGACAATGATTGGAAGTAGTAGATTGGCGCCAAGGCCTGCGAGGAGGAGTTGTGGGGATCGAATAAGGTCACGGATCTTTTCAAGGGAAAGAGAGGCATTGAGTAGGAGAACGGCTAGTAAAACCATGGTCAAAGAGAGGGAAGTGGTTTCGCCGAAGGCGGAAGCATGGCCTAGGGAAATGCGGCGGAGCCATTCCCCAAAACGAGGAAAGAAACCTGCGAAGATATACGAACTAATGAGGAAGCCGATGAAGTAGCGATGGATTAGGTGGGATAAACGAGTGAGGAGCCCGGTTGGGGCGGATTCAGAGTTCATGATTTAGAGGGCGGTTGGGGAGAGCACCGCAGGAGTTACGGTTTTTTCATCCACCGCTCTTTTTGCATGGCGAGCTTGCGTTTCGCTGATTCGAGGGGATTGGGATTCTTGCCTGAAGCATAGAGATCGGCGCGGTGGAGGATTGAGCGGATGTAGGATTTTGTCGTAGGGAAATCCATGGCGAGGAGAAAGTCTTCGGCGCGGAGGGTGGGGTTGTCGCGAGCCCAGCGGCGGGCGTGGGTGATTCCTGCGTTATATTCCGCTAGGGCAAAGACCTCGGGACGGTCGGCATTGGACCAGCGTTTCATGGCGCGAGAGAGGTACCAAGTTCCAGCGGCGAGATTGGTTCGAGGATCGAAAAGATCGGTTTCGTGGAAGGAGCGGACGCGATTGGCCTGCGCCCAGTCTTGGCCTGCGCCTGGGGTGACCTGCATGAGGCCTCTTTCGCCTGAGGTGCCGGTGGCGCGGACCTCGAAATCGCTTTCACGCCAAACCACGGCACGGACCAGGGAGACGGGTAGTTGGTGGCGGGCGGCGGCCTCGGCTATGAGTGGACCGAGTTCGGTGGAGCGATGAATTTCGCCGATCCAAGAAAAGGCAATCATGGCCAACGGAGTTACAATCACGGCCAAGGCGGCCAGAATGCGGGGTCGAGCGAGGAGCATAGTATTACAAAGATAAACGACAAAGGTGGTGGAGGGGAAGCGGGGGAAACTTGCCTCGCGACTAAAAATAGCGCAGAGCCAAGGGGTGAATTCTTCCGAATTTGTAAGGGTAGCGCCTGAATTGGGCCTAGACCGTCTGTTTGACTACCGGATTCCTGAGCGATTACGGGGTCAAGTGGGGCTAGGACAGAGGCTACGGGTGCCATGGGGGCGGCGGAGTATCATGGCCTATGCGGTAGAGTTTCCTGCTCAACCTGAGGTGGAGGCGGAAAAAGTGCGTGAGGTGGAGGAGGTTGCGGGGGAGCGGCCCCTCATTCCTGCCGCTTTGTGCCAGTTAGCCCGTTGGATGGCTGATTATTATGCCTGCGATCTTGGAGCCGCCTTGCGGACGATTTTGCCTGGGCCAGTGCGCTCCCATGAGGGAGGTGGAAAAATGGCTTGGTGGATCAGCCCGGTACCCGGGAGGGAAGGGGTAGCCGACGAAGTGCTGAAGGGGTCTAAGGCGCAACGCAAAGGTTGGGAGTACCTGCTGAAGAGCGGTGGGGGTTGGTTGACGTTGCTGGCTCGGGATACGGGAGTAGGGACGGCGGTTTGGCGGGCATTGGTGGACCGGGGGTTAGCGGAGAGAACGGAGAAGAGATTTGTGCAGGCCGAGGCACTGGCGGAAGCGGGGTGGCCCGACGCAGAGAAGCGGCCAGAGCTGGGCGTAGAGCAAGCGCAGGCGATGGAAGCATGGCAGGAGGAGAGAAAAAAGGAGGGTGCAGGGCGGGCGATTTTATTAGAAGGGGTGACAGGGAGTGGAAAGACGGAGATTTATCTGCGGGCGATGGAAGCAGTTTTGGCGGAGGGAAAAAACGCAATTATTCTTGTGCCCGAAATATCGCTTACGCCCCAAACGGTGGCGCGGTTCCGCGGTCGATTGGTGGGTCAAAAGATTCGCTTATGCGTTCTGCATAGTGGTCAGACGGTGGCGGAGCGGAGGGAATCGTGGCATGAGATCCGCGAGGGTCGGGCACGAGTGGTGATTGGCGCGAGGTCGGCTCTTTTTGCTCCTTTAGAAAATCTCGGTTTGATTGTGGTCGATGAGGAACACGATGGTGGATACAAACAGGCGGAGTCGCCACGATATCACGCAAGAGATCTGGCAGTGGTGCGAGGTCGAATCGAAGGTGCGCCCGTGCTTTTGGGTAGCGCGACTCCATCGCTGGAGAGTGGTTTTAATGCGGATCGGGATAAGTACCGGCGGGTGCTGCTGACTCATCGAGTGGATGGGGCCAAGTTGCCCAAGGTACACGTGGTGGATTTACGGAAGGAGGACAAGCCGAAGGGAGGTGGGCCGATTCTTTTATCGGCTGATCTGACGAAAGCTTTAGAGGATCGCCGAAAAAAGGGAGAGCAAAGTCTCGTTTTACTGAATCGGCGGGGATATGCGCCGAGTGTCCAGTGCCCGCACTGTGGTCGGGTGGAGGAGTGTGAGCGGTGCGCCGTGCCGATGACCTATCATCGAGGTGAGGAGAAGCTACGTTGCCACTTTTGCGATGCGGAGAAAGTGGCTCCTCGGCAATGCACCGAGTGTTCTTCTCCTGTTTTAAAATTCACCGGCGCAGGTACGGAACGACTTGAAGAATCGGTGGCCCAAGCCCTTCCTGGGGTGCGGTGGACGCGAATGGACTCGGATAGCATGAAAGCGCGTGGATCGCATGCTAAGGCGCTGGCGGCTTTCCGGGAGGGGCGCACGGAGATTTTATTGGGAACACAGATGATCGCCAAAGGTCTGCACTTTCCTCGAGTGACATGCGTGGGGGTGGTGGGAATCGATGGAGCGTTGAACTTACCAGATTTTCGTGCATCGGAACGTGTTTTTCAGCTTTTGGTGCAGGTGGCGGGTCGGGCTGGGCGGGGCGAGATCCCTGGGGAAGTTTTTGTGCAAACTTACACTCCTTTTCATCCAGCGATTCAGTTTGCCCGTCATCACGATGTCACTGGGTTCCGAGAGCAGGAGCTGGAGTTCCGTAAGGCGCATGGGTATCCGCCTTATCGTCGGGCGATTCTTCTTTCGTTTTCGGGACCGAGTGAGGCGCAGGCCCTCGCGGCGGCGGAGCATGCGGTCAAGAGGTTGCGGGAAATTTGGAAGGACAAGGTAGAGGTGCCCGATGCTGGGCCAGCTCCGATTGCAAGAGTGGAAGGGAGGTTCCGCTTTCAGGTATTTCTGCTGGTGGATAAAGTTGGGGAAGTGATTGGGGATTTGAAGAGAGAGGTCTTGGCGCCGAAATGGCCGAGCGGCTTACGGACCTCGGTGGATGTGGATGCACAGGATCTTCTTTAGATCGAATTCTTGGCGGTGAACTGCTAGGTTGGTCAGGACTTTATGGAGAATCTTTTTTTAACGACAGCGATTGACTACGCCAACGCCAAGCCACACTTGGGCCACGCCTATGAAAAGGTGCTGACGGATACTTTGGCTCGTTTTGCAAGGCGTCGGGGTCAATCCGTCCGTTTTCTGAGTGGGTTGGATGAGCACGGCCAAAAGGTCCAGCAAAGTGCGACGAAGGCTGGGAAGAGTCCGCAAGAATTTGTCGACGGAATTAGTCAGTTCTTTCTCAAGCTATGGAAGCAATTGCGCGTTGAGCCAGATGACTTTCTGAGAACAACGGAGGCAAGGCATCGCAAGATTGTGCAGGAGGTTTTAACTCGATTACATAGCCAAGGGGATATTGTGAAGGGAACCTTTAAGGGTTTTTATAGTGTGCGGGCGGAACAGTTTTTAACGGAAAAGGAGAGGCAAGCGGATGGCTCATGGCCCGAGATATTTGGGGAGGTGGTGGAGTTAACTGAGGAGAACTATTTTTTCAAGCTTTCGAAGCATCAGGATTGGTTGAAGGAGCTGTATCAGAAGCAACCGAACCTGATTTTTCCTGAGTTTCGAACGAAGGAGGTTTTAGGAGCTTTGGAGAAGCCTCTGCCCGATTTATGTATCTCGCGGCCGAAATCGCGTTTGGCGTGGGGAATTCCGCTACCTTTCGACGAGAATCAGGTGACCTATGTTTGGTTTGATGCGCTTTTGAATTATGTGACGGGGGCAGGAACAGGAAAGGGTGAGTTGGCGGATTGGACTCCCGCAGTGCATGTGATTGGGAAGGACATACTGGTTCCTGCCCACGGGATTTATTGGCCTTGTATGTTGCATGCGCTGGGAATGCCGATGTTTGCTAAACTTCTGGTGCATGGTTTTTGGACGCGTAAAAGTGAGAAGTTAAGTAAGTCGACGGGAAATATTGTGGATCCAGAGGAGTTGGCGCTGAAATACGGATCAGATTCCTTTCGGTACTATGTTTTGCGGGAGATGGCGCTGGGTCACGATGCGGACTTTGATGAAGAGTCCTTGGCGGCTCGGCGGAAAGGGGAGTTGGCGCATGAGTTAGGCAACTTGCTTCAAAGGGCGGGATCGATGGTGGGCCGATATCGGGAGGGGAAAATTCCTAGCGCCCCGACTCCTGCGGATCCGATGTCGCGGGACTTTCAGACGACCGTGCTTGGGGCCCTACGGAAATGGGATGAGTTAATGAGGGCGGATC
>SESD01001155.1_pt1 | contig 14984 bp, 13 predicted proteins | sample 3171411 | NCBI WGS metagenome assembly SESD01 (sample SAMN06051880, study PRJNA518727) | freshwater metagenome | biome: subpolar coniferous forest; feature: holomictic lake; material: water; isolation source: holomictic Lake 442, 16.5 m depth | place: Canada: near Kenora, Ontario | collected...
GGAATTCGCTTTCATCGTGGCGCCGGGAGTCAGGATGAACTTATTGATGTTATCTCCCGGGGTGAAGCGGATATTGGTATAGGAAAATTGACCAGAACATTTCACAGAGCTTTAAGTGTCCGTTTTTCGGATCCTTATCTGACATTGCGGCATGCCTTGGCCCTCAATCAACTGAGAATTGCCGAACTTACGAAAGGCGATGACATGCGGGCGGTTATCAAGAAGTTCCCAGGAACTATTGGCGTCCTTACCAAAACAGCCTATGCCGACCTTGCCCGAAGAAATTTCCCGCAGGCAAAGATTATAGAATTTTCGCGTTGGGAGGATGCGATTAGTGCCGTAAAGAAGGGAAAGGTTGACGCACTCTATCGCGATGAGTTCGAAATCAAGCGACTGATGAAAGTCGATACACGCAATCTTCTTCTTTTGAAGGCAGTTGTTTTAACCGATACGCGATCTCCTTTATCAATTGCTGTGCATCATGATAATCAGCAATTACTGAGCATCATAAATCTCTATCTTTCTCAGCAAACCCTGCCTCCAAATGTCGATGCACTCTTAATGCATATTCCGGTAAACCTCGAACAGAAAATCCACTGAACTTCGAAAAGAAATTCGCTAAAGAATACATACTGTTTTGGTTTGAGCAGCAAAGGTGTTCGAAATTGCCAGAAACTATGACCATAATTATTTTGCTTGTGCTGCAAAATATGACATAAATCGATTAAGCTGATCTTCAAAAGCGTCCGGCGTCACCATGATGATGCCCTGAAAAGGGTGATCAAGCGCCATAACCAGGAGCAGTACAAGAGTTATAATTCCTGAAAGTGCGACAATCATAACTGCGTGTGGCCATAAGATCTCGGTAGCAAAAAGAAAGCTGAAGCCTATGGTAATTGCTGCGCCCAAAATCATGACATCCCACATAAATGGAGGTATACATTGCTTTCCTGCCTGAAGTCTGTGATTTCGATCGTCACGAAAGCTGTTTACTCGAACAACGAGATCCTGATACCAGATTTTTTGATAGTCATTGGTTGGCCGTACCTCTGTTACAAGGTTAAATATACGACGGCTGGAGGCAAGAGCTTTTTCACTGTACTTGTCTTTTTCCATCAGAGGCCACTCTTCCTTGATAACAAGGTTTGTATAATTTACAATTTCTTGCTGAACCAAAGATCTCTGGGGCTCATCAAAAATCTGCATATCCCGAAACACGGATGCCATAGACTGAACCTCATTCTGTACTTTACTGTCTGAATCACGAAACATCTCCCACTCTACAATGACAACAAATGCAAGCAAAACCGCATATATAACTCCAACAACTGCATAAATAAATCCGGCTACATCATTATGTTTGGCCATTAATGAGTGCCCGAACTTCTTCCTTATAACCAACAGGCATACAACTGAGACCGTGGTAACAACAGCAGTAACAATCATAACCTGGAATATCTCTGATGTCATCATTGTATGAAACAAATATAGGTTACAGTCCCTTTGAAATATTTAACAACTTTTTTCCTCTACCCACCGGCCATTATCCGGCAAGTCTGTCAGTAAAATATGTACTGCTTAAAATTGGGGGCAGAACTTATGAGTTCTGCGACTTCTCGAAAACTTCAATATCCCGGTAGACCGATGTCAGGTTTTGAACATACCGCTCAAAACCCTGAAAACGGTCTCCCGAAATACTAAAAAAAAGCAAGTGCAAACTACCTTGATTACCCCAATTACACCTTGTGTTCTACCATCAACATGGAGCATGACACCGGGCATATTCGGAGTAATCAATTAAAACAGATACTTACATCTTTGTCTTATCGTAAGCATCAAGCAACACAACCTCCTCAGAAAGCTCTTCACGATCAAAGAACGCCTTAACCGCCTCATTAGCTCCACAGATATAGAGATCACAATCAATACTCATTTTCTGTTTCTCGAATATTATTGTGCGTACTGCTTCTTCAACGAGGGACTGCAGTGCTGTCATATCAAAAGCTACTTTGGTCGGATTTTTAGAGGCAATCTCTACAAGCTTTTTTCTGAATGAGTGAATTGCTACATGATCCAGATCACCCAACAGTGTCAATTTGGTAATGTCACCATCCTGATCAACAGTCATCGTGAAATGTTCTACACTGCCAACCGGTACAAGGCGAACCTGAACTTTGACACGATTTTGAGTTTCCGGAAGCTTTACCGTAAGATTATCAGCATCAAAATCCAGATACTCCTTTCCATCAATCCATGCTTTTTCAATCTTGCAACATCCTGCTGGCAAAATATCCGGGGCAACACGAAGAATGTTGTCCTTGAAACCATGAGCGTAAGGTTTGAAAAAGAGGTCAACGTGCTGTTTGGTAATCAGCAAGTTCTGGTAGACAGTAGCAAGATAGGCCAGTTCAAATGAGTGATAACCGCTCATGCTGTGACTGCCCTTGAGCCTCTCAGTACCCAGCAGATATGGAATACCAGTTGCCAAGACGTTAAAATATATCCCGCCGCTGTCCTGATCGAGGAACCATGCGCTGTAAAATGCGCTTGACTCTCTGGCATGCTGGAGATACTCTTTATTACCGGTTGTGCCAAAAAGGATAAGATAGGCAAGTATTCCCTGTTCCTGCTGCCACCATGCTTTACGGTCGTGCCATGCATACCGGTGGAATTTCTGGCCCTCTTCCAGAGTTCTTTCAACAACATCGTACCAGCCGCCACGTTGCCGATCACAGCCATGTTCAGGCATAAGAGCTGCGATCTTGTGGGCGAATTCCATGTAAGCTGCACTTTTTTCTGGCTCAAGACCTTCAACACTATTGATACGAGCCAAATTCCAGGCAATTTTCAGATTATGACCTACAACACCCCTATTCTGCTGCCAGCCGTGGGTGGAATCATGTTCCCAATTAGCATGGAACTTTTCCTGTACGAAAGCACTGTGCTCATAGTCAGGAAAATGCTCTGTGATAGTATCGGCCGTGTTGACAAGCATCTTTTTAAAACGCTCGTCACCTGTGGCAAGATAGGCATTAATCAGGTAAGCTGGCGCATGGTCACCGACACTGTTCCAGTTCTTGCGTCCACGATTGCCCACAAGAGATTCTGCGTTTGGATCGAAGCTTACTGGATCAATATGTGAGAAATAACCGCCAAGTTGCCGATCATAAAAGTACTTGTCAAAAAGATTCAGCGTCATATCAATATCGCTCGCAATCTCGGGATCGCCGGTTACACGGTATGTCTGTGTCGGGCCAGCAAGTGCATAAATCTGCTCATAAGCCGGGATGGCATCATAGTCATCACCGAATTCTGAAGCAAAGATCTTCCGTTCGTGTTTTCCTTTGACATCAATACCATGGTACCAGTAGGTGATGTTTTCACTGGTATCCTTGCAGCGCATATGCTCACGTAAATAGACAGTACCTTTTTCTGCACCTTCAAGATATCGATCATCGCCAGTCAAAAGGTAAGCTGTTGCAAAACCGTAGACAAGACGCGACATGGTATCAGTTTCCTGACGGAAATTACCAGTTTGTTCTCCCTCAAGTGAAAGGTTGGTTTTGTATTTACGATAGTCAACATCACCATCAGGAAACTGGGCTTTAAGATAAAAGTCACCGAGTTGACGAATCTGCTTGATCCACCAGTCCTGTTTTTCAAAACGAAACTCTTGTTCATCCTTCCCCAGAAATACTAAATGCTTGGCTTCAAACTTGACTTCATCTTCAGGAAAGAAGACTCCATAAACATAGAGAAATCTGCCAGGGGCAAGCATATCCTTTATCTGACCTGTACAGTCAATAAACGCCTCACCGAGATTTCTGACTAATTCAGCATAAATATTCGCACCGAGTTTGACTTCAAAAGTTCTTCCATCTGAAGTATCAAGATTGAAGATTTGTTTATCCCAGTCATAATGGGTCACATACCCCTGTATGGTATCAGAAAATGTAAACCCTAATTTGTTTTTTTCCATGTTTTACCTCGCTTTTGAGATTAAAATTACAGAAGAGTGAGCTTTTACGTTGTAACTCTTTTCAACCAAAAACTTTGCCTTTTTCAGTTCGACAATATCCTGCGGAGAAGGCAAAGATGTATCCGCAAGACGCAACCACTCATAACAGTCAATTTGCGGAATTTCAAAATCAAGGTTGTCCATACTCATATTGAGCATAACATGTAAATCTGGCTCCGTCTCGACAAAAGATGCAATGGTAAATGCAAGCACCCTGCACTGAGGATCATTCCACCCTGGAGCGAGTAACTCGCAACCATGCCATTCAATATCGCGCATCCCCTTCTTGTTGAATTGAGAACCGTTATAAAACGTGTCACGCCGCAACGACAAAAGTGATCTGCGGAGATTGATTACTCCACTAAAATAGCGCACTAAATCGCTGTTTTTTTCAGTCAGTTTCCAGTCAAACCAGTTGAGTTTATTGTCCTGACAGTAGGTATTGTTATTGCCCTGTTGAGTACGTCCGAATTCATCACCTCCAAGGATCATGGGAACACCCTGGGAAAGCATAAGAATTGTTATAAAGTTTTTGACATCCCGCTTTCTGAATTCGTTTATTGCCGGGTCATCGGTCGGACCTTCAACGCCATGATTCCAACTGGAATTATCGTCGTTCCCATCGCGGTTATCCTCGCCATTTGCGATGTTGTGTTTTACATTGTACGACACAAGATCCATCAACGTGAACCCATCATGGCAGGTTACAAAGTTAATGGAATTCATCGGTGTGTGCCGATTATGCGAATAGATGTCGCTTGAACCAGAAAGCTTGGCTGCTACGGCTCCAGCGAGTCCTCCATCTCCTTTAACAAAATTACGTATGGTGTCACGGTAACGTCCATTCCACTCGGCCCATCGATAACCGGGAAAAGAGCCAATCTGATAAACCCCAGCAGCATCCCAGGCCTCGGCAATAAGTTTCGTATCAGCAAAGGTATCCATAAGCTCAAGATTCCAGATCACAGGAGCATGTTCGAGCGGGCGACCATCCTCACCTCTGCTCAATACTGAGCCTTCATCGAAGCGAAAACCATCAACATGCATCACATCAACCCAAAACTCAAGGCAGTCAGTAATAAACTTTTCTACAATTGGATGATTACAGTTAACAGTGTTTCCACACCCCGTATAATCCATGTAAAACTTTTTATCACCAGCAACAAGATGATAATAAATAGCATTGTCTATCGCCTTGAAACAAAGTACCGGACCCTGATGGTTCCCTTCGTCAGTATGATTAAACACAACATCAAGGATAACTTCGATGCCTGCTTTATGCAAAGCCTTAACCATATCACGGAATTCATTGAGATGGTCTCCCTCATGCGGCTTGCAGCAGTATCTCCCCACTGGAGCAAAAAAGCCTACCGTGCTATACCCCCAATAGTTCGTAAGCTCCGTTCCATCCGGCATTGTTTTGAGTATCTGCTTGGTATCAAACTCAAAAACAGGAAGGAGTTCAACTGCGGTCACACCAAGCTTTTTGAGATAAGGGATCTTCTCAATCATTCCACGAAATGTCCCAGCATGTTTAACTCCGCTTGAATCGTCTTTGGTAAATCCCCGAAGATGTACTTCATAGATAATCGTGTCGTCCATTGGGGTTTTCAGACACTGATCACCCTCCCAGTCATACTTGTTTTCGTCAATAACCACGCTTCGCATTGATGAGGTGACATTATCATCATCATTGCAGGCATCTCCCCGATTATAAAGATGATCGGTATTACCCCGGGCATAAGGGTCAATCACAACCTTGTTCCGGTTGAACAAATGTCCCTGTGCCGGATCGTACACTCCATCAATTCTATAGGCGTAATGTGTTCCCGCACCTATACCTCTCACATAAGCATGCCAGAAATGGAAGGTACGATTAACTTTTGGGTCAAGCTTAATCGTCATGGATGGGTGGAAGTCGTCGTGCTTGTCGAAAAGGCACAACTCAACTCCTGTGGCATTTTCTGTGAAAATTGAGAAATTTACTCCGTTTGCGTCAGGTGTAGCTCCAAGTGGATGGGCTATACCTTTTTCGACAGAGATAGCTACTTTTTTTGCCATGGTTTATACTCCGGTTAAATCATCTTGGTAACCCTGACTGACTTCGATGATATTTGCGTCTGGATCTTTTATCCAAACGGTTTTCCAATTTGGAATAAAACTACTGAAATCAAGAGGCCCGAGTGATATTTCAAGTTCATTGTTGAATTGCGCGATAAACGCATCAACATTCTCTACCTGAAACGCAATGTGCCGCCAACCGGGATAATTTTGGCCATCTTTATCTGCCTGGGGAATTGGTCTTGCCGTTTCAGACTTGAATAACTCAAGATAAAAATCACCGCATTTTATAAACACAATTGCGTTATCACCACCTAATGGAATGTTTCTTGCTCTTGTAAACCCAAAGTATTTGCTGTAAAATTTCTCTGTTTTATCAAGATCCGTGCAAGAGACTGCTACATGAACAAATTTCATGATGAATCACTTTATAATTATTAAGGTATCAAATCAATAATCTGCCGGGCAAAAAGATGGCAATGCCCACCAGTTCGTGCAGTTACCAGATCATCGTCAACAACAACATCCTGATCTACAAAATTGGCTCCATAGGCCTTGGCATCGCCATAAAGATTATTGTGACAAACCAGTTTACGACCAGCAATCACCTCTCTTACAGGAGCAAGCAACCATAATCCATGACAGATCACACCCTTGATAATCTTCTTGTTGGCGAATGCTCGCTTCATAAAAGTCGATGCCGGCGGCACCTTGGCAAGATCTTCGGTATACCGGAGTCTGTCGGAAACCATGCCTGCGGGCACAATAATTGCTGAAAATGTGGCAAGTTCTTCGTCGCTGATGCCCTCAAATGAACCGGAGACATCAAGTGGAAGATGATATTCATGGCCTTTAAACGTTAAAGAAGGCTGACCCCAAAGCCTTGTAAGAAGTTGCAGATCGGCTCCCTCCTCAAGAAATCTCCGCTGATAATAGAAGATTTCTGGTTCATAGAAATCGCTTTCCATGAGAATTGCGATTTTTTTCCCGCTAAGTTTCATGAGTTCTTTTCCTTTATAAGAATTGTTAGAAAAGACGACCAAATGGCTGAATCATTTACTGCCCGCATCGAACACCAACCAGATGTGGATGTGTGTCTCCCTCAAGTATCAAATCAATCAAGAAAGGCTTATCATCGGCAAGCATCCTTGTAATTGCTGCCGGGATATCTTCAACCGATTCCACTCTCACCGCATCGACACCCATAGACTGCGCAATCAGATCAAATCTTGTTTCAGGAAACGACAAATCAAATGGAACCGGCATCTCCCGGCCGTTGATCTCCTGCTCTTTCCAGTACTCCTTGATGTTCAACTGCAACAGCCGATAAGCGCCATTACTGCAAACAATAAACTTGGCGCCAATCTTGTGCCTTGTAGCGGATGAGAGGGCCTGAATGGTATACATTGATCCTCCGTCACCTGAAAAACCGATAACGACTTTGTCAGGGTTGGCTAGTTTCACCCCTATAGCACCGGGGAAACCAACACCGAGAGAACCTCCGCGAGTGGCGAAATAGGAACCAATCTTTTTGGGAGGAAAAAATCTCGTCAACGCCGGGCTATTGGTAAGCGCTTCATCAAAAATAATCGCATCTTCGGGGAGCTTCGGAGCCAGCTCTTCCATAAACCTCGACATGAACATCGGCAGAATGTCGCGGTTCGCAGCATCCTTTTCAACCTGAATTGAAAGTTTTTTCCTGTTCTCCTCCTGAATTTCGCCTGTCCTTTTCTTCGCAGCTTGCCGATCTGCATCAGTCATGACCTGCTCCAGCTTCTCGGCAATGGCGTTAAGGGTCAATTTAGGATCAGCTACAGCACTGTAATCAACCCGATGATTCTTGGCAATCTCATAGGCATTGAGATCAATATGAATCACTCGTGCATTGGGGTCATACACGTTACCCAATTCAGGGAATACCTCAGGCAACATGTAGGTGCCAACAATCAGCATCACATCTGCTTTGCGCGTTATAGGCAAACTCGCAGATCCAAACATGTGGCCCGTAGTTCCACAATAGAGTGGATGCGTCGTATCCATATTAAAATCGCCAACATCAACTCCATACACCTCGGCGCCAAGCAACTCTGCTACACGAGTCAACTCATTTTCAGCATGGGAGTATGCAACCCCGTCACCCATAAAAATAACAGGTTTTGAACCTCCAAGCAGCTCTTTAGCAAACAGAGCTATTTTCTCATCACCGGGAACAACCGATGTATCAGGAATATGCGTCGGAAAAACCTCTTCATCATTGATCTCACTAAGAATATCAAGAGGTAAACAGACATAAACCGGCCCCATCGGAGGCGTTGTGGCAATTTTGATTGCACGACGAAGAGTTCTTAAAATGGAATTCTTGTCATAAACAACTGTAGAATATTTTGTTACCGGCTCCATAATAGCGGTAAGATCAGCAGCCATCTGCGCATCCATGTTGAGATACTTGACACCTGCATCTCCGCCAATACAGACCAAAGGGGCGTGACCCCGTTTTGCCTGGTAAAGGGCACCAACGGCATTACCAATACCAGGACTACTGTGCAGTTGTACCAGTGCCGGTTTTTTGGTCGCCCGCGCATATCCATCAGCCATCATTACCGCAACAGACTCCTGTAAAGAAAGAATGTAGCGGAGCTGAGGGTAGTCTGCTAGTGCATCCAGAAAACCTTGCTCGACTGTGCCGGGATTACCGAACATATAGGTAAAACCATCAGCAATAAACTGCTCAAGTATTTTTTGATTTCCAGTTTTACCAGCCATATTTTTGGAGTCCATTGGTTAATACATCGACAAATTTTTCTCCCATTTCATACGAGCACTGCAGTGAGCGTGCTGTGATAAACGGATAATCAACAACAACGGAGGTCTCCTTTCCAAAATTACCATGATACTGGCCTTTTGGGCCAACTGCATCGGTGAGGATATACTCAAGAACATAGGGAGGAGGTCCGATATTAAAATCGGTATGGAGAAAACCGGTTCCATCATGATAATCATACTCGATGCAATGCCCGGTAACATGCTTCCCTCTTATAATGCTCTTTCTTTCGTTGAAATCTCTGGCGAAAACAAGAGCAGCAACACCATAACAAATTGCAGCAACAGGCTGATTCTTTCTGTAAAATCCCAAAATCAACTCATGAAGACTCTGATTGTTCACCAAATCAACAATAGGTCCGCTTCCACCAACAACAAACAAAGCGTCATACTCACTGGTAAGAAACTCAACAGACTCTTTTACCTTGGAATAATATTGTTCGAGATTTCTTAGAAAATTAGTTGCCGAGTAGTAAGGTCTTTCTGGAATGCAGGCCTTAAGTGAAAGTGGAGTTGATGTACGATTTTTAGCAATAAAGGCTTTGACATCATCTTCGTGCTGCTTTGTTGTTACACAGACACCAAGCGGCGGATCAACATAAGTTGAATCGAAGCTTGGAGGAAGAGCATCTGCGGGTTTACCATTGGGGGTCATGAAATCAACAGTGTAACCAGCAGCTTCAAGTTTATTCAGTGGTCCAACCAACTCAATTCCCCAGTATCCATATTCTGAGAGAATCGCCAGAACTTTTTTCTTGCTCATGAAATATACATTTAGAAATTATTGATAATTATATCCATGTTCGTTAACGAAATCACACAACCATCATGCAAGGGAACCATCAGGATATTGCACCATACCTGCAAAATGTATGGCTATTTTACCGTCACGAAGTACCCAACTATCAGCAAAACGCATGTTGGAAACCCCGTCGGCTGTTGTCATCGTGATCTGTTCTGTAATCATGAGCGTTTGGGGGGCTTCGGTCTCAGACCAGAATATAATTTCGGTTTCAAGGCCCTGGATACCGAGAATACCCTGCATGTGCTCCCGCAACTGCTCCCGCCCTTTATAGATAATAGGCTTTTTCATAAAGCTGCTGATAAGCATAGCGTCATCGGTATACTGATCAAGCAACGCCTCAATATTCTTATCCAGGATAAAATTAATATGAGCTTTATACATCTTGCCCATTGGACTATCTGGAACATTTTTCATGTTTTCCCCTTTTTGATTTGTTAAATGTGTGCAACCTTCAGCTCAAGACATTTGGCCAGGAAAAAGTATCCTTGCGAATACTCTGACTGACTCTACAGTTTAGCCGAGCCTTCCTGATAGTTTAATGAGTTAACAACATACTTTGTAATGACGGCATCACCAGATTTTGGCGAACGTTTTACAACCCATGATTGATCGGCATCAAGGATGATTCTTGCACTTTTGGCAGAAGGTGGATTCCAGACACTTGCCTGCCATTCAACAACAAGGTTAACTTCAGCAGTTTCACCCTGAAGCTTTATGTTCACATCCTTAAGCCGATGCACCTCGTCAAAAAAGATTCGGATAACTCTCTCATACCACCCTTCAAACGCAACCAACCCCTGCAGCGTTGCCTCTGGAAACGTCATCTCCAGATTCTCTTCTGACAGTAGTGGTATAAATTCGAGAAGGGGTGCATGAACATCAAGTTTTTGGTACCAGATTTTAGCTAAATCTGATACTTCGGATTCTGTTAAAGGTTTTGTCATAGCATTCTCCAAAGATTGTTTATTATTATTAATCTTGTTCTTTATGACACTTTACCGGAGACCGACAACAGGGTTTGGCCCCTGTTGTCAATTCCTGCATTACGCTCTGTTACATTGCACCCTTACGGTATCAGAGATGGTACAACATAGTAAACTGAAGCATGGTTGAGGTTTTGTCATTTGTTCCAGCTAAAGGTCCGGAAAAGCGATCAATCCCACCCTGGGCAGGCTTGGCATTTCCATAGATGAGCATATAATCTACTTTCTGGGTGGGGGAATAGCCAAGAATAAGATCCCATTCAGAAGCAAATTTATTACTTGATACAACGTTGCCTGCCATTCCTGCTGTACTTGGCTCATCAAACTGATAATTATAATAGAAAACCTTCATCCAGCCTCCCTTTACCGGTGGAATGAGGGTTAAATTTACAAAATGTGTATTGAGATTGCTTAAACGGGTCTCATAAGTTCCAACCACAATTCCCTGATACCAGTATCCAAACCCGCGATCAGTTGACCCATTGTAGAGGTAATCCCAGTTTTCATTTTTTGCTGTTCCAGCCTTGTCGCCTGAAAATGAGGAGTAACGGTAACCAAGAGTAGGGTACCAGGGCAAACTTGGCTCAAAGTATTTTGCCTCTGCAAACCATGCAACGGCATCCCTGTTGATAGCGCTATTGTTGTTTTTCTGAAAATCAACTTCTCCGGCAAGTTCAAGGTTCTTGAGAGCTGAAACAGGGTTACCGCGACCGTGTATTCCGGTAACACTCAATCCATCGCGCTCAGGATTATTTGAACTGGTTATGTTAAAGTATGAAACCCCAACCTTTCCATATTTTTTGTCAACAAATTCGAAATTCCCACCTACGATATCATCTTTATAGATATCATCCGTAAAACCACCGGTAGGTAAATCTAAGAGATAACTATTTGATTGCAGATAAAAGAGCTCCAACTGATATGGTTGTGATTTTATGCGTACAATCGCTGAATTATTCCATGCCTGCCTTGGGTCAAGCCAATAAATACCTTTATGAGGACTGGCTTCATCATTTCCATCTGTCAGAACCATACCATCGCCAAGCTGAAAGTTCTGCTTGCCAACGCTGATATCCAATCCGTCCTTTTCGAGAAAAGAGATTTTATCCCCTGATTTCCAACCAAGATATGCCTTATCCAGATTAAGATAGGACCTTTTTTCTCCGACCATTACTCCGCTCTGTGTATAGTCATGATATTCACCCGCTGTCAATCCCCAGCTATCACCATCCCCCCTTGTTATAGAGCCAACTCCGCGCAACCCACCATATATTGTACCTGAATCTGATGTTTTCCAAAGCAAATTAGCGCTTGGCGCGATATAGGCTTCTGACCTTGCGATGTCTTTTGGATAATAAGTAACATTCATTTGACCTAAGCCAAAATGAGTATTATTTATCGTCATACTCGAAAACCCGGCAGTTAATCCATAATCAATTTTGGGATTATCATTACTTGCTAAAGCTGCATCAGGATACACTGCACCAATAAATAAACCTGCTGCAACAACTGCACAGCATGACTGCAAACTTTTTATAACACGCTTTTTACTATGCTTACTATGCTTCATTTGAATCCCCCCCGAATTATAATAGTCGATTTTTAAAATCACTTCATTTGAAAAAGAAAATAGGCAGACATTTCAACCATCGATCTGAGCCCATAGTCAGGGAATGCCTCTACTACATTTTGTACAAAATTTTCGCCGGTCGAAGACAGCAGGATGCTCTTCACCTTTTCGAGATTGGCTATATTCTCCTTAATGATAGACACTTCCGCCGGGATACCATGGCCAGGAAGAACAACTTCGTAGTCAGCATTTTCATATTGCTTCAGCGCAGCAGTCCATCCATCAAAGCAGAGTGTTCCATCCATCGATCTCTGGCCAACAAAAAGATGTACTTTGTTGTAGAGCAAGTCCTGGGCAATAAATGTTTTTTCTTCCGGCAAATCGAGAGCCAGCATAAAAACATCCTCTGCCGCCACTATTTTAAAGAGCCTGAAGAGAACTCCATCAATAGTAACTTCACTATCAGTGATGGTTTTGTTAGGCAAAAAGAGGGTATCGGTCACCAAATCGCCATGATTACTTCTGTGGAAATCAATAGCAATTTTAGCAAACATTTTTATCTCTTCTATGGTCTCCGGAAACGCATAAACATCAACATCCTGAAAATACTCAATACCAAACCAGTGATCTGGGTGAGAATGTGTCACAAAAACACGATCTATTGGTTTTCCAAGGCTTTTAGCATATTCCCGGAGCTCATTGGCGTATGGCCTCATCAACATTGCATCAATAATAACCAGCTTATTTGCAGTTTCAATAATCTGGGCATTGACTCTTTCACCATCATCAGGACTAGCGCAACAGTGAATCTGCACATTATTCCTTTTGATTGTAGTGATCACTAAATTTTTCACAGGATTCATCGCCTTATAGTTATGGTGTCTTGCAAAAATTGCCTTACTGTGACATAAAGAAATAGTACAACCGCAACTTATTTTTCTGACAGAACCTCTACCAATTTATCCCCAAATGCGATGCTTGACTCCACTGACTGAGCTGAAACAAACGGGAAATCAAAATGAGCTACAGGATTTTTCCTGTTTGCTGTGGGTACGGCAATCACGCGACCTGTATCTCCTACCGCATCTTCAACAATAACCTGAAGAGGAAATGCAAAACCTGGTGTTACAAGATCAGTCCCTGGATTTTCAGGAGTTGCATTATAGAGTGGATAAGGGAGATCATCCGTAAAGTCCCACTCTTTTGGATGGGCAACAATGGCCTTGCCATTAATAATACTCTTGCCATCTTCCTTTTTGCGGGCCCATACAAAAGCGCCTACGGCGTAGCATAATGCTCCCAAAATCTTTCCCTGGGCATAAAAGGCCTCAAGAAGGCGGTGCACCCTGGCATTTCCGACAAGATCCAGAGGAGAACCTGGCCCACCGACAATGACAATAGCATCATAATCGTCAGCCTTTGCATCCGCAATTTTTATCGGGTTGTCCCATTCGCCGTTCTTCAGTATCTCCAGAATCCTGTCCACAACTTCTGCTGGATTAACGTTATACTGCTGAACAGGATCAACAAAACTCTTGTCGACACTCAACTGTAACGGAAGCGGCGTGATTCCTCTCTGGGTCGCAAGCGTCAGCTTAAAACCAGCTTTGTTCAGCGCGTCCCACGGAGCCTGAAGTTCTTCGCCCCACAAGCCAAGATTTGATGCAAGTACTAATACTTTTTTCATGATTATCTTGTTAACAGTTAATATTATAATTACATCATGCCGGAATAATGGCGAAATATCTTTCCATCATTCATATAAAGCGCATCCCAAACCCTTAATTCACCATTAGTGGTATTTATCCTGGCCTGAAGGCAAATTGAGTCGTCAGAGATGAGTACCTTTTCAATCGCAATAAAGCCCCGGTAAATATTTTTAAGGTACATGTCAAATTGTTCTTTCAAAGACTCTTTTCCGCAAATAAGCTGCCCTTTCTCTCCCAGCATCAGAAACATTATCGCGTCATCATGGTAATCACTCTCCACCAATGCTCCGGCGTCACCGTCTGCCAAAAGTCTTATGTGATTGTCAAGAAATTTCTTGAAGTCCATAATTATCTATACAATAAAATGTGAAAATAGTATTACCTGTCTCTCAAACCCTGACCTCAGAAATTATAAGAGCCACCGACATAGTATCCGGTAAATTTAACAACTGCGTCACTTCCATCATCAACAACCTTATTCACCGCTCTGACACTCTTGTATCCACCAATAATACTGATGTCAGCTCCAAGAGGAACTTCCGCGCCTATATTGTATATCAGCATAGATTTGCCACTCATATAAGGCTGGACACGAGGTGGAGGGGGATTCTTCATATAACCATGAACGGAGACAGCAGGAAGATAACCAAGCTTGCCGGTAAGCGCCAATGACTTATGCACACTGTACTTGCCTTTAAGCCCAATTTCAAGACCATCATACCAGTTTGGAGGAGAAATAGCCGGACTGGCCCACATTCGAAAATAACCAACCGTAGCTGCTAGTTTGTCACCAGACCCTCCCCCCAAAATACTGTACCCCGCAGAAATATCGAGCGTCTCTGAACTTTCATAGCTCAGAGGATTAAAAGTGTTTTGAATAAATTTACCACCAGCATCAACATCAAGTCCATGAGGAATAGTGTTTGATGTGCCTGACAGGTAATCTATTGCAAGTAAATATTTCCCATAATTGACTTCTCCCTGGAATCCATAGTAATCATTGCCCTTATTCTCATGA
>SESD01001158.1_pt1 | contig 14964 bp, 9 predicted proteins | sample 3171411 | NCBI WGS metagenome assembly SESD01 (sample SAMN06051880, study PRJNA518727) | freshwater metagenome | biome: subpolar coniferous forest; feature: holomictic lake; material: water; isolation source: holomictic Lake 442, 16.5 m depth | place: Canada: near Kenora, Ontario | collected...
GACTTGTCCCAAGCCCTTTTCACCAGAAAAGGTGGTGTTGGTGTGATGAAACATAATAAATAAGGTCAAAATGGTCTCACTGGTCGTTACCATTACCTGGCTTATACCGGTGACTAAGATAAAAACTGTTTTCACCAGGGTAAGTATCAAAAGCTCCACAATATGAATCCGAAAAGCGGTTGATACATTTAAATAGGGGTCGTTGTGATGGACTTTGTGAAACATCCACAAACCATCAAAATGGTGGCTGGCCCGATGCCAAAAATACATCAGTAAATCGAGCAAGAGCAGCGATAGCAGTGCTTTTCCGCCAGGATTGTCAATAAAACTTAACAGCCCGGCGCCTGAATTAAGTCGGGCTACCAGAATTAAGGGAATTGCTGATAATAACGAAATAACGATACTGTTAAAAATAAAAAGGCTGACATTGGTTTGATAAGACTGACGTAACTTTTTTAGCGGCAGCTTGCGTTTTGGATAGTTGAGCTCAATAACTGCTAAAACGACAAAAGCAATCAGGAGGATGAGTGTAGCTAATTCGCCTGAGAGACTTGAGAGCCAGTGAAGATAAGATTGAAGAAGGGTGGCTAATGATGTAAGTAGATTAGACATTGATTTTTCCTCTAGACAAAATTATATGGACTTAGTGCCTCATTTTTTAAAAGACAGTGAAATTTAAAGTGAGTTATTTTTTATATTTATTAAAATTATTTGCAAAAATTGAACCAGATTTGTTTGTTAAATCATTAAAAAACAAATAGTGCTGTTGAATTGCCCGGTAGGCGCCGTTTATCCTGGATTTGTTAGAATATAAAAAATCATTCTACTGTCCAACGCATTTGAATAGGTCATTATTTAATTAACTTGGCGCCTCAGCTTGGTGCAAATGATCTGTTATACGCACCGATAGCATCTCTAAAAGTATTTTTAAATGCTATTTAGAATGTCACCTTTGGAAAAAGCTTAGCGTCATTTTTTTCAAAATAAAATGTTATTTTTAGGAGTACTTATCTAATAAGTCGATAAAAGTATCTCGAAGCCCATGGAGTTCATCCAGTCTTGTCAGTGCCTCTGATTTTCGGCGTGCTTCGTGGAGTTTACATAGCTCTGTAGACAGCATTTGTATTTGATGATGAACTGAATCTATAATGTTAAGAGTGGGTTGGCTGTCTGGATTAACCTGATGCGCGGCATTTATCCACATACCGAAATAGCTTTGCTCAGGGTCCAGCTCTATAGGAAGTTCACGCTCGTTTTTAAGGAAAGCCTCGATAGAGGCAATCCAGTGACGTTGTTCAACACTGGCAAACAGTCCAGGCAAGTTATCGCGACTAATTTGTATCTGGCAGGTCCAAATTGGATCAGGTCGCCAGGTAGTCGACCAGTCAGGTAATTGGTCGGCTGGCATGGGACGGGCAATGCCATAACCTTGGGCCAATTCACAGCCGAGTTTCAGCAGCATGGTGCCATGTTCGATGGTTTCTACCCCTTCAGCGATGACGTGGCGATGGAAAGTACTCGCCAAACCGACGACTCCTGCAATGATTGCCAGATCATCAGGATCGTCGAGCATATTACGTACAAAACTCTGGTCGATCTTGAGGCAGGTAACAGGCAGTCGTTTTAGGTAATTGAGTGAGGAATAGCCTGTGCCAAAGTCATCCAGGGCAAAATTCACCCCGATTTTCCGGCAAGCCTCGATGAGATTTGATGCCATAGCCAAATCTTCTAAGGCATTGGTTTCCAATACCTCCAGCTCAAGATAGGATGGTGAGATATCTGGATGTGCTGCCAATATTTCTCGCAGACGAACAATAAAGTCTGTTTGTTGTAACTGACGGGCACCAATATTGACACTGACCGGTATGTCCAGACCTTGTTTACGCCATAGGGCTATTTGAGTTAGGGCCATATCAATCACCCATTCGCCAATTCTGACAGCCATCGGATGATCCTCGATCGTTGTTAAAAACGACATAGGTAACAGCAAGCCTTTTTGCGGATGTTGCCAGCGAATCAGTGCTTCCGCACCGATAATGGCTCCAGTACGCATGTTAACCTTAGGCTGGTATAAGAGTATGAACTCCTGCTCGATCATGGCTACACGGATACGATCCAAGCTTTCATGACGGATACGAATGTTATTATCAAGCGCTGCATCAAAGATGTGGTAACGATTTTTACCTGTTAACTTAGCCTGATACATTGCCTGGTCGGCCTGACGAAGTAATTGATCGGCATCAATGTCTTCTTCCAGCGGGTAGAAGGTAACTCCGAGACTCGCCGTGACCTGGAGATTAAGGTCGCCAAAAGAGACGGATTCGGAAGCGGCGGCAAGCAGGCGGTTAAGCAAATGTATAATGGTGGATTCACTATCTAAGTCCAGCAGAATAGCGACAAATTCGTCACCGCCAATTCGGGCCAGGGTGTCACCTTCGCGCAGTGCCTGCTCCATTCGGGTTGCAACGGCAATCAGTAAGCGATCGCCTGCCTCATGTCCGTTTTTATCATTAATTTGCTTAAAGCCGTCCAGGTCGAGAAAAACCACTGCCATGGATTGGTTCCTTCTCTGAACTTGAGCCATGGCCTGGCGCATCCGATCAGCCAAGAGATTACGGTTGGGTAAAGAGGTTAGCGCATCGTAATGGGCTATATGTAATAGTTCATTTTCGTGTTCTTTGAGATGAGTAATGTCTGTGAGCATTGCTACATAATGACGAGGGATTCCCAGAGAATTTCTGACGACGCTGATGGTTTCAATCACGGCATATAATCCACCGTCTTTGTGGCGGTTCCAGATTTCGCCATACCAATGGCCTTTTTCAATCAAACTAGTCCAAAGTTCAGTGTAAAAGCTATTATTCTGAGTGCCGGCACCAAGAATACGAGGATTTTCCCCCAGCACTTCGTCACGGCTAAAACCGGTGATCCGGCTAAACGCGTCATTAACATCGACGATAGTGCCATCGGTTGTGGTTATTAAGATACCTTCCCAAGCGTGAGCAAAAACGCTGGATGAGAGGCGAAGTTTTTCTTCTGCGAGTTTGCGATCGGTGATATTAACATGAGAGATTACCGCACCTTTGCCTGGTGATTCCAATTGAGTAACGATCATGCTAAACCAGCGTGTTTGCAGTGGTGAATCGCAGGGGTATTCCTGGGTAAAGGAGGATGATTTTCCGCTCAATACATCATTTATGCCTTCGATCATGGTTAAAGCTATATCATTCGGTTCGGATGTAACACTTGCGTAACATATCTCGAGGTAGTTAACACCTACTCCCGTTCTCGGGGACGAAATGCCCTGGGCTATAGCGTTCTCTGAAGCAAAAGCCTGCCATTGTCGGTTAACCAGGATAATGACACCATCAGAATCAAGAACAGCGATTTCTGCTGCTATGGAGTCCAATATCTCCAGGCTGAAGGCATTGCTATTGCATAACGCCAATTCTGTAAGTTTTCGCTCTGTAATATCCTGTAAAAAAATTACAAACCGACCGTCATCGATAGGGAGAAACTGCAAGCTTATTTCAACGTCAAAATTACTGCCATCTTTGCGGCGATGGCGAGTTTCAAAACGATTTACGCTCTGTGTAATGGTATTTGGAAGATGAATGAAAATTTCGCTGGCTGTTTCAATCGCTTCCAAATCGGCAATATTCATGCTCAGCAATTCCTGCTCAGAATAGCCACTCATCAGTATATAGGTTTTGTTAACTTCCAGTAAATTGCCATGTCTGTCCATCAACAGGAACCCATCCATGACAGTATGGAGGATACCGCTATGCAGTGCATTACTATTCAGTTCTGCCAGGCTTGCTTTAAGTAATTTCTTTTTCAGCACAAGTCGCTGTTGACGCCATAGCATAAATAAAACGAAGCCCATACCTAAAATCAAAATACTAGCCAGCAGTGAGGTCAGCCACATTCGCTCATAAAGCGGAGCGTAAACTTCTTTTTTATCTATACGTGTCACAAGTTGCCATGGGGAGTTGGGTATGGCATTCAATGCAGCGATTACTGGCTCGCCTCGATAGTCTTTGCCATCTACGATTCCTCGTTCACCCAGTACGGCTTTCACGGCGGGTATTTTGTGGTTGTAGCTTAACGGGATTCGCAGTTGCAAAGCCGAGTCCTTGTCAAATCTGATGTCATTTAAAAACAGGGCGTCATTGTCATCCCTGCGGACAAGCAAGGTTTCAGCACTACTGCTTGGCGTTGGCCAGCGATTAATGAGTGGATATAAATAGACAGTGGGATCAATGCGCAGCACGATTGCCCCCAGCGGTTTTAAGTTGTTTGGTTTGTCAAGAATCGGTACTATGAGTGCCATATAGACGTTCTGGTCGTGCTCGTCGCGGTAAAAATCCTGGAGCATGATCTGCTTTGATCGCATTGAGATAATAGCCGTCTGTTTAAGAACAGAGGCTATATCAGGCAAGCGATTAATTGGACTTGATAACCTGGTAACGGTCTGTGTATCAAACAGAATAATCTGATCATATCCTAAATGTCGCAGGTAGCTATCAAACCAGTCCTGTAACTCCTGCTGTGTCAGCAGATTGTTGGGCGTTTCAAGGTAACGCGCTACCGAAGAACTTATGATTGCGCTTTGAGTTAGAGCTCCATCACCGAGGCGCTCTATCCGCCACTGAGTCAATTCTCTCATTTTTAACTCGGAAACAGATAGCAGTTGTAACTCCACCTCGCTCCTTATCCTGAGCTCAATGCCTCTGTATGACTGGTATGCGATGGTGAAGACTGCTATGGTAAAGGTAAGAAAAGCCAGTGAATAGGGTAACAGATTGGTTTCAGTTACTGCGGTTTGCCACGTTGAGTGACGATAGGCGAATATTTGCAGTCCCATTCCCATGAGCAGGAGAATGACGCTCGTGTTGAGTGCTGGGTGAATCTTTGTGTTTTCAATGAGCAGCGGTATGCCGTAGCAGTAGCCTAGCAGGAGCGTAAAGCTTAACAAGGTGATTAAGCTGGCCAAGCCGGATATGACATAGCCTCGCCATGGGTTTCGGGAAAGAGGAACGAGCAATACACCATTCGCTAGCAGGAAACAGAGAGCCGTAATCGGAGATATAAATCCTAGTGGTGTATCGGCCAGCTTGTCGGTAATGTGTAGGCCGAGATACTCCTCTGGCAAATAAATATGAAGTAGGCGAAGAATGAAAAGTAATAAAGCTAATATAGCGCCTAGTCTTACTAAGAGTTTTGAAAGTAAGAGGGTAATAAAGGAGGGTGAAACACGGGTGTTCAGACTGAAAGCTCCGCCGAATAACATGGCAAGTATTGCCGTACTTGGTGCCATTGGAAGGGTGCCTGGTTTCCAGGCGGTGAGGTTAGGCGTGTCAATCAACCAGCCAAGCAGCGCCAGAAAACCGATAGTTGCTATAGTTAGTCCCGCAACCAAGAGCACGATTGATCTCGATGTATCTATACGGTTGCGTATTATGTTGATCATATAATTAACTTTTAATTCAATCGCATTAGTGATAGACGATAACCTGGGAGTAGGGTTTGGTCGATTTTCAGAGAAGGAAATATCGGTAACTTATTGATCATTTTGTATGTCAGATATACTAATTTCTATTATTATATTTTCTGGTGATTACAATGAGAAACATAAGGCGTGTCAATTCACTTTAATGTAGCGTACTCTGGTGTTTTTGTAAAAATATACCTACATTGATAAGTAAATAATCACTTTGACAGAATATAACGTTAATAAATAAATGCACCCTGAACTCATAAAACTGGAGAAAATTTTTACTCCGTCAGTGTTGACAAAGATCGATGATCCATTGCTGGCGAGATATAAAATTGATTTATGGATGAAGCGCGATGATTTGCTGCATCCGGTTATTTCAGGTAATAAATGGCGCAAGCTTAAATATATATTGGATCATGCGTTGTCTTTAGGGAGCGATACTTTAATTAGTATGGGGGGGGCTTATTCCAATCATTTGCATGTTATGGCTTATGTAGGCAAGTTATTAGGATTAAAAACTATTGGGTATATTCGCGGCGAACAACCAGACATTCTAAATCCAACTTTGTTAGACATAAAAGGTTGGGGGATGGAACTTAGGTTTTTAACTCGAGCTGAATATAGAGTATTAAGACAATATAAATATAACCGAGCTTTGCCTGGCATAAAGTTGGGTCAATACTGGTTACCGGAAGGTGGAGCACAGCTCCTGGCTTTGAAAGGTGTCTCTGAGCTTCTTAGTGAAATAAGAATTCCCTATAACACCATCTGCGTTCCTTGTGGAACCGGGACGACTTTGGCGGGAATGATTAATGAAGTTCCGGATGAGGTTTCTATTTTGGGATTTGCCGCGTTAAAAAACGCACATTTTTTAAACGATGAAGTTGCGGGGTTGTTGTCACAATCACGTAATAATTGGCATATAAACTTGGAGTACCATTTTGGCGGTTTTGCCAAAATTAATGCAGATTTATGTGCGTTTATAGAAGACTTTGAAGTTAAAACCTCCATTCCACTTGAGTCGGTTTACACCGGTAAAATGATGTATGCCCTTTTCGATTTAATCAAAAAAAACTACTTCGCACCTGGTCAGTGTATTATTGCCTTACATACTGGTGGCTTGCAGGGTAACAGAGGCTAGGGTGCGCATTTCTCAATATCTCAAATTCACAAAAGGTTCGCGGTGCGAGCCAAATATACAAAGAGTACAAAATGGATATAATTGAAACTGAAGCTCCGATTGATCTTCAAAAACCAGAACTTTACCTTAATCGTGAGCTTAGTCTTCTGGAGTTTAATAAACGGGTTTTGGCGCAGGCGAAAGATGAAAAAGTGCCGTTGCTTGAGCGGCTGAATTATTTATGTATTTCCTGTTCCAATCTTGACGAGTTTTTTGAAGTTCGCGTAGCCAGCGTTATTCAAATGGCGAGTATTGATCCCAAAGCGGTTGGGCCGGATGGGTTGACACCAAGTGAACAGTTGGAGTTGATTGCTGTTCATGCGCATCAACTGGTTGACGAACAATATAAAGTTCTAAATGAGATTCTGATTCCAAAGCTGGCCAAGGAAAACATTCGTTTTATTCGTCGCAAGGAATGGACTGAAAGTCAGCACAAATGGCTGGAAGCTTTTTTTAATGACGAGTTATTGCCAATTTTGACGCCGGTTGGGCTGGATTCGGCGCATCCTTTTCCGCGCATACTCAACAAAAGTTTAAACTTTATTATATCTTTGACGGGGAAGGATGCGTTTGGTAGAAATAGCGGTCGTGCTATTTTACAGGCACCAAGAGCGTTACCACGAATAATTCAGCTTCCTGTTGATGAAACATCTAGCAACGGCGGGGCCAGTTTCGTCTTTTTATCCTCTATTATTCATGCTTTTGTCGATCAATTATTTAACGGCATGAATGTCAAAGGCTGTTATCAATTCCGGGTTACTCGGAATAGCGATTTTTTTGTCGATGATGACGCGATTGATGATTTATTGCTGGCCGTTGAAGGTGAGTTGGCCATGCGAAATTATGGCGATGAAGTTCGTTTGGAAATTGATGCCAATTGCCCGGATGAAACTGTCTCATTTTTGCTGGACCGTTTTGAGATGACCCGTGACCGTCTGTTTTTGGTTGACGGACCGGTCAACTTAAACAGGATTCAGGAAATCAATGACTTGATCGGTCGACCTGATCTTAAGTTTCCACCTTATAAACCTTTAGTTCCACAACAATTGGAGCGTACCAAAGATATCTTTGCGGCAATCAGACGCCACGATATTTTGTTGCATCATCCTTTTGAGTCTTTCTCGCCAGTTGTTGAATTTATTCGTCAGGCGGCTGTATCTCCTGAAGTGTTGGCCATTAAACAAACCTTATATCGTACAGGTACCGATTCACCAATCGTTAGCGCTTTGATTAAGGCCGCAAGGGCAGGAAAGGTTGTAACCGTGGTTATCGAGTTAAGAGCACGCTTCGATGAAAAAGCCAATATCGGTTTGGCCGCCAAGTTACAGGAAGCTGCCGTGCATGTGGTTTATGGTGTGGTTGGCTATAAAACTCACGCAAAAATGTGTTTGGTGCTCAGGAGAGAAGGCAAGCAATTGCGTAATTATGTGCATTTGGGTACTGGTAATTATCATCCCAAAACAGCACAGATTTATACTGACTATGGCTTGTTTTCCTGTGATAAGGAATTGGGTGAAGATGTTCGGCGTGTTTTTGCCCAGCTTACCAGCTTGGGAAAAGTCACCAAATTGAATAAATTATTGCAATCGCCGTTTACTTTGCACAGTGGTTTGATAGAGAAAATTGAACGGGAAATTCGCCATGCTAAAAATGGTAAGCCAGCAAAAATTATTTTTCAAGTCAATGCAGTTGTTGAGGAGCAATGTATTAAGGCGCTTTACCGAGCCTCGCAAGCCGGTGTTGAGGTTAAGTTAATCGTGCGAGGTGTTTGCTGTTTAAGGCCCGGTGTTTTGGGTGTGTCTGAGAATATTGAAGTCCGGTCAATTATTGGCCGCTTTCTGGAGCACGCACGCGTTTATGCCTTTGAAAACGATGGTAACAAAGAAGTTTATGCGTCTAGCGCTGACTTAATGAATCGAAATATGTTCCGGCGTGTTGAAGTGTTTTTTCCTATTGAAAATAAAAAGCTGCAGGCACGGGTTTTGCACAATCTGGATTTGTATTTGACAGATAACAGTCAGGCCTGGATCTTGCAATCTGACGGCAGCTATCAACATTTGAAACAAACCGATGCTGAAGAATCAATACAGGTTCAATCGCTACTAATGCATGAAGCGCAATGAGTGAAGTATGTGCCATTGCCCAGCTAGGTTCGCCTGTACTCAGGCAACAAGCCGAGGCTATTTCGGATGTGCATGACTCTGCGGTATTACAACTTATAGCGTTAATGCAAAGTACTTTGGCGACGACATCCGGGGTTGGTATTGCCGCGCCTCAGATTGGATATTCAAAACAAATTATCATTGTTGCCTCAAGACCAACGCCACGTTATCCCTTGGCGCCTTTAATGGAACCGACGGTAATGATTAACCCTTGTTTTGAGGCGTTGTCTAGTGAAAAGTTAAAGGACTGGGAAGGTTGCTTAAGCATTCCCGGAATACGTGCTTTAGTGCCGAGGTATGTGGAAATAATGATTACGTATACAGATCAGAACGGTGCTTTGGTGCGAACCGGTTTAAGCGGATTTGTGGCCAGAATTTTTCAACATGAGTTTGATCATCTACAGGGGGAAACCTATCTGGACAAGCTTGAGAATAACAGGGATATTTATGCCGAAAGTGAGTATTTCAAGCTGATTGCAAATCCAGCTTGATTTGTGCTTTGATGGGTTTTAAAAGGTAAGTGGCAAATAAAAAAGTATTTATCCGTTCATGATTCCTAAGGTCATAATTTAACAGCTATTATTCGCTGTAGGAGCTCAAAAACAAATACTCTGTTTATAGACTTCTGTTGTTAAAAACGCGCTTATGGTATTATTAGCGGTTTTAAACACTAGGATTAATATAAATGGCTAAAGAAGATCAGATTGAAATGGAAGGGAAGGTGATCGATACGCTTCCAAATACCATGTTTCGCGTCGAACTGGAAAATGGTCATGTTGTGACTGCACATATCTCAGGAAAAATGCGTAAGCATTACATCCGAATTCTTACCGGTGACAGCGTTAAAGTTGAAATGACGCCTTACGATTTATCTAAAGGTCGTATTACATTCCGTATGCGCTGATCCCGAAAGCAACGGGATCAGCGTAAGATTCTTGAAGTTATTCCATTGTATTAAAAGTTGGCTTCAGGAACGATAAATTCAACGCTTTCTATAGCGAAGTTCAGCTCATTATCTTTCACGAAAATTCGCACATGCCCACCGTGCGCTAATTCACCAAACAGTAAGTCATTAGCCAAAGGTTTTTTGATTTTCTCTTGTATGAGTCGCGCCATCGGTCTGGCTCCCATTTTTGGATCGCAACCATTTTCTGCCAGCCATAAACGGGCATCAACATCTAATGCTAATGTTACATGTTTGTCTGCCAGTAAAGCTTCCAATTCAAAAATGAATTTATCGACCACATGGCCGACGATGGCAATATCTAATGGTTTGAATTGAATAATGGCATCAAGACGGTTACGGAATTCCGGGGAGAAGCCTTTTTCGATCACTTTCATGCTGTCGCTGGCATGATCCTGTTGGGTAAAGCCAATAGAGGCACGACTGCCTTCTTCAGCTCCGGCATTGGTTGTCATTACTAAAATAATGTTACGGAAATCTGCTTTGCGACCGTTATTATCGGTCAAAGAGCCATGATCCATAACCTGTAATAACAAGTTAAATACGTCGGGATGGGCTTTTTCCAGTTCATCCAGTAACAACACTGCATGAGGATGCTTGGTCACCTGTTCAGTTAGCAATCCGCCCTGATCAAATCCTACATAGCCTGGAGGCGCACCTATCAGCCTGGAAACGGTATGTCGCTCCATATATTCAGACATATCGAAACGAATCAGTTCAACGCCCAGAACCTTGGCCAGTTGACGTGTCACTTCAGTTTTTCCAACCCCGGTTGGGCCTGAAAAAAGAAAAGAACCAATCGTCTTTTGTGTATCTCTAAGTCCTGCACGCGATAACTTGATGGCAGAAGCTAGCGCTGAAATGGCTTCGTCCTGTCCAAAAACCAGCATTTTCAGATTTTTTTCAAGATTGCTCAATTTGTCAATATCGTTGGAAGATACTGATTTGGCGGGCACTCTGGCAATTTTTGAGACTATTTCTTCTATTTCGGCGACATCAATGAGTTGTTTTCGATCAATTTCTGCTGTCATGCGTTGTTTTGCACCGGCTTCATCAATGACGTCGATGGCTTTATCGGGCAAATGACGGTCGGTAATATAACGATCTGATAGCTCTGCTGCAACGCGTAAGGCTTCAGAGGAATATTTTACATCATGATGTTCTTCGTAGCGGGATTTAAGTCCTTTTAAAATCAATATGGTGTCTTCAACAGAAGGTTCAAGCACATCAATTTTTTGAAAACGTCTTGCCAGAGCGTGATCTTTTTCAAATACGCCGCGATATTCCTGATATGTTGTAGAGCCGATACAGCGCAATTGGCCAGAAGCCAGCGCTGGTTTAATAAGATTTGAAGCATCCATAACGCCACCAGAAGCGGAGCCTGCTCCGATGATGGTGTGTATTTCATCAATAAACAGGATCGAATCAGGTTCCTTGTTAAGTTGGCTCAACAAGGCTTTAAGTCGTTTTTCAAAATCGCCCCGGTATTTGGTTCCTGCAACTAAGGCACCTAAATCGAGTGAGAAAATGACGCTATTCATTAATACATCAGGCACTTGTTCTTCGACGATTCTTTTCGCCAAACCCTCGGCAATAGCGGTTTTACCTACACCGGCTTCACCAACCAGTAACGGATTGTTTTTACGGCGACGGCAAAGTGTCTGAATAGTTCTTTCAATCTCTGCGTCTCTGCCTATTAAGGGGTCAATTCGACCTTTCAGCGCTTCTTCATTGAGATTTGTGGCGTATTTATCTAAAGGACTGCCGGTAATTTCAGTATCGATATTGCCAGTATCTGGCAATTCATTATTGGACGGGTCATTTTCAGGGTCAATTTTTGAAATGCCATGTGCCAGATAGTTAACTACGTCCAGTCTTGAAATATCTTGTTTATTTAACAGATATACAGCATGGGAGTCCTGTTCACTGAATAAGGCTACAAATAAATTCGCCCCCGAAACTTCTTTTTTGTCAGAGGCCTGCACATGAAAAACGGCACGTTGGAGAACTCTTTGGAATCCCAGTGTAGGTTGTGTTTCGCGTTGGACGCCCATAGGGATCAGCGATGTGGTTTCATCAATAAATTGAGTCAACTGGCCTCGCAACATTTTTATGTCGCAGCCGCAAGCTATCAGAATCGACTGGGCAGATTCATTCTCGAGCAATGCCAGCAGTAAATGTTCAACGGTGATAAATTCATGCCGTTTATCATGTGCATTTTTAAAGGCATTATTTAATGTGATTTCTAGCTCTTTACTTAACATATTCTCTCCAGCCTAAACTTCTTCCATCGAACACATCAACGGATGCTGATGCTCTCGTGAATAATCATTAACTATATATACTTTGGTTTCAGCCACATCTTTAGAATAGGTTCCGCACACACCAATCCCTTTTGTATGTATTTGCAGCATTACCTGTGTAGCCGTTTCTTCAGGCATGGCAAAAAAATTCATTAAAATCTCTATTACAAAATCCATGGGCGTAAAGTCGTCATTTAAGAGTATCACCTTAAATAATGACGGGTTTTTCAGTTTAGGCGCTGCTTCCTGAATGGCCAGGTCGCCGTCGTTATCTTTAATAGGATTAAAATCTGACATAATTGAAATAATAAAAAATTTTATACCTCTAACATAGTGCCAATTCTGGCAAATTTCAATACATATGTTAGCAACAAAATAAACATGTTACATGAGAATATTTATTAAGGGCTTCGTAAGGACGAATGACCGCCTTTTTTTACCAGCATAATCTTGGCAAATCTAGTAAAATATGTAATTTGATGTTGGAGTTTTGCAATGGTTTGGAAGCCACACGTTACAGTTGCCGCCGTTATTGAACTAGACCAGCGTTTTTTGTTTGTAGAGGAAGAAACGTCCAGTGGCCTTCAATTCAATCAACCTGCAGGGCATCTTGAAGCTGGTGAAGATTTAATTGCTGCCATTAAACGAGAAGTATTGGAAGAAACCGCCTGGCAGTTTGAACCCGAGTATATTATCTCAGTTCAGCTTTGGCGAAAAAATCCTGATTTCCCCAGCTTTGTCCGGATATGTTTTGCCGGTCGGACCTATGCGCATAATCCTGAACAAAAACTTGATGAAGGCATAGTTGCTACCCATTGGTTAACGCGCGATGAAATTGTAGCGGAGCAGCATCGTTTGCGCAGTCCGTTAGTATTAATCAGTATCGACGAGTATCTGAGCGGACAGCGCCATCCTTTATCCTTGCTTAAATCATTTATTGACCATGAGTAAAAAAATAATTGTCGGCATGTCAGGCGGTGTCGATTCCTCAGTTACGGCGTTGTTACTGTTAGAACAAGGTCATCAAGTCACCGGTTTGTTCATGAAAAACTGGGAAGAAGACGATGGTACTGAGCAGTGCACAGCCATGGAAGATCTTGCTGATGCCCAACAGGTTTGCGATAAATTAGGTATAGAATTAAAAACCGTTAATTTTGCCGCTGAATACTGGGATGAAGTCTTTGAAGTATTCCTGGCTGAGTTTAAAGCGGGTCGCACCCCGAATCCTGATATTCTTTGCAATAAACACGTTAAATTTAAAGCGTTTTTAAATTATGCAATTGAAGATTTAGGTGCTGAATATATTGCCACAGGTCACTATGCCAGAGTGTCATCCAATCAGAATGGAGAACATTTTCTGTTAAAAGGTTTAGATCCTAATAAAGAACAAAGTTATTTTCTTTATACCCTGGGACAAAAACAGTTGGCACGCACTTTGTTTCCGATAGGTCATTTACATAAACCGGAAATTCGCGCAATGGCCGATAAAGCCGGTTTTGCTAATAGCCGTAAAAAAGACAGTACCGGTATTTGTTTTATTGGCGAGCGTAAATTTACTGAATTTCTGCAACGCTATTTGCCCACTCAACCCGGCGAAATGCAAACACCTGAAGGCCAAATTATTGGTAAGCATCATGGTTTGATGTATTACACGTTTGGTCAACGCCAGGGTCTGGGAATAGGTGGGGTTAAAAATGCCCCGGATGAACCCTGGTATGTGCTGGAAAAAGATTTGGATAATAATATTCTGATCGTTGGGCAAGGTCATGATCATCCCTTGATGTTGCATAATACTCTCGAAGCCAGTCAATTGGACTGGTGCAATAACCGCCCTTTGACAGACGCTTTAAACTGTAAGGCCAAAACCCGTTATCGTCAGGCCGATCAGGCTTGTTATTTGGAGCCGATAGGTGCTGATCGTTGCAAAGTGACTTTTGTTCAGCCGCAACGGGCGATTACACCGGGGCAGTCTGTCGTTTTTTATGACGGCGACATTTGCCTTGGTGGCGGTATCATTGAATCAAAAGCAAACGAATAATAACAAACACTTAAACACCCGGATTAATAAATGACAAATTTTGCACTTACCGCTATTTCCCCGATTGATGGCCGTTACGCAGACAAAGTTGAAAAACTGCGTCCTATTTTTAGTGAATATGGGCTGATTCGTTATCGCGTCCTCGTCGAAGTGCGCTGGTTACAGGCTTTGGCCAGACATACTTTGATTGTCGAAGTCAGTCCGTTTAGCGATACGGCAACGCAGTTGTTAAACAACATCGTCAGCGATTTTTCAGAAGATGATGCGCAACGCGTTAAGGACATAGAAAAAACGACTAATCACGATGTCAAAGCGGTTGAATATTTACTGAAAGAAAAAATTGCCGGTTGTGCAGAGCTTGAAAAAATCAGTGAATTTATTCATTTTGCCTGCACGTCTGAGGATATTAACAATCTTTCATATGCCTTAATGCTTAAAGAAGGTCGGGAAGTCATTGTTGCGCAAATCGCTGATTGTATAGCAGCACTAAAAACCATTGCCTTGGAAACCGCCGATCAACCTATGTTATCGCGGACGCATGGTCAGTCTGCGACACCGACCACGACGGGCAAGGAATTTGCCAATGTCGCGGCACGCATGTCGCGTCAGCAAGCTCAGTTACAAGCAGTTGCTTTGCTAGGGAAAATAAATGGCGCTGTGGGTAATTATAATGCCCATTGTGTCGCTTATCCGGATGTCGATTGGGCAGAGTTTGCCCAGCAGTTTGTTGAATCCTTGGGGTTACAATTTAATCCTTATACCATCCAGATTGAACCGCATGATTATATTGCGGAGTATTTTCACGCATTGGCCCGTT
>SESD01001159.1_pt1 | contig 14952 bp, 11 predicted proteins | sample 3171411 | NCBI WGS metagenome assembly SESD01 (sample SAMN06051880, study PRJNA518727) | freshwater metagenome | biome: subpolar coniferous forest; feature: holomictic lake; material: water; isolation source: holomictic Lake 442, 16.5 m depth | place: Canada: near Kenora, Ontario | collected...
TTCGGCCATTCCGATAATGGTTACGACGATTTGTTCTGTAAGATATGTTACCCCTGACTCTGTTACGTTTCGGCTAGCCCCCCTTCTCATGACTAGGCGGTTACTGAAATTGATTGAGGTTTATGGGTAAACAGGAAGGATTCTGATAGCCATGAAATTATTCACTCCCTCAGAATATTTCAAAACTCTTCCCAGTCATTACTATCAACTGGTTGTAGTAGTTTCGGTTGGGTAGCTGCTGTAGTTTTGAGTGTAGTTGCCCTCGCAAGGGTTGTTTCTTGCCGGGTTTCTTTAATTACTTGCGGCTGGAAAATGGGATTAGTTGAATAATCGTTTACTTTAAAACAGCTAACAGTAGTCGCTAAATTTTGTGCCTGTTCTTCCAGAGATTCCGCTGCCGCTGCGGCCTGTTCGACCAATGCTGCATTTTGCTGGGTAACATCGTCCATTTGGGCAATAGCTTGATTGACTTGTTCGATACCAGAGGTTTGCTCAATTGAGGCGGCACTGATTTCTGACATCATCGAGGTAACACCCTGGATGGCATTAACGATTTCTTCCATGGTTTTTCCTGCTTGCGCCACCAGATTGGTGCCATCAGCAACTTTAATAACCGAGTCTCCAATCAAACCCTTAATTTCTGCCGCTGCTATAGTTGCACGCTGGGCAAGATTACGCACTTCAACTGCGACTACCGCAAAACCTCGGCCTTGGTCGCCGGCTCTAGCTGCTTCTACAGCGGCGTTTAGCGCTAGTATGTTGGTCTGAAAAGCGATGTCATCAATCACCGAGATAATATCGACAATCTTACGGGAAGCGGTGTTGATGTCTTCCATTGTCGTTACGACTTCGCTAACCACTTTAACGCCTTTGCCCGCGATGTCTGAGGCGCCGACAGCCAGTTCATTAGCCTGTTTGGCATGCGCAGTATTGGCTTGCACAGTAGAGGTCAGCTCTTCCATGCTCGCAGCGGTTTGTTCCAGACTGGCAGCCTGTTCTTCGGTGCGATGTGATAAATCATTATTGCCAGCTGCAATTTCTTTTGCGCCGGTGTTAATAGTGTTAGTGGCGTCTTTGATGTTGTTGACGATTTCTTGAAGTTTATCCACGGTAGCATTGGCGTCATCTTTAAGTTGACCAAAAGTTCCTGCATAGTCGTTGGTGATTTTTTCTGTTAAATCTCCACGAGATAAGGCGTCGAGTACCCGAACGACTTCATTAAGACCTGTTTCACTGGTGTGTAATAATTGGTTTAGACCTTCGCCCAGTTCGCGAAAAAATCCTTGTTTTCCGGTTAAATCGAAGCGTTGGGTAAAGTCACCTTTGCTGGCTGCAACTACAAGAACTTCCACCTCTTTCTCCACGGCGGCTTCAGTTGTGCGATCCAGCCATTCTGCCACAACACCCAGTCGATGCCCCTGTTCATTGATGACCGGACTTGCTGTTACTACAATGGATTGACCGCCAATATTCAAACTGGCTGAATAAACGTCGCTTAAGTTTGCTAATAATTGTTCTTGGTGCTGAGGATTGATGTGAAAACTGTCCATATTGCTGCCAACCAATGAGTCAGCAGAGAAAGTCGGCGTGTTTTTTCTGATGTTACTTTCTGCCTTACTAAGCAGTCCAATCACCGATTTGTTGGCGTAAATAATATTGCGGGCGTTATCTGCAATCATCACTCCGGTGTTGACGTTATCCAGGCCAATTTTGATACGCAAGTTTTCATTGGCAATACGTTTAGCTTCCGCCGTATCGAACCCAATTTTAAGCTGCATTAACTTGATTGTTTCCATTAACTTGCCAATTTCGTCCTGGCGGTCAATGACAATAGCATTCTTATAGTTGCCGTAAGCTATATGATAAAGGTGATTAATACTGGCATTAAGCGGATGTACAATGGCACGTATCAGGGTTGTCCCTAACCACAGTGCTAAAATAATGCCTGTTGTAATTAGGGCTGCACTGATTTTCAGCATACTCATATAGCGTGATTGCGCAGCATCAAATTCCTGTTTGGCAACGTCTATCTGTAATTGTAAAAGGTTCTGAATACCAACGCCAACGGGTTCATAGAGAGGTCGAATCTTGTTAACTATGACATCGTTAGTCAGAGTCATATTATTGTCGCGTAATGCAGCGATGGCGGGTTCCAATCCTTCTGCGACGAAACGTTTTTTATTTTCGGCGAACTTTTCAGCCAGTTTCGCTTCCTCGGGGGTAAGATAAGTTGCAATGTAGAGAGCCCACGTCTTGTTGATTTCTGCAGTGTTTTGGTTGACCTCGTCTATGTTTTTTTGAATCACTTCAGTTGTTAAATCGTTAAGGCTCCCGGTAATGCGTAGTCGGTTGGTCAATAGCAGTTTTTGGATAATTGCTAGCTGGTTCATTGGGATCGTGCGATCTTCATAGACTGTTCGAAGGCCGTCATTGGACTTACTTATACCCAGTAAACCGAGTCCGCCTAAGATTAGCATCATAAGGGATAAAAAACCGATAATGAAGGTCAGGCGAGTTTTAATGCTGAGATGGGTGAATATATTTAATTTTTCAAAAAGTGTCGATTTTATGACCTTGCCATCTTTAATCTTTAAATTCCCCGCCTTGCCTGCAATAAATAACCGATAAGCCGCCGATGCATCCTCAATTTGCTGAGAGCTAGCTTTATTACGTACTGACAAATAGCCAGCTAACTGACCTTTTTCGTAAATAGGTGTGACATTCGTTAATACCCAATAATAATCGCCATTTTTACATCGATTTTTAACCACCCCTGTCCATGTCAGACCTGATTTTACCGCTCGCCACATATCCTCGAACACTTCCAGCGGCATGTCAGGATGGCGAACTATATTGTGGAATGCACCGACCAGTTCTTCTTTGCTAAAGCCACTAATCCGAATAAAGTCTTCGTTGGCATAGGTAATTGTTCCGGATAAGTCGGTTTTTGAAACAAGAGAGTCATGCTTAGTAAGGCTATATTCCTTATCAGTTACTGGTAAATTGATCTTCATGACGCATTCCTTTTTGGTGAGCTTTAATTTATAAACAGATCAGGTAAACTAATCCCAATGCTCAGTGGCATTACTAGGATTTAGGTGCTAATTTTCACAGGAGATGATTGGACACTTTAAATATCTAATCCTTTTAAACATGAGTTGGAAGCTGTTCTGATTTTCAGATCGCATTCGATCGTAGATGGCATTGAATATCCCTGTATAGAGTGTTCATGTAGTAGCGCCTCAAACTCCTTCACTGGCAATGGCTTGCTGAACAAATAGCCTTGATAATTGAGGCAGCCCAAACGTTCCAGGCAATTGAGCTGTTCTTCGGTCTCTACACCCTCCGCGATCACGTTCAGTTTGAGGTTGTGGGCCATGCCGATGATGGTCTGGATGATCACGTCGTCGTTCTGGTTGAAGATAAGGTCGCGTACGAAGGATTGGTCGATTTTAAGCTGGGAGAGGGGTAGATTCTTTAGATAACTTAGCGAAGAGTAGCCGGTACCAAAATCATCCATAGAGAACCGGATACCCAGTAATTTCAAGGTCTCCATTTTTTCGATGGTTTCAGTGATATTTTGCATGACCATGCTTTCGGTCAGTTCGAACTTAAGCAATTTTGCATTGGCGCGGGTTTCTACTAATATCTTGCAAATCTGTTTAACGAAGTTAGGTTGGCTAAATTGACGTGCGCTTACATTAACCGCGAGTTGTAAATTTTGAGTAAGAGGTGAATTCTCCCAGGCTTTAAGTTGCGAGCAGGCAGTGCGCAACACCCAGTCGCCAATGGGTAATATCAGCCCGGATTCCTCTGCTATCGGAATGAAGTCAGCGGGGGAAATAAACCCCAGTTGAGGGTGGTTCCAGCGCAATAGCACTTCAGCGCCAAGTACTCGCCGTTTGTTATCCACCTGAAGCTGATAATAAAGATGCAGTTGCCCGTCACTCAGTGCGTTGCGTAACGCTGATTCCAGCGTTACGCGGCTTTCAAGTAAGGTCTGCATAGCGGGATCGAAAAAACATAGCGTATTGCGCCCGGCATGTTTGGCTTCATACATGGCGGTGTCGGCATACTTAAGCAGTTCTTCGCCGGATAAGTGGGCACCCGAAAAAAGGCTGATGCCGATACTGGCTGAGCTATGAAGTATATGTCCTTCCAGCAGGTAGGACTGATTAATCAGTTTAAGAGCTTTTTCGCCTATACTTTGGACTTGCTTGGCTGCTTTGCCTTCATTCTCGTTCAGATCTTCCAATAAGATAACGAACTCATCTCCACCCAGTCGTGCCAGTGTATCCTTTTGACGAATGCAGGCTTTTAAGCCTTTCGCGATTTCACCGAGAAGTTGGTCGCCAATCCCATGACCTTTGGTGTCATTAATGGCCTTGAAGTTATCGAGATCAATCATTAGGATGGCGCCATAAAGACGATTGCGGGCGCTCATGGTGATGGCCACTTTCAGTCGATCGTTAAACAATCTACGATTCGGCAGGTCGGTCAGCGGATCGTAAAAAGCTAGGCGATGAATGGCAGCTTCTGCGTCCTTATGTTCGCTAAGGTCAGTAAAAGCACCGACATAATTGGTGATGTGCCCAACAGGGTCGGTTACTGCGGTAATGGTTAGCCACTTGGGATAGATTTCGCCATTTTTACGTTTATCCCAGATTTCACCCTGCCAGTACTTTTCAGGTATCAATTTTTCCCACATGGCTTTATAAAATGCACCATCATGACGACCGGATTTCAGTATGGCAGGCGTTTTACCGATTACCTCAACGGGACTGTAACCGGTTAATCGAGTAAAAGCGCGATTGATACGCAAGATACAGTTCTTTGCATCGGTAATCATAATGCCTTCTTGCGCTTCGATGGCTATTGCGGCAATACGTAGATCGTGCTCGGACAATCGGCGTTCAGTAATGTCGCGTCCAATTACAACCAGGCAATTACGGCCACCGTTATCCTTGAATAACGGCGTCTTACGCATCTCAAATTCACGATAATTTCCGGCTCTATCAAGTACAGTTTGTTCGGAAATATGCAAGCGGCTTTTATTCCAGGCTGACTCATCGTCAACGACAAATTTTTCGTGTGCGGTTCGCATGGATGGACAAAGGGCGACCAATTCCAGATTGGTTTTGCCTTGCCAGGCAATATCATTGAGATTGAAAAGTTGTTTGGCGATTTTGTTGGCGATCAGCAAACGCCCTTCACCATCTTTTAAAATGATGATGTCGGGGATCGCTTCTATGAGTGTATAGAGTTGTTCGGTAAGTAGATGGAGATTGCCTTCACTCTTTTGTAAGTTCAGTTCTGAGTTCTTTCGCTGTTCAATTTCCTGCTCCAATTCTGCGGGTGATGGTAGGCGCAAGGCCAGGGGAATTAAACGAGCCAGACAAATAGCTGTGAAAATTGAAAGCACCGCTGTGATGGCTTTCAGGGCTGCATCAATCCAGTAAAGCGGTTGCCAAAATAATACGATTGAAAATAGATGAGTCGTGCCGCAAGCCAAAATAAAGGTGCTGAACAACAAGAAAATCTGGCGAAATTGCAGATCTTTACGACGATAAGCAAAGTAAGCGAGTGCGCAAGGGATTGAATAATAGGCTAACGCAATCAATACATCCGAAATAACGTAAGTCCAGAGGATGCTCGGCGTCCATTGAATGCAGAAACCATGTGGCATCCAGCCGTTCTGTCCGGCTAACATATCAAGGATTTGTTCAAACATAATGACGACCTATATCGGCAATCAACGACAAGCTTGAATGTTTTCTACAGCCGGAATTACGGCATAAAATGGTTTGACACAGATGTAAAGTAACCTGAAGAAATCCCGGCAGACCGTTTTCGAGTGAAGACCATCCGGAATAACGGAGTTGGATATAGATCAGAATGTTGGTACAGATCCTCATAAACAAGCAGAACGTCGCCAATATAGGAAACTTCTACCTGTGCGGGTATTGATTGGTATAGCGTATTTTAGCGGGTTGAACACACTCGTCTCCTGCTTGTTAAGGCAAATCGTCAATTACCGTATATGAAAAATCATTACGGGTAGTTTAACGAGACGTGTTCTGGGTCTCACTGAGTCGGTGCCGGGGACGGGGGCAAACCGAAATTATTTTTTAATTTGCTGGCTTAATTGGCAAAACAGCCTAACCAATCTAAAAAATTAATTGAATAATATAAGAATAATTATCTTAGTGCAAGACGTATAAATACTTAGTTGAATATATGCGCCGGTGTGATATAGGTATCTACCTAACTTTCATTAAATTAGGCCTCGTAATAATAAAATACTGCGGGAGTAAAACAGTTAAAGCTGTTGCACTCTCGTTTTTTAAACAACTTTGGCTTAGTCCAAAGCGCAGTCAACTATTTCGTTAATCCATAAGATTTTGGATTTCACTGGCTTTGATAACGTCCTTGGCAAATTCTGCCAACTTGTGTTGCTGACTGCGTGCCGTTTTGCGTAACAGTTCAAAGGCTGCTTTTCGACCCAATGTATATTTAACCATGGTGATGCCTATGGCAATACTGATTTCCCGTTCACTATCCAGGGCGCTTTGCAACTGCTGCCCGGTAGTCCTGAGCTTTCGTAGTTCCCCGGCACGAGCCAGAGCAGACTCAATACTCGGCACTAATTGCTGCGTATCAATCGGCTTTACCAGATAGCCGAGTGAACCGCTGGAAGCGGCACGCTCGACATTTTCACGATCGTTATAAGCGGTCAGAAACATAAAAGGAATATGATCAAGTAAACGTAATCGTTCCGCAAGCTGTAAGCCGCTCTTGCCAGGCATGCTGATATCAAGAATGGCAAGATCTGGCCGCTCACCACTGGCCAATAAGGCTTCTGCATCGTCTGCCGATTCTGCTGTACTGACCTTGTAGCCCGCCGTGGCCAAGCCTTGTGCAAGAGTCATGAGTACCAGTCGATCATCATCGACAAGCAGAAGATGGTATTTAGTGTTGGTGTTTACATTCATGTGCTTGCTTCCAGTTTAATAACAGGATCATCCAAGTCCAAGGTGGTAATAACAGAACCGCTCTGCTGGGTCCAAGTCAAGCTTGCACCAGCTCTGGGCAACAATGATACAGCGAGTTGCAAGCCGGTGCCAAAGCTGGTCGCGTCCTCCAATCCGAAACCTGCAGGTAGATGTCCCATATTTTCAATATCCAATCGAAGCGAAGCGGATTGCGGTTTATGGCTAAGATTAATTCTCACCTGCTCATGTTTAGGGCTATGCTTGACTGCATTTAATATCAACTCGTTCAATACCAGCGCCAGCGGTACTGCTTCCGCTTCAGTTATGATACAAGGTATCCATCCTTCCGGAATTTCAACAAGAATCGATTTTTGCCACAGCGCCTCGATGCCCGACGCGATGGCGGCCGTAAGTTCACAGGCGCGCACCGACGAGGTAAATGCGCGACCTTGCAATCCGTGTATGACAGAAATACTTTGCACCTGGCTGATAGCCTGATTAATAGGGATTGCTGTTTCAGGGTGTGTTTGAATAAATTGACGTAACATCCCGGTAATGCCTTGCAGGTTATTTTTAATGCGGTGATGCACTTCTCGCACCAATACGGATCGCAGTAATATTTCGTGCGCTATCCGTTCATCTTCAAAGTGCTTGCGCTCGGTAAGATCGATAAAAATGCCTTGTACCAAAACTCGTCCACCTATTTTTATTAACGTAGGTCGAATTTCGACATCAACCATCTGACCGTTTTTCCGCAGAATTTTTGTTTCGACACTTGAAATACTTCCGTTTGTTACGATTTCCTTGAATTCTCTTTTGACTTTAGACATCTCGCTAGCGGGATGAATTTGTGTCATGTTCATTCCGCGAAGATCCTCTTTCGTATATCCCAGTAGCAACTCCCCCGAACGGTTGACTTCTTCAATGTTACCGTTCATATCAACAATCAAGATAGTATCACTGGCATCCTCTAAAAACGCACGGTAACGCTGTTCACTTTCCTTAATATCCACTTCAGCCCGCTTTTGTTCTGTAATGTCAGTTAAAAAACCACTCCATAAAATACTGCCGTCAGTTTGCCGCTTGGGATTAGCTCGTCCCAATATCCATTTTATTTTACCGCTCGGTGTTCTGATACGATGCTGGTGCTCCCATTGACATGGATTTTGTGCCAAATTCTCAACGGCCTCTTGATGTGCGGCCTTATCTTCTGCAAGTATGTACTTCGTTAACACACTAAAATCTCGAATTACATCGTCAGAGGCAACTTCGTAAAGCTCTTCAATACCTTTGCTAATGTAGAGAAATTGCCAGGCGCCCGAAACAGTTAGAACGAACTGATAAACTACGCCCGGCACTTGTGATGTCATTGATTCCAAATGCTCCTGAGTCGCAAGTACGGCCAATTCTGCCTGCTTACGCTGAGTAATGTTAGTGTGAGTAATGACAACGCCACCTTGTTTCGTTGCACCAAGAGGTGTAACGCTCATGCAGAACCAGCGTTGTTCCAGTCTGGAATGACAGGGATATTCAAGGCTAAAGCTGGGCTGACTGCGATCCAGTACTGCCTGGATGCCATCATGAGCAATCATTATCTCTTTCGTTGCAAGACCGGTTCCCACGGGTTGGCAAGCCAACAGGTAATTAGTTCCAACATCGGTCGTTGATAATGAACTACTAAACGCAATACTGTTTTCTTGGGCAAATCGTCGCCACGGATCATTAACGGCCAAAATTACTCCGTCATGATCCAAAACAGCAATATGGGCAGAAATAGAATTGAGAATATCCTGTTTGGCCGCTTCGCTCATCTGAATAGCAACTTCTGCTTGCTTTCGTGCAGTAATATCGCTCAGAACCACGCGGAGTAAGGGTTGCTCGTCGCTATCTCGGGTAAAGGTCGCGGCCAGATTAGCCCAAAATTGTGTACCTTCGTTCGTCACCATCCGTAAATCATATGATTGTGGATAACCCGTATTAATGAGTTGTTTATGATGTAAGTAAAAGCTGTCCTGGTCTGCACTAAAGATAAATTTGTGGAGCGGTTGCATGAACAGATCTGCTCTGGGTGTAGCTACTAAAGAGGCCGCTGCAAGGTTAACTTGTAAAATCAGACCTTGTTCGCTAAGGACCAGATAGCCGGCAGGCGCAAAATTATAAAGATCAAAATAACGTTGCCGAGTTGCATCCAGTTCCAGTTGTAATCTACGTAATTCCTCATTTTGCATTTCAAGTTCGATTTGATGAACGCGGAGATCATGGAGTGCGCGTTGCATTTCATCGGGCGATTCAACTACATCATTATTGGCCATCGCTTCTGCTTTGCGACGCAATGTGCTGAGGTGTTTGGTTCGGTTAGTTGTAATTATGTGCCCCCATCGTCTTGCTCTTTTTTTATTTTAATTGCAAACAGACTTATTCTATACCATCAAAGTGGTTATACCTTATGCGGTCACGACTTCGGATTTCTCAAATAGCTGGGATTTCGGGTTTAAAAGCAATTTTACTTGTTCTTTAAAATCAGATTTCACCTTGCAAGATAGCTCAGAAAGCAAGATTATTCCTTCTATGATAATCAATGTTGCCATCAGCTTGTATAAGTATAGGCATGCTTTCGAAAGAAAAAGGCTACGTTCACCAGCGAGATCATCACCGGCACTTCGATCAATGGCCCGATTACCGCAGCAAAAGCTGCTCCACTATTGATTCCAAACACAGCTACGGCTACTGCAATCGCCAACTCGAAATTGTTACTTGCTGCGGTAAAGGCCAGTGTCGTGGTCTTGCCATAATCCGCGCCAATGGCTTTACCCATCGCAAAGCTGAGCAAAAACATCACCACAAAATAAATCAAAAGCGGAATTGCAATGCGAACCACGTCCATTGGTAATTGCACAATCAGTTCACCTTTCAGCGAAAACATCACGACGATGGTAAACAAGAGAGCTATGAGCGTCAGTGGGCTTATTTTCGGTACGAAGTTGTTTTGATACCAGTCCTTACTTTTGGCTTTGATTAAAATAAAGCGACTCGCGAAGCCGGCAATGAAGGGAATGCCCAGATAGATGAACACGCTTTTGGCAATTTCACCTATTGTGATAGCGACCAGACTGCCTTGCATGCCGAATAACGGTGGTAATACCGTAATAAACAGCCAGGCATAAACACTGTAAAACAGCACCTGGAATACACTGTTAAAGGCCACCAAGCCAGCGGCGTAGTCGTTATCGCCTTTTGCCAATTCGTTCCAGACGATCACCATCGCAATGCAACGTGCCAGGCCAATCAGGATAAGTCCTGTCATGTATTCAGGGTAATCGCGCAGAAACAGTATAGCCAGGGCAAACATCAATACGGGACCGATAATCCAGTTTTGTACGAGTGAAATCGACAATATTCGCCAATTGCGAAATACATCCCCGAGTTCCTCGTAATGTACTTTGGCCAATGGCGGATACATCATCAGAATCAAACCAATAGCAATCGGGATATTGGTCGTGCCGACCGAAACTGCACTATTAAAACTCTTAACTTCAATCGGAAAAGCAAAGCCGATACCGACACCGATTGCCATTGCGATAAAAATCCATAGCGTCAGATAACGATCAAGAAAAGATAAGCGGGCATTAGGACAGATTGGTGTGCTCATTAGTGTCTCCAGATCAAGGGGTTGAAGGTATGATTATTTTTGCGATGGTTTACAGCAGCTCGAAACGGGTTCCAGTTGTATAACATCATCTTCACCAAACATTGGAATGGCATTTAATGAGTGAAAAGCTTCCCAGGCAATGCCTTGTGGATCGACTGTCCAGTATTTGTCGGATTCGGCATAACAACAGGAGGCCTGTTTTTGCGATACAACGGGCAAAGCAGCAGCGGTTAATCCTTGTTGTACAAGCTCAAGTTCATCCGTGGATTCGACTTGAATACCCAAGTGATCAAGTCCCGTTTTGCGTCCACGATTAGATATGGCAAAGTTGATGCGTGGATCGTCCAGCATCCATTTGGCGTAATCGATTTCATGGATGGTAGGTTCGCTCTGAAATAGGGCGCTGTAAAAATGAATATTCTGTTCAAGATCATCGACAGCGATATGGATATGAAAGCGTTTCATAGTGAGTCTCTAGGTTGGAGATTGATGATTTATTTTGTTGCCAGTTTCAGTAAACGCGCAACGCCCACCGGCTCTTCTTGCATTAGCGGTACGACGGCAAATCGTTGGGCATATTGATTAGTGACAGTATCGATTTCAGCTAATTCATTAGCAGCACGTTGCTGAAGCAACGGCGAATGGACGGTTGTCGCGGCGACGCTGTTGTTTATCACCCAGGCCCAGGGCTCAATCCCGGCGCGACGAAGATCAGTCTGCAAATTGGCTGCTTCCAATACCGGTGTTTTTTCCGCTAACGTCACCAGCAAAACCTTGGTTTGCTTTGAATCTTGCAACTGCATCATCGGTGTCAGGTAAGGAGCGCCACTGTCCATTTGCCGAGAGACTTCGCGGTGATAGGCGCCTGTGGCATCCAGAAGCAACAAGGTATGACCGGTCGGAGCGGTATCCATTACCACAAATTTTTTGCCCGCTTCACGGATAACCCGCGAAAAGGCCTGGAACACGGCGATTTCTTCGGTGCAGGGTGAGCGTAAATCTTCTTCCAATAACGCACGGCCCTGAGTATCCAGTTGTGCACCTTTAGTTTTTAACACCTGTTGTCGATAAAGTTCGGTTTCTGCATGGGGATCAATTCGACTAACAGTCAGATTATTTAGTAAGCCATTTAAGGTTTCGGTTAAATTGGCAGCGGGATCTGAGGTGGTGAGATGAACCGGAAAGCCGCGTTCTGCGATGCTCACTGCTACAGCAGCAGCTAATGTGGTTTTTCCAACACCGCCTTTGCCCATGAGCATCACCAAGCCATGACCATCGATGGCAATTTCATCGATCAAATTGGACAGGCTCGGAACATCAATGGATTGATGGCTAGCAACATCCGGCATCGTGGCTGGAGTGGCTGTTGTAAATAATTGCCGTAGCGTATCCAATCCGACTAAGTTAAATGGTTTCAGCTCAATTCGGTCAATGGGTAGTGTCTTAAGAACTTCTGGCATTTCAGTCAATGCTTGTTGTTCGCGCTTACAAATAGCGGTTGCTAAAGGATCTTGTATTGCTTCAGTTTGTGGCAAAATACCATTGACAACCAAATATTGCTGCGATAAGCCGATTGTATCCAATTCCTGATGGGTTCGAGCCACTTCGCGTAAGGTGGCTTTTTGTGCACGAGCCACCAATATTAAGCGACTCTTTTGAGGATCGGCCAAAGCCTTGACAGCCGCTTGATATTGACTACGTTGTTTTTCCAGTCCGGCTAAGGGCCCGAGACAAGAAGCGTCACCTTTACCTTCGTCCAGAAAGCCAGACCAAGCTCCTGGTAGTTGCAATAGGCGGATAGTATGACCGGTCGGAGCCGTGTCAAAAATGATATGTTGGTAGTCAGCGGTCAATGCCGAGTTTGTCAATAAAGCGGTGAATTCGTCAAACGCTGCGATCTCGGTTGTGCAAGCACCGGACAGCTGTTCTTCAATGCCTTTCACGACCGTATCAGGCAAAATCCCTCTTACCGGACCAACGATGCGATCTCGATAATCTTGCGCGGCGGCTTGTGGATCGATTTCCAGCGCCGCCAGACCTGGGACAATTTCAACAGGCGTAATATGGTTGCCGATACTAATGCCAAAAACCTGGCCAACGTTTGATGCCGGGTCGGTACTTACCAATAGTACCTGTAGTCCTGCATCGGCCAGTTGTATGGCCGTGGCGCAAGCAATTGATGTTTTCCCGACGCCGCCTTTACCGGTGAAAAATAAAAAGCGTGGCGGTTTATCGAGAAACTTGCAGTTATTCATGGCCGATATCCAAAATAGTTTAGCTGCAACTATTGCCGCTACAACATCCGGATTGGACTTTCTCTTCTACTACGTTAATAGATGCCCAGCGAGCCAGTTCAGTACGGCTTGGATAACGACCGGCTAAAGCCACATCACCATCGACCAGAATCAAGGGCAAAGCTTCGGCACCGGACCGTTCCAGAAAGCTTTTTACTACAGCGTTTTCAGCAAACACCATCGGTTGCTGCGCCAGATTAAAGCGTTGGATATCAGCGCCATTTTGCTTGGCCCAGTCCACATCGGCAGAAAAACCGACTAATTCCTGGTCTACGTCTACGCCGCAAACTCCGGTACTGCAACATAAGGCAGGGTCAAAAACTTGAATTGTTGTCATGATAAAATTCCTTAACAATTAGGGAATAAAGTGCCGATACGATCCAGTTCAACTTTTAGCTGAGCATGATCATTTTTTAATTCAGCAAGCGGCAAAGCCAGGAATTGTTCTATGCGATGGCGCAAAATACTATAGGCGACTATAAACTCTGCTTTGATTTCGTCTTCGGAACCTTCAGCATGTGATGGATCATCAACGCCCCAATGACTGCGCAAAACGGGACCCAAATAAGCTGGACAGACTTCGTTGGCTGCATTGCCGCAAACACTGATAACAATATCCGGTGTCAACGGCAGATCATTCCAGGATTTACTGTAATAACCTTCGGTAGAAATTCCTTCCTGCTCAAGCAAAGCCAAGGCTCGGCTGTTTAATTGACCTAACGGTTTGCTGCCTGCACTGATTGCATGCCAACCTTCTGGAGCAAGGTGATTGAAAGTGGCTTCGCCAATCAGAGAGCGACAAGAGTTGCCTGTACAAAGAAATAGCACGTTCATAATGGGAGACTCAATTTTAAGTGTAAGTAAAAGATCAGTCGGTATTGCAACAAGTTGAATCTGGAATTGTATCGAAGCACTGCTCAGGGTGTCCGGTACAGCATTCGGCGGTCAGGTAAGCTATAAGCTCCTGCATGACAGTTAGATTGGCACGATAACGTTGGTAACGTCCCTCTTGGGTAACATTGATCAAGCCGGCGTGAGTCATAGCCTTAAGATGAAATGACAGATTGGTCGGTGGCAAATCCAGTAATGTGGCGATTTCGCCAGCGACCAGTCCGGTGGGCGCCTGTTTAACCAGCAGGCGAAACACATCCAGACGAATGCCAGAGGCCAGTGATTCAAAAAGTTTTGTAGCAAGTTGTATGTCCATACATCAACTATACAACACTATTTGAAATATGAAAACGAAATTAGTAGCCGGTCAAATAATCGAAGTCTGTTGAGACGGTCTAATCATTGGTTTTGAATGGGAGTACTTTGCATCAAGGCATAACTTACGAAGAGAATGATACGAATAAAGGTTGTATAGATCGCAAACGTCAACTAAGCGTATGTTCTTGGCATATTTTTTCACTATCGATTTGGCTAAGCTGTTCTTTGGTCAGATTACAAAGAAACCCCTCTGAGGTTTCAGTGAAATGCCTGCACGTTTGACAAAGCCCGAATGATTGCGACTTATTGGCTTTCTGGAGTGCAGTCAGCGCATTAACAAAAACATTATCCCCGCTATTATCTTCATGAAATACAGCTGAGGCTTTACTGTATAAATCGGTAGGACGGGCTTTTTCCAAAATAACTCGACCTTCACTAAGAAGGCTAAGATGCACTACACGCAAATCGTTTACATCGGCTGTTTTTTGTATATAGCCTTTTTTTCCAAGTAATATCAAAGTTTGGGAAATGGTCCCGCGTGTCATGCCCAAATAATTAGCAATAGCTGCCGGAGTATCGCTATAGCGATTGCAACGAGACAAGTAATCCATTATTTGCAAATGCCCCGGTTGCAGTCCTAATTCCGTGCACTTTCTACGTTCCTCAGAACGAATCAGCGAGGACATTCGTTCTATCAACTCAAATACGTCAGTTTTTTCCATAGTGCCATAAAAATAGTTATTAATGCGCCATTGCAAGCGAATAGTTGTTATGCGTGATAGCTGGTCGATTAAAAAAATTTCATTTA
>SESD01001160.1_pt1 | contig 14938 bp, 12 predicted proteins | sample 3171411 | NCBI WGS metagenome assembly SESD01 (sample SAMN06051880, study PRJNA518727) | freshwater metagenome | biome: subpolar coniferous forest; feature: holomictic lake; material: water; isolation source: holomictic Lake 442, 16.5 m depth | place: Canada: near Kenora, Ontario | collected...
AGCAACATCAAGAACTACATCGACGACCGTCCGGCCGACGGCGTGTTCCGCGTGCACAAGGATGTCTATTCGGACCCGGCGTTGTTCGAGCTTGAGATGAAGTACATTTTCGAGCGCACCTGGTCCTTCATCGGGCATGAGTCGCAACTGCCCAAACCCAATGACTGGATCGCCACCCACATCGGACGCGTGCCGGTGCTGGTGTCGCGCGACGGCAAGGGCAGGGTAGGCGCTTATCTCAACGCCTGCCGCCACAAGGGGGCGCGGCTGACGCGCACCGATACCGGCAACCGCAAGTTCCACGTTTGTCCGTACCATGGCTGGGCCTATGGCTCGGATGGCCGCAGCGTCGATGTCAAGGACAAGAAAGACGGCTGTTACACAGCGGCCTTCGATAATGATTCACACGACCTTGTGCCGCTGGCACGGGTGGCTTCCTACAAGGGCCTGCTGTTTGGCAGCCTGTCTGCGGACGTGCCCGAGCTCGAGAGCTTCCTGGGCGAACTGAAGTTCTTTATTGACCTTGCCATGGAGCAGGGCGAGCACGGCATGGAATTCGTTCCCGGTCGCATAGAGTACGCCTACGATGCCAACTGGAAGCTGCAACTCGACAATGGCACCGACGCCTATCACCTGACCTCGACCCATACCAGTTTCCTTGATGTCATGGCCAAGCGTGCCAGCGGCGGGGGCAACCAGGAGGCGCGGCAGTTCGACTGGCAAAAGCGCTTTTCCCAGGAGGGCGGGGACTTCCAGTTCGCCAACGGCCACACGGTGATCTGGCTCAACCAGGCCGAGGTGATCAAGCGGCCGATATACCCGGGCATCGAGGCGATACGCAAGCGGGTGGGGCCGGAGCGCGCCGACTGGATGCTGAAAATGCGCAATATGTCGGTGTTCCCGAACATGCAAATCGCCGACTCGACCTCGCTGCTGTTGCGCACCTTCCGACCGCTTGCCGTTGACCGGACTGAAATGCGCTACTGGTGCATGGCGCCGGTGGGCGAACCGCCGGCGCAAAGGGCGTGGCGATTGCGCCAGTTCGAGGACTTCTTCAACGTCAGCGGCCTTGCCACGCCAGACGACACGGTCACCTATGAAACCTGCCAGGCCGGCTTTGCGGCGAGCGAGATCGACTGGCTGCAAGGTCATTGCCGCGGTCTTGCCGTGGTCGAGCCCGGTGCGAACGAACTGGCGAGGTCGCTCGGATTCAATCCGGTAGCAAGCCTCAAAGGCACATTTGCCGTGCAGTCCGAATCGGCCTTCCAGCCGGTGTACCGCGAGTGGGCGAGATTGATGCAAGCGGGCATTTCTGGAGGCAAGGCATATGGCTGAGCACCACGACTTGCTGGAAGCCGGACGCGAGGTGCTGGCGCTGGAGGCGGCAGCCCTTGATGAGCAACGCTGGGATGACTGGCTAGCGCTGTTTGCGCCAGATTGCGAATACTGGGTGCCGACCTGGGTGAGCGAGGACACCCTGGCGAGCGATCACCAGTCGCAGCTGTCGCAGATTTATTATTCCAGCCGCGCCGGCCTGGAAGACCGCATCGCGCGCATCCGTACCGGGAAGTCACCGGCATCCACGCCCTTGCGCCGGACCACGCACATGACCTCCAACGTGGTGCTGCTGCCGGGTGCGGCCGGGGGCGGCATGGCGCTGCGCTCGTCCTGGACCTGTCACGTCTTTGACCCGAATTCGAAAAAAACCTATGTGCTGTTCGGCCATGCCAATCACGAACTGCGTTTTACCGAAGCCAAATGGCTGATTGCGCGTAAAAAGACCGTGGTGCAGAACGATTACCTGCCAACCATGGTCGACGTATATTGCATCTGACAACAAAACGCGCACGCGGCGCTGGTCGCGGTTTTCACTCCAGGGAAAATTTCATATGAAATCACGATTGCTCGCCGGCTTGCTGGCGTTATTGCTGTCCGGCGCAGGTACCGCCGTGTTCGCGCAGGCCTATCCGAACAAGCCCATCCGCATCATCGTCCCGTTTACGCCCGGGGGCGGCAATGACGTGTACGCACGCACCGTTGGGCAGAAACTGAGTGAACGGCTGGGCCAGCCGGTTATTGTCGAAAACAAGCCCGGGGCGGGGGGTAACATCGGTGCGGAACTGGTCGCGCGCAGTGCGCCGGACGGTTACACGCTGCTGTTGGCGCAAAACGGCCTGACCATGGCACCCTTTCTCAGCAAATCACTGCCCTTCGACGTGATGAAGGACCTTGCCCCGATTGGCATAGGCGTCAATCTGCCGATGGGCCTTGCCGTGGCCACTTCGATTCCGGTCAAGTCCGTTCCGGAATTGATCGCCTATGCCAAGGCAAACCCGGGCAAGCTGCTGTACGCGACCCCGGGGATTGGCACGCCGCACCACTTGTCCACTGAAATGTTCCTCAGCATGACCGGAACAACGATGGTGCAGGTGCCCTACAAGGGCGCAGCCGGCATGCTGCCCGCGCTGATGACAGGGGAGGTGCAAGTCTTGTTTGGCGCGTTGAATTCCATGCTGCCGCACATTCAGTCGGGCAAGATCCGCGGTCTTGCACTGGGAGACCGCCAGCGCAATCCCATACTCAAGGACCTGCCGACCGTCGCAGAAACGGTTCCCGGGTATGAATCAGTGTTCTGGTTCGGCCTGATGGCGCCGGGTGGCACGCCCGAGGCGATCCTCAACAAGTTGTCCGAAGAGCAGAGGGTGATTGTCAACCTGCCCGACGTGCGCGAACGCCTGTCCAAGCTGGGATTCGAACCTAACGCGACAACGCCGAATGAAACACGGCGCATTTTTACCGAAGAACTGGAAAAATGGGGCAAGGTGGTCAGGGACGCGGGGATCAAGGCTGAATGAGCAACGAATTCGCAGGACGTACGGTTTTCATCCCGCAGGATTTCATGCTGGTCGATGTCTTCAACGACATTGCCGGCCGGCTGAAGGCGCGCGGCGTTGATGTCATCCACGGACCGGAGTCGATACCGGGACAAAAGGTCGCCTTCCCGAAAGAGCGCTGGGCCGAGTGGTTCGGCCGCGCCGAGGTGGCGATGTTCTCCAGCCGCAATGTCTGCACGCGCGAGATTCTCGAGTACGCGCCGCGCCTGCGCGGTGTCGTCAATCCGACCATAGGCCTGGAAACCGTGGATTTGGATGCGGCGAAGGAACTTGGCATTATCGTCGGGCACGGCGCGACGCCGGAGAATTTTCTTGGCATGTCCGAGGCGACGGTAATGCTGATGCTCATGCTGATGTACAACCCGCAGGCCACCCAGGAGGTCATGCGCGGCACCCGTCCGCGTCCCAAGCCGACCCCTACCGACATGTGGGCGAGCATGATGCTGGGTCGTACGGTTGGTTTTGTGGGCCTGGGTCGCATCGCGCGCGGCGTGGTCGACAGGCTCGCCGGATTCGGCGTGAAAATGGTCGCATTCGACCCCTACGTCAAGCAGGAAGCCGCGCCACCTGGCGTCACCATGACCGATCTCGACACGGTGCTCAAGACGAGCGACATCGTCGGCTTGTTCGTCAGCATCACCGCCGAGACGCGCGGCATGATTGGCGAACGCGCGCTGTCGCTGATGAAGCCGACGGCGTATCTGGTCAATACTTCGCGCGGGGAGGCCATCGATGAAGCCGCGCTGTACCAGGCGCTGAAGCGCAAGCGCATCGCCGGTGCCGCACTCGATACCTTTGTCGTCGAGCCACTGCCCCCGGACAGTCCCTTGCGCTCGTTGGATAACGTCATCCTCACGCCGCACATGGTCGGCCATACCCGTGATGTGTTCGTTTCATTCGGCAAGGCGGGGGAGGAGAACATCACCCGAATCCTGCGCGGTGAACCACCCTTGCATTGCAAGAATCCCGAAATCCTTCCCGTCTGGCGCGAGCGCCTGACGCGGCTGGCAGCGCAATAAATGTCCTGAAGGGCATCGGGCTTGAACTGCACTCCGGCGCTGGCACTCAGGAATTCCACGATCTGACGGATGGTTGAAACCTTTGGCGCGTCCATATTGATCACCATCCGCGCGCTGATCAACCCACCCACCAATTGCCTCAAAATCCCGCCTCAGGCTCATTTCTGCTTGGAAATATGCCCCTCGCTCAGGCTCAGACGCCATCGGACAAGGCCGGGTGTTGGTTTGTTGTTCACGGTCTGGTATATTCAAGAGCTATTGTCCTCACTAAAGGATCATCATGAAACTTAAAACTTTGTTCACAATCGCGACCGTGATCCTGTCAATCGCTGCGGGTACTGCATTTGCACAAGACGACAAAGCCAAGAAACAGGCCGAGATCAGGAAGGCTGCGCAGGTGTCGCTCGGGAATTTCTACAAAGCCGGTCCCAATATCAAGGGCGAAGTCGAGAAGTCGCCGGGCTATGCCGTGTTCACCACCTACGGCCTGAGTTTTCTGGTCGGCGGCGCCGGAGGCAAGGGCATCGCGCGCGACAACAAGACCAAGAAAGAAACATTCATGCACATGGCACAGGCCAGCGTCGGGGCGCAGGTCGGCATTGCCGAGAGCGAGACTTTGATAATCTTCTCATCGCAGAAGGCATTGGATAACTTCATCGCCAAGGGCTGGGACGCGAGCGGGGGCGGTTCACTTCAGGGTGGCGCTGCCGGGACATCGGTGGGCGGGAGCGCCGCGCAAGGTATAGGCGAGAAATCCTATACGCTGACCAAGAATGGGCTGGCGGTCGGCATGATGGTGGCGGGGACGAAATACTCGAAAGACAAGGATCTCAACTAGGCACTAGAAGGCGGCGGGCCGGCCCCGCCGCTGTGTACGTGAGTCCCGTGAAACTCGCGCTATGCGGGGCCAGGCGGGCTTCGCGCCGAGAACTCTCGGCGTCCTGAACTGGTCTCCAGTCGGTGTTCCTGCCGCGTTGCGAAGCTTCAGGGGCTGCTTACGCGATCGACGCAACCGCCGTCAAACGCCTTGGGGCCCTTGGTCCCGGCCAAGCTTCCCAGCGGCCCGTCGACATAACCGCCCATGGTGCAGCGAATGCCGGCGCCACCATTGGGCTGTCCCGCAGCAGTCTGGTTGGGGCCGTCGCGGCGCGGTTCGCTGAGCAGGTTGACCCCACCGTTAAAGCTGACGTTGATCGCGTCGCCACCGTTGGCATTAATGATGTTGGCGATAACGTCCGCCTGGGCATTGCGGTGCACGGCGATGCCGGCCTCCTTGTTGCCGCTGATGGTGTTGCCGACGATCCAGGCGCCCGAGGTGCGCTCTATATTGATGCCGGGGCCGCCGTTGTTGCGGACGGTGTTGGGCGAGAGCGCCGGCACCCGTGGGATGAATACGCCGATATAGGCGTAGGACGCGCCGGTGACATCGATGCCGATGCCGCCGCTTTGTTCGACCGTGTTGTGGAGAATGCGAGCAATGCTGCCTTTGTCTATGTGGATGCCGCGCCCGCTGTTCTTTGTCACGACATTGCCATCGAGCACCGCGGAGGCGGGGCCGGATAAGTGAATGCCGTCCTGTCCCCCGGTCACGGTGAAACCCTTGAAAGTGATTTCCTTGGCACGGACATAGACAGCGTGCGGGGAGGCCGCGGGGCCGCCCGGGTGCTGGATGGTGGCTTTTTTCTGGCCGTCAAACGTGACCCTGGTGACTTCCGGCGCGATATTGACCTGCTCCTTGCAGGTTCCGCTCACCAGCACGGTGTCACCGGGTTTGACGCCGGAGAGAATGCCGCCGATGGTGTTGCCGGCGTCGCAATCAACGGTGATGGTCGCCGCGCCGGCTGGCGGTACCCCAAAGTACAGGCTTGCCGCGAGCGCGAGCATCGCGGCCCTGCCATTGTTACTGCGGAACACTGTGTGTCGCATTACATCCCCCCTTTGAGTGATGACGGTTGCCGCCGGCGCTTCAAGCCTGCGCGTGCCTACTCCGGCTTGATGTTGGCGTCCTTGGCCACCTTGATGAACTTCGCCAGGTCAGCCTTCATGATTTCCATGCAGCGCTCAGGCGTTGTCCCCAATGGCTCGATGCCCACCGGCGTGAGCTTGTCCTTGACCAGTTGCGGGTCGCGCATCATCTTGTTGATCTCGGCGTTGTAGCGGTCGATGATCGGGCGCGGCGTGCCGGCTGGCACCAGTACGGCAAACCACACATCCATGCTCAGGCCCGGGAAAGGGCCTGCTTCGGCAAGCGTCGGTACATCGGGAAGAATGGCGGAGCGGGTCGCCGCGGCGACGGCAATGGGGCGCAGCTTGCCGCTGCGGATGTGCGGCAGCAGGGAATTGATCGCGCCGATGGTGACGGTGATTTCGTTGGCGAGGAGCGCCGGCACGATGCCCGCCGCGCCCTTGTAGGGCACATGCGTCATCTCAATGCCGGCCAGTCCCTTGAGTTGCTCGGCGGCAAGGTGGTGAGGTGTACCTATGCCGGCGGTTCCGTAGGTCACCGTACCGGGCTTGGCCTTGGCCATGGCAATGAATTCCTTCAGCGTGGTTACCGGCGAACTGGCGTTGACCGTCATCACAAACGGAATGCTGCCGACCATGGATACGGCTTCGAAATCCTTGATCGGATCGTAGGGCAGTTTGCTGAAAAAATTGACATTGATGACATGGGTGTTGGAAGAAATCAGCAGCGTATAGCCGTCGGCGGGTTGCTTGGCGACGTATTCGGTGCCGATGTTGCCGCCCACGCCCGGTTTGTTCTCGACCACCACGGGCTGGCCGAGCACCCCCTGCAGGCGTTCGGAAAACAGGCGGGCGAGGTAATCATTGGCACCGCCCGGGGTGAGGGGTACGACGAATTTGATCGGCCGGCTGGGCCAGGCCTGGCCCCAGGCTTTGGCGAAGGGGAGTGTGAGGGCGGCGAGGGCCGATGCGACAAAATTGCGGCGCGTGAACATGTGATCTCCTTGTTGGCTTGCTGCGGACTCTGCGGCCCATCGTATGCAATCACCCGGAAATGCCCGCCAGGCGGGCATTTCCGGGTGGTGGTGAAGATCCGCCGTGTCTGCGGCGGAGGGTTTTTTTGCCTTACCGCTTCTGGCTGGCCTGCGACCCGCTCATGTTGGTGTCGTAACCGGGCAGCACGCGCATGTCGATGACGCAGACCTTGCCGGCCTTGACGGCGGCGAGGCCTTGCTTGATCGCAGCAGCGACATCTTCGGCTTTGGTGACCGGGCCTATGCCTTCGGCACCCTGGGCACGCGCCATCATCGCCAGGTCGATATCCGGATCGTTTATTTTCTGGCCTATCCACTTGTTCTCGACCGGGCGCGAGCGTTCCTTGGCGACGCGTTCCTGGTGTACTTCGTCGTTGAAGTAGGAGCGGTTGTTGGCGATGATCATCAGCACCGGCACCTTGTAGTGCGCTGCGGTCCACAACGCCGTGACGCCCATGAGGAAATCGCCGTCGCCGAGCACGCCGATCGGCACACGACCGCTGCCCTTGAGCGCGAGCGCGGCACCCACCGTGATGCCCGGCCCGGCGCCGATGCCGCCGCCACCATTGAGCCCGATGTAATCCATCGGATGCTTGAAATGGCGGTACTCGCCGTTCCAGCCCAGGGGCAACTGGGTGAAGCACACATCCATGCCTGCGGTCGCCGCGTTGACCGCATCGGCGAGGCCGCGAATCGAAACGACGCTCTTATCCAGCGGCGGCAGTTCGGCGCGCGCTTGCGGCGTGGCTGCAGGACGGGCTTTTACCACTGCGGTGAGCAGCGGCACAACCGGATCGGTTTCGCACAGCATGTAAACGTCAACCGGGGGCAGGCCCTGGTAGTCCATGCTCCAACCGCGATGCACCAGCTGGTCGGGCGAGACATTGATGACCTTGGCGGTGATGGGCTCGGCACCCCAGGCCTGCTTGAGCGCACCGGCGACGTCGTACCAGTCCAGGGCCAGCACCACATCGGCCTCGCGCAACAGCTTGCAGGCTGCGGGCGAGAAGAATACGCCGGGCGCCACCGGGTGCAGCGGGTGATCGGTGGGGAAGGCGGCCGGCATTTTGAGGTCGGTGAGCACCTTGGCCTGCAGCTTTTCGGCCAGCGCCACGCGCTGCTTCCAGCCCGCTTCGCTGCGTGTGGCGCGGCCCATCAGGATGACCGGGTTTTTCGCACCCGACAGCAGCTTGGCAGCCTGCTCGAGCAGCTCGGGCGCGGGCAGCACCGGTGCCGGGGCGCGAAAGCGGCTGGCGTCGGGCAGCTTGGGCAGGGGGCCGATCTTGGCTTCCTGGATGGCGGCATCCAGGTTGACGTAAGTCGGGCCCCTGGGCGCGGTGTCGGCGATTTGCACGGCGCGCAGCAAGGCCTCAAAGGTGGCCGGCACGGAGCCCGGCTGGTTGTCCCACTTGGTGTAGTCGCGAATGATCGCGCCCTGGTCGGACACGGTGTGGATCCAGTCGATCCAGGGACGGCGCTTGGCGGCGTCCCAGGGGCCGGTGGCGCCGAGCAGCAGGATCGGAATGCGATCGCACCAGGCGTTGAATATGGACATCGAGGCGTGCATCAGTCCGACATTGGAGTGCAACACACAGCCCATCATCTTGTCCGAGGCCTTGGCATAGCCCTGGGCAATGGAGACCGCCGACTCTTCGTGCAGGCACAGCAGCATTTGCGGATTTTTGTTGCCGATATAGTTGACGATGCTGTCGTGCAGGCCGCGATAGCTCGCGCCCGGGTTCAACGCGAGGTAGGGGATGTCCAGTTCCCCCAGCATGGCGGCGATGGCGTCGCTGCCCCATATTTCCTTTTGCTCGGGACCGGGGACGGGGGTGTCGTGCAGGATGCCCGTCGCGACTTTGTGGTTGGCGTTCATGTTCTCTCCAGTGTGATGAAGTTAAAAAAATTCTGCTGAATATAAAAAGTAAAAATTGGTGATGAGGTCAATGCAAATCCGTCCTCGCCCGGGCGAGATAGCCGGTTTCGATGTAGGGGGCGGTGTCATCGCCGGTTCCTGCGGCCAGCAGCCCGGCGGCGACCTGGGTCTGGATGACCTGCTGCAGGCCGCGAAGATTGAGTGACAGGTCGCGCGCGAGCACGCCGCGGCTGGTGTAATAGTCCCAGCCGCGCTCGGCGTGGGCCAGCGACATGTGCATTTCGCGTTCGACCAGTGCGGCAGTGCCGCCGCGGTTGTTGTATATCCATTCGGTGCCCTTGAGCATGGCGCGCAGGAAGCGCACCACGGTATCGACATTGCGTGCCGCCCAGTCACGGTTGGCATTGAGCGTGGTGAACTGCCATTCAGGCACGTAGTCGGCGACGTCACCGAGATTGGAGAACCCCGCGTCCTCCTCAATGTAAACCCACGGGATCGACTGCAGGCCGGCGTCTATGCCGCCCTCGACCAGCGCCTTGTGGCGCGGCGGGGCGCCGCCGGTTTCCTTGATCTTGTAGTCGTCCGGATATTTCAGGCCGTGGCGGGCCATGATCTCCTGCAACTGGAAGAAAGTGCCCTCGACCATATTGAGAATGCCTATGGTCGCCCCGCGCAGATCCTCGATGCGCTTGAAGCGCGCTTGGGCGATAAAAAAATGTGACATCTTGCCGGCGTTGCCGGCAAGAAAGCGCAGGGGGCCGCCCTGGGACGCGTTTTGCAGCACCACCTCCGGTGAAGCGAGTGCGATGTGCATCTGGCCCGAGACGAGGGGTTCGACCTGCGACGCATTGCCGAAGATGCCCAGCTTGACCGCAATGCCTTCATCGCGGAAAAACCCGTGCTCCATGCCGACCCACAGCGGTGCGGCGAAGAAGGTGCGCGATACGGTACCGACTTCAAGCGCGGTGAGGGTTGGCATGGTGGGCTCTAATGACTTCTGCGGACGGGGGGGGGCTGGCTTTAATCCAGGCGAATGCCGGTTTCCTTGATGACCTTGCCCCAGCGCTCCGACTCCTTGCGGATGTAGGCGGCGAATTCCGATGGCGTGTTGGACATCGGGTCAAGGCCGGCGGCAACGAATTTTTCTTTGACATCGGGCAGGCCGAGGATGCGCACAATTTCCGTGTTCAGCTTGGCAACGATGTCGGCCGGGGTGCCCGCCGGCGCAACCATGCCAAGCCAGACGGTGACGTCAAAGCCGGCCATGCCAGGCAGGTCACTCACCTTGGGCAAATCGGGCAGCGTGCTGATGGTCCGTGTTCCCGCGGTTGCCAGTACCCGGAATTTGCCGCTTTTGATATGCGGTCCACTGGAGGTCACGCCGTCAAGGATGAAATTGACATCGCCAGAGAGCAGGCCTTGCACGGTGCCCGGGCTTCCCTTGTAGGGCACGTAGGTCATGTTCACGCCGGCCGCGCGTTTGAGCAGTTCGCCGCCCAATTGCGTGGTGATGGTACCGGAGCCGAAATTGATTTTGCCCGGATTGGCCTTGGCCATTTGCAGCAGTTCCTGCACCGTCTTCGGCCCTGTCGCGGCATCGGTCACCAGGATGATGTGGGACAAGGCGGTGGTGGTGATGGGGGCAAAGTCGCGGATCGGATCGTAGGGCAGCTTGGCGTACAGGGTCTGGTTCATGACCAGTGTTGAGTCTATGGCCACCAGCAGGGTGTAGCCGTCCGGAGCCGCTTTGGCCACCGCTTCGGCGCCGATGATGGTGTTGGCACCGGGCCGGTTGTCGATGATGACTTGCTGGCCCCAGTTCTCGGACATTTTTTGTCCGATCAGCCGCGCCTGCACGTCAGAAGGACCGCCGGGCGGGAAGGGAACAATGATGCGAATGGGTTTGTTGGGGAAGCTCGCAGCGCCCTGTGCCCATGCCTGGCCGAATTGGCCGGCCTGGCTGCAAAGTGCGAGCGCAACGAGGGCTGCGCGTAATACTGTGTTCATGTTGGTTCTCCTTGGTGTTTTTATAGGTATTGTCTTACTCAATTTTCAAGCCGATTTGCTTGATGATCTTGCCCCACTTGAGGGTCTCGGAACGCATGAAACTGCCGAGCTCCTCGGCGCTGCTGCCGACCGGTTCGATGCCCGCTGTGCTCAGGCGTTCGCTGGTTTCGGGCAGGCGCATGACGCGCACGATCTCTGTGTTGAGTTTTGCGACGATGTCACGCGGCGTACCAGTCGGCACGACGATGCTCTGCCACACCTGGGCTTCGTAGCCCGGAACGCCCGATTCTGCCACGGTCGCGAGCTCGGGTGCCTGCCGTAGGCGTTTTGCGCCCATCGCGCCGAGTGCCTTGACCTTGCCGGACTTCCAGTTGGCCAGCGCGGTCGAGATACCTTCAAAAATAACCGGCACCTCGCCGCCCATCAGTGCCGTGATGGTGGTGTTGCCGCCCTTGTAGGGGACGTTCTGCATTTTCGTGCCGGTCATATTGTTGAAGAGTTCCCCGGCAAGTTGCATGGCGATGGTGCCCGATCCGAACATCACCTTGCCTGGATTGGCCTTGGCGTAGGCGATAAGCTCGGGCACGGTGTTGAAGGGGGCGTTGAGATTGGCCACCAGCATCGCGGGCACAATCGCAATCAGCGACACCGGCTCGAAATCCTTGAGTGGGTCGTAAGGCAGTTTGGTGTAGAGCGCGGGGTTCATGCTCAGCGTGGAGTCGATGGCCATGAGTATGGTGTAGCCATCGGGTGCCGCTTTGGCGGCGAGGTCGGCGCCGATGATGGTGTTGGCGCCGGGACGGTTGTCCACAATGACCTGCTGGCCGAAGCTCTCGCTCATTTTTTGCGCCAGTACCCGCGCCAGAATATCCGCCGGTCCGCCGGGCGGGAAGGGCACAATCATCCGTATCGGTTTGCTCGGGTAGGACTGCGCGAAGGCGCCAAACGCAACGCCCAGGCCCAGCAGGGCAACGGTAAACAATCTCAGAAAGTGCGCTTTCATATGTCCTCCTTGTGTTGATTAATATTGTTGATTAATTGTGTCGCTTAATGTTGTCGATTAAATATGTCGCCGGACTTTTCGCCCTATTTTTTCTGTTTGATCACCTGAAAACCCGCGCCAGGCTTGGATTTGCAGGCGATCGCCTTTCAGTGTTGCGATAACAATTGGCCGAATCCTTGCACGCGGTCGGGGATGCCCATGGTGCGCAGGCAATGCCAGACCGCCGCGGTATTGCTGGTGATCACCGGACGGTCCAGCGCCGCTTCGAGTTCCTCGGCCACATCGGCCGAGCGCACCGTGGTGCAACTGATCAGGTAAGCATCGGCACCGGCGTGGCGGTGGGCGAGGGTGAACTCGCGCCACTTTCCCGGCGTCACCGCCATCATGGCGTTGGCGTCGGGGCAGTCGAGGCCGGCCCAGTCGAGGATTTCAAAGCCGGCGGCTTTGAAATAAGCGGCTTCGCGCTTGTTGATGGCTTCGATGTAGGGCGAGAGCATGACGATTTTTTTTGCGCCAACCGCCTTGAGCGCGGCGACGATGGCCTCCGAAGTGGCGGTGACCGGCTTGCCGCTGGCCTTGGCGACGCGCGCCTTGATCGATTGTTCCAGTTCGACGCTGAATGTGGAAACAGCGGTGCAATGAAACACCACCAGGTCGGCGCCGCTGTCGGCGGCCAGTTCCGCCGCCTGCTCAATGCCTTCGGTCATGGCGAGCAGGTCTTTTTCCGAGCTGCCGGTGAGCTTGAGGCGGGTGGTGTGCAGCGACACGCCGGCGGGCAGCATGGCGTGGAATTGCGGTTCGGCCGCCTGGTTGCCAGAGGGCAGCAGCATGCCCAGCTTGGCCCGCGTGCCGTAGTTAATGGCCATCATGCGGCCTTGGCTCGTACAGGGGCATCCATGCGCATCAGGCTTTTTTCCATGTGCTTGCGCAGCTCGGCCCACAAGGTGTTGAGTGCGGCGATGTCGGTGGACTGCTTTTCCGTGCGGCGTTTTTCCATCGTACGCCACAGCCGGCCGCGCACTTCGTAGCGCATCGGCTGGGGCAGGGCGAAGAGGATGTCGGTCAATGCCTTGGCCACTTCCGGCGTCCAGACCTGTTCGTATTTCTCCCGCGCCGCCCCCAGTGTGTGCAGGCCGGCGTGGGTCTGTTTTACATGCGCCTGCCGCGCTTTGGCCGTGGCCGCAGGGTCAAGCAGCCCATTGCGGACCACCACACCGTAGTCACGTTCCGCGCCGGCGATGCTGACAAAGCCGTTGAGCACATCGTCGAGCACGCGCTGCGGGTCACGTTCAAACGCCTCACCGTAGCCGCCGCCGCCGGCGGTGGACAGGCGGATGGTGTCGCCTATGGTGGCGCGGATGGCATCAGCCTTGGTAACGACCTCAAATTGTTTCGCGCCGGCGCGCCTGACTTCGATGCAGCCGTTGCCGCCACCCGATCCGCCGAGCAGGCCCCAGGGCTGGAAGCGCAGCCGCTCCATGCCGCGGGCGATAATGACGCAGTCCGGGGCGAGCACTTCAAATTCGAACACGACACCGCAGCCGCCGCGGAATTTGCCCGGGCCACCCGAATCGGTTCGCAGGCCGTACTGGTGCACGCGCGCCGAGGATTTGCTTTCCACCGCTTCCAGGGGATTGTTGCGCATATTGGCGATGTCGACCACGTCGCGTGCATGCAGGCCGTCGGCCTGGGAGCAGCCGCCGGTGCCACCCGACAGGGGTTCGAGCACATTGACTTCGACGCCGCGTCCGCTGGCGCTCGGTTCGGCGAACACCACCGGCACGATGGTGCCCGAGCCGGCTGCCGGAATGAAATCGGGCAGGGCTTGTGCCAGTGCGCCCATCACCGCGTCCTGCATGCGCACACCCATGGTGGTTCTGAGGCCGATGGCGGCGGGGAAGACGCAGTTCACCACCGAGCCTTCGGGGGCCAGCACGCTCACCGGACGCATCATGCCGGAGTTGAAGGGCATGTCCGGTTCCATTGTCATGAACACCGACATCAGCTTGTAGATCAGCCAGGGATGCGGCTTTCCAGCACTATGCAGGTTGAAAGCCGACTTCAGTTGCGGGTCGGTGCCGGTGAAATCCATGTGTACGGCGTCGTCCTTGATGGTCACCGCCACCATCAGCCGGACCGGAATTTCGCTGGTGACATCGTCGTCAAGGTAATCGTGGAAGCGGTAGGTGCCGTCGGGAATCTTCCTGATCAGCGCCCGCGCCCGCTGTTCGCTGTAGGCGAGGCAGTCGTCCATGGCCGAGAGGAAATCTGCCAGGCCGTAACGCTCGATCAGCTCGTGCACGCGGCGCTCACCGACGCGCAGCGCCGTCACCATGGCGCGCAGGTCGCCCCAGTTGTCGGCGGGCACGCGCACATTGTTCATGATCAGGCGAAAGATGTCTTCGTTGAGTTCGTCCTTCTTGTACAGCTTGAGCGGCGGAATGCGTATGCCTTCCTGGAACACCTCGTAATTGGACGGGGTCAGGCTGCCCGCGACATTGCCGCCGACATCGGTGGAGTGCACGTAGGCGAAGGTGAAACACACCAGCTTGCCCTGATGGAACACCGGCCGGAACACGTTCACGTCGGGCAGGTGCGAGGACATCGCGCCCGAGCTGTACGGGTCGTTGGTGATGACGATGTCGCCCTCGTCGTAATGCTCGAAAGCCTTGAAGGCGTCCGACATGTCGAGGTTGATGAAGGTGGTGATGCCGATGCCTTTTGGATAGCCGAATATTTCACCTTTGGGCGTGACCAGGGCCACACCCAGGTCGGCGGTCTCGTTGACAAAGGCGGTGTAGCCGGTGCGCTGCACCGAATAGCCCATCTCCTCGGCCACCGAGCGAAAGCGTTGCATCAGCATTTCCAGCACGATTGGATTGGTCTTCATGATTTATTCCTCTTCACTCAGAGAAGCTCTCTATTAGTACGTCATCCTCGCGAAAGCGGGGATCCAGTGTCGTTGCATTTAAACGCAAGAGTCACTGGATTCCCGCTTTCGCGGGAATGACGGAGTAGCGACCAATTCAGGGTTCCCTTAGTTCTTTCTGCTTAAGGAAGCTCTGATTAAGTCCGTCATTCCCGCGAAAGCGGGAATCCACCTTGACCTAAAGCGTGGATTCATTGAGTCAAAATGGATT
>SESD01001164.1_pt1 | contig 14905 bp, 11 predicted proteins | sample 3171411 | NCBI WGS metagenome assembly SESD01 (sample SAMN06051880, study PRJNA518727) | freshwater metagenome | biome: subpolar coniferous forest; feature: holomictic lake; material: water; isolation source: holomictic Lake 442, 16.5 m depth | place: Canada: near Kenora, Ontario | collected...
TAACGCTCCGTTACGCCAACGACGACAAACTTTATGTTCCCGTCGCGGCGTTGCACGTCATTTCACGTTACACAGGAATGAGCGAAGAAAACGCGCCATTGCACAAATTAGGCAACGACCAATGGCAAAAAGCCAAACAAAAAGCCATTGCTCGCATTCACGATGTCGCCGCAGAATTGTTGGATATTCACGCCAAACGGGCGTTGCAAGAACGTCCCGCCGCCCCGTTATTTGAACGCATCGACGAAGGCGAATATCTCAGTTTCGCACAAGGTTTTCGATTTGAAGAAACACCCGATCAAGCCCGCGCCATTCAAGATATTATCGCCGATTTCAATCAAACTAAACCGATGGATCGCGTGATTTGCGGCGACGTGGGTTTTGGCAAAACAGAAGTGGCAATGCGAGCGGCATTTTTAGCGGTTCAAACAGGCGCACAAGTCGCGGTTCTTGTTCCGACGACCTTATTGGCGCAACAACATCACGTTAATTTTTGCGATAGATTTGCGGATTTGCCGATGAAAATTGAATTGATGTCGCGATTTGTTACGCCAAAAGAACAAAAAGGCATTTGCGAACAACTCGAAAAAGGCACGGTTGATATTTTAATCGGCACGCACAAATTACTCAGCGAAGGATTGAAATATAAAAATTTGGGGCTGGTGATTATCGACGAGGAACACCGTTTTGGCGTGCGGCAAAAAGAACAATTTAAAAAATTACGCAGTGAATTGGATTTGCTCACGCTGACCGCCACGCCAATTCCGCGCACGTTAAATATGGCGATGAGCGGTTTGCGCGACATTTCGATTATTGCCAGTCCGCCACCAAATCGGCACGCGATTAAAACGTTTATCAACGAATGGCAAGACGAGCAAATTCGCGAAGCCTGTCAGCGCGAAATTAAACGTGGTGGACAAGTTTTTTTCTTGCATAACGACATTAAAAGCATGGAAAAAATGGCGGAGATATTGAGCAAATTGATTCCCGAAGCGCGTCTTGAAATCGCTCACGGACAAATGCACGGAAAGGAACTCGAACGCATTATGTTGGATTTTTATCATCAACGTTTTAACGTGTTGTTGAGTACCACCATTATCGAAAGTGGTATCGATATTCCGAGCGCGAATACGATAATTATCAATCGTGCGGATAAATTAGGGCTGGCGGCGTTGCACCAATTGCGCGGGCGCGTCGGGCGTTCCCATCATCGCGCGTATGCGTATTTCATTGTGCCGCCGAAAGCGTTAATGACGGCGGACGCGATTAAACGCCTCGATGCGATTGAAGCGGCGGGCGATTTGGGCGCAGGTTTTATGCTTTCGACGCACGACATGGAAATTCGTGGTGCGGGTGAATTGTTGGGCGACGGTCAAAGCGGACAAATTCAAGAAATCGGTTTTACGCTTTACACCGAACTTTTAGAACGGGCGGTTTCAGCGTTGAAAGCGGGTAAAAATCCCGAACTTGAAACGTCCGCAAATAATGGCGCGGAAGTGGAATTACAAACGACGGCGTTAATTCCCGAAGAGTATTTGTTCGATGTTCACGAACGTTTGGTGCTTTATAAACGCATTGCGAATGCCAAAACGGCGGCGGATTTGCATGATTTACAAATTGAAATGATTGATCGATTTGGTTTGTTGCCTGAACCGACAAAAACGCTTTTTAGTATTGCGGCACTCAAACAACAGGCGACCGCGTTGGGCATTAAAAAAATTGATGTGCATTCGGAAGGCGGACGAGTTTTGTTTGAGTCCGAACCGAATATTAATTTAGGGCAATTGATTTCGCTGATTCAAACGCAGCCACAGGTTTATAAATTGGACGGACAGGACAAATTGAGATTCGTGCAAAAATTTGAAAACATCGAACAGAAAATCGCGTTTTTGGTGACATTATTGGAAACGTTGACGATTAAAACATGACGTGAATTGAATCAAAATAGCAGCGAAAAGTAACAAAAATCATGAATTTTGTTGTCATCGTGCGGTTATTAGTTATAATATGTAGGTCTTCAGCCAATCGGCTGACATCATTATGGTAGTTGTATCGGTTCTCTCGCAACGATACGCTGTGAACCCCGCCAGATACGGAAGTAAGCAACGGTAACAGCAGATTCGTGTGCCGAGATGTAGCTGGTACAATTACCACCCAAAACTCCCCCAACACGAAATATCCCGTCATGAATTATCAGGTTCTAGCTCGAAAGTGGCGACCGCATAATTTCACAGAAGTCGTCGGACAATCTCACGTTATTACTTCACTCACCAACGCTTTAAAACACCAACGCCTGCATCAAGCCTATTTATTTACAGGCACACGCGGCGTAGGCAAAACCACGTTGGCGCGAATTTTAGCGAAAGCGATGAACTGTGAAAATTTGCAAGATTTCAACCCCTGCGGACAATGCGACATTTGCCGCGCCGTAGATGAAGGGCGATTTTTAGACTTAATCGAAGTCGATGCCGCCTCGCGAACGAAAGTCGAAGATACCCGCGATTTACTCGACAACGCCCAATACGCGCCAAATCAAGGACGTTACAAAGTTTATTTAATCGACGAAGTTCACATGTTATCTGGGCATAGTTTTAATGCCTTACTCAAAACACTCGAAGAACCACCCGCTCACGTTAAATTTCTCCTCGCCACGACCGATCCGCATAAAATTCCCGTGACGGTGTTGTCGCGCTGTTTACAACTCAATTTGAAACGCCTTTTGCCGAGTGAAATTTTTACGCAAATGGGTTTTATTTTGGGTCAAGAAAACATTGCGTTTGAACCAGATGCGCTAAAACTGATTTCCCGTGCCGCCGATGGCAGTATGCGTGACGGTTTGAGTTTGCTAGATCAGGCGATTGTTTATGGCAACGGTCAAGTTAATAAAGACGATGTTCACGCGATGCTGGGTTCGATTGCTCAACAACCGGTTGAATCGATTTTGCAGGCGTTAGCGAACGCCGATGCGCCGGCTATTTTAAATCAAATTGACGATTTAAGTCAGCTCAGTCCGGATTTCAGCGATTTGTTGCAGCAGCTTTTACAATTTTTGCATCGTATCGCCTTAGTTCAGCACGTTCCGAACGCGCTCACGCACGATTTAGATGTTGAAGTTGTCGCGCAGTTGGCGAACATCATGACTCCCGAAGACGTGCAGCTTTATTACCAAATTGGTTTGCTTGGGCAAAAAGATTTAGAACTCGCGCCCGATCCACGCAGCGGTTTTGAAATGGTGATGTTGCGAATGCTGACCTTTCGTCCAATGAAAAACGGTAATAATCCGCCAATTCAACAAACCATCGCGCCAAGTTCTCAACCGCGTCCACAAGCGCAAATTCAATCGCCACAAGTCGCTCAAATGCACGCGCCACACCCTGCACCGATTTCAGAAATGCTACAAATGACCGATAGCTGGGAAAAGATTTTGATGAATTTGAACGTGACTCGTTCTATTAAAGAATTTGCGAAACATTGTATTTTAGAGTCGATGAACGATACCGAATGCCATTTGAATTTAGACCCTGAATTTCAGAGTTTACTGGATTCGGATTACACACAAAAAATAGAAAAAGCGTTGCGTGAAATGTTTGGGAAATCGTTAAAACTTCACATCGAAGTTAAAACATTGGCGGCTCACACACCCGCGCAACAAGTCGTTCACGCGCAAGAAAATCGTCAGCAATCCGCCGTGGAATCTATTCAAAACGATCAAAACGTGGCATATTTGCGAAATAATTTTGACGCGCAGATTTTACATGAAACTATTCAACCGTATTAACTTTCAAAACAGGAAACACAAATGAAAAATGCTTTAGGCAATTTAATGCAACAAGCGCAAAAAATGCAGGAAGATTTAAAAGCCGTTCAAGATGAATTGGCATTGATGCAAGTGGTCGGCGAATCGGGCGGCGGTTTAGTCAGTATTATCATGACCGGTAAACGTGAAGCGCGAAAAGTCACCATCGATCCGTCACTTCTTGGCGACGATAAAGATATGTTGGAAGATTTAGTGGCTGCGGCGATAAACGATGCCGTGCATAAAGCCGACAAAATGAAAAAAGAAAAAATGGCGAATATCACCGCTGGAATACCATTACCGCCAGGGTTTAATTTGCCATTTTAACATTGGTAGGTGCGACTTTAGTCGCATTTTGACCAAAACAATGCGACTAAAGTCGCACCTACTAAAGAACCTATCAAAAAGAAGAAAAATAATGAACGATTGCCTATTTTGCAAAATGGTTACTGGTGATATTACGCCAGACGTGGTGTTTGAAAATGACGAGTTTTTGGCGTTCAATGACATTAACCCACAAGCCCCGATTCATGTTTTGATTATTCCGAAGCATCATATTTCAACATTGAATGAGGCGGATGACGCGCTTTTATTGGGTAAACTGATGCAAACAGCCGCGCAATTAGCGAAACAATTGGGCGTGGCTGAAAACGGTTATCGCACCGTTATCAATTGCAACGCGCACGGTGGGCAAGCGGTCTATCATTTGCATGTGCATTTATTGGCTGGGCGACAAATGTTGTGGCCAGCAGGTTAATTTCTTACATTTTTAAAGCAGACGAGTTAAACCATGAACAATATAAAAGTATTATCCGCAGCCATTTTGCTAATTTTGGCAAAGTCTGCTTTAGCTATTGAAGTCGAACCCAACAACGACTCCGCTCATGCCAACAAACTCGGCAAAGAAAACGTCGGCAAACTTAATCGCGCCAGCGACGTTGATTTTTTCTCAATCGATTCGTGTGTGAAAGATGACAAAAAACAATGCGTCAAATACACTGCCGCCGATGAAACATTAAACCCATTAAACAAAGCCGGTACCGAAAAACGCCGCGAAGATGTGTCGCTTTCATTCACTTGTAACAACCGCTCGGCGGCAACAAATACCAGCGGCGGTATCGCAACGGCAACCACCACAGGCTGGTTTTTAGGGATTCATGATTCAAACGGCGAATTGCAAGAAACCTATTCCGTCAAACCAAACGATTGCATTATTAGCGACACGACAACAGGCGCATTCAATTTTAAATTCCCCATTTTTGACAGCCCAAATTATTACGTTTCAGTGGTTGCCGATTGCGCCGCGCCAATTTATAACACCATCACCGACCCAAAAAACCCAACAAAAACCATCGTCAACATTAACAAATTTGTGACGGCGGCATTAACAACAGAAAAAGATATTCAAATCGCAAAAGCAGAAATTGGTTTAGCGCAAACCGCGATTGATAACGTTCAAGCCGATTTAAATACCGCCAAATTTGCCGTTATCAATTCAAACGCGAATATCAAAAAACTAACAGACGCACTCGCATTAACAAACGAGATTACGAGCCTTGCATCGCCAGCTTTAACCGCAGCCACAAATATCTCCGCCGCTATTTCAACCGCTAAAGCGATTGATATTGCAGGCTTTGCAATGCAATCCTCGATTTATACTTGGGGGCAATTTTTAACTACAGACGCTATATTGAAAGAAAAAGCAGGCGAAATAGATGAAAAAGAATTAGCAGCAAAAAATGCAGATAAGGCACTTTCAAATGCAGAGGTAGATTTTTCCACGGCATCTACAGCAAATAAAGACGCAGCAGATAACCTTCGAGCAGCGATAAAAGAAAAAACTACGGCTGATAAAGCAGTCATTGCCGCAAAAAGTGATTTAGATGTAGCGAATAAAAATTTAGCAACAGCTAAAAGTGATTTAGAAAAAGCAACAGTAGATAAAAAAGCGGATACACAAACAAAAGTAGATGTAGCTCAGAAAGCAAAAGATACGGCAGATAAAGCCAATTCAGATGCTGTCAAAGTTGCTGATAAGGCAGGAACAGATAAAACTGATGCTGACGTTGCAAGTACAAAAGCGGAGAGCGATTTAACTAAAGCTCGAACAGCTAGGGATAGTGCTATTACTCCACAACAAACCGCTGCCAAAGAAAAATTAACCGCTGACAAATATAAGAGAGATTTTGACAACGCAAAAATAGAAGATACCGACGCAAACGCTCGATTAACCGAAGCAATGAAAGCCGTAGATGATGCGGTTAAATTCTTAAATGACACGGTGAACGCCAACATTCTTGCGGCGAATACGGCGAACAATTTAGGAAAAAGTTTTGATTCGGCGTGTAAAGATAATTACAACGCAGGCATTTACACCATCAAAGACAATCCAGACAATGAAACTAAACGCCTTGAAGATATTACGTCGAAAGCACAGAAAAACCTCGGTTTAGAACAATCGGGACAAATCAGTTCAATCGACGACCTTGATGTTTACATTGTCGATAACGACGGCACGGCTGAAGTGCCATTATTGTTCACTTGTTCGGCATTGGCATTGCGTCAAACGAATGATTGGAAATTAAGCGTTTATAACGACGCAAACGGTTTAGTCAGTTCAACATTGATTAACGGCAGCACTTGCGGATCAGTGTTTATCGGCGATAAAGGCGGTCAAAGTGTCAAATTGCCTAAAGGTTCACAACGTTATTATTTAGCGGTCGAATCATCGTGTGCATCATCGACCAAAAAAGATTGTGTGGTTGATACGGCGGAATACAGTATTTTGCGTGACGTGGACAAAGTTTATTCGGGCAAATTGGCGAGCAAAAAAATCGACGCAAAATCGGCGGATTTGAAATTAACAAATTGTGGTCTCAATAATAATGCGGTGATTTCGATTCATACTGAAAATGTGAATTTAGTGGATGCCACAAAACTACCGATTAACGTTCAAATAGGTAGCACCGCGTGTCGAGTTTTCACGCCCGATTTATCTTCCCAAAACCAAAAAGATGCGATTATTGGCAGTGTGGCAGATTCGTCTGAAATTATTGATTCAGCTTTCACTGCAAAAGATAGCACAAAAATCACGCTTGGCGATTGCGGCAGTGATCCTAAATCGAAAGTCACATTGACCGGTTCAAAATTGGATTTGGTCAATTTCAATCCTAAAAATGCAGCGGATTCGGTGGTCATTCCTATCAAAGTCAATATCGGGGAATTCCATTGTGAAACGAAAGAAGTGTTTTATGTCACACCCGATGCGACAGGCACAGCGACTTACAGCAACATTTCACCGAATGACGTAACACAACCGACCGTTCCCGTAGACACAACTGGAACGGGCGATACGACGGTAGACCCTATGATTGCAGTGTTTGCAACGGCAAAAAATGTGGGTGCGTCGCAAACAAACGCGCTTAAATTAGCAACCGATATTCAAGCATATTACGTTGATACCGGTTTGACAGCGGCTGTTGATTTTACGTTTAGTTGCCCAACATCAACCCGTTTTGCTAACGATTGGGTTTTGTCGATTTACGATAATGCGAAAAAGTTAAAAAGTTCGCAAACGATTAACGGCAGTGATTGTGGCACCGGATTATTAGGCGACAACGGCACATTTGGTTTTACATTACCCACAAATTCACCCCGCTCGTATGTGGTCATTACGTCAGCGTGTGCGGTCGGTGATACGAATTGCGTTGTCGATACGTCGCAATATCAAATCCAACGATTGATTCCATCATCGACAGCACCCAGTGCAACGACAGCCGCACCGTGTTTTCATGGGACGTGTGATGCAGTGACAACCTCTGATTTCCCTGTGTTTGGAGCAAAATAAAATGAATCAACGCAAAATGTTGTCGGCAGCCATTTTGTTGGTTTTGGCAAAGTCTGCCTGGGCAACTGGAAATTCTGAATATGTTGGAACACCTTATGAAAATATCTCGTCACAAAGTCCTAAAATTCTAAAAGAAAATACCAATCGAACAGGTCAAATTGGCAAACAAGAAGTTGATTTTTTTGAAATTCTAAATAACGCACCCGGTTCTAACATTCCATTTCCAATTGCTGATGTTGAATTAGAATTTTCATGTCCACAAGCTGAAACAGACAATGGTTATTTTGGTTGGTACATTAGTATTTGGAAGCATTACAAGAATAAGACCAATGAATACTTGAAAGGTTATAACAATGTATCTTCAAAAAAATGTGCTAGTAAGTTTTCAATGCTTATCGATCAAAATGACGACAACGTAAACGAAGTATCCTCGTATTACATTGGGATTCAATCAGCTTGTGTTCAATTTCCAAATACAACCATCCATAACCAATACGATAAACCGCTTTACGTTGGTACAGACAGACTTACAAATCAACCGTGTGATACTTCTGACTACAAATTAAAAATAGGAATAATTCCAAAAAAAATTATTACTGATACGAACACTTTAACAGCCGTCCAATTACAAAATTCCATCGCGCTTGGTTCGATTAAAACGGGGCAAATCACCTCGAATACAGACAACAAAATTTACTCTGTCGAAACCTATTCAACAACAGACACAGCGGGAACAAACGACGTTCCGCTGCTCTTTTCGTGTACAGCGGCGGCGGCACGTCAAACGAATGATTGGAAATTAACTGTTTATGACGATAAAAATACTGTCGTCACCGGTTATCCACGTTATATCAACGGCAGCGATTGTGGTTCGACGTTGGTGGATGATAAAGGCGGTTTCAAATTTACCTTGCCGAAAGATTCCCCGCGTTATTTTGTGTCGGTTCAATCGGCGTGTGATTCGCAATCGAAAAAGAATTGCACCGTTGAAACGTCGCAATACAACATTGCGCGTGACGTGACGAGAATTTACACGGGAAATTTGTCTACAGCAGCTAAAAGCATCACCGCGACGAATGCGAGTTTTAAATTGACGCGCTGTGGTTTAAACAGTAATTCGACGATTGCTGTGAAAGTTGAAAATGCGGATTTGAGAGACATGTTCAAAGCGACCACATCTGCTGATAAAAAACCGATTAAACTTCAAATTGGAACGATGGCTTGCCAAATTTTAACGCCGAATTCGTTTGCGCCCGCTGAATTGATGTTAGGCAGTATTACCGGAAATGCGGAAATTATCGATGCTCAGTTGATTGCGAAAGACAGTGTGACGGTTACACTCAGTGACTGTATTAGCAGTAATGCGCCGGACTTTCCCAGCAAAATCACATTAACGGGAACGAAATTGGATTTAGAAAATTTAAATCCAAGTCCAACAGTCATAGATACAACAATAGCTACAACAACTACAACACCCACCACAACTACAACAACCGCACCTACTACAACACCTACAACACCGGTCACACCGATAAGTGATTCGGTAGTTATTCCTGTGAAAGTAGACATTGGTGATTTTCATTGTGAAGGTCGAGACGCATTTTATATCGATACCGACAAACCTACCGTGGGCGATAAAACCTACAGTTTAATCAGTGAAATGGATTTAGTTATACCTGTTGTAGACCCGATGATTACAGCATTATCAACAGAAAAGAATCTGGGCGCATCACAAAAGGGACAAATTAACACGTTGACCGATACACAAGTTTATCGCGTTGATACTGGCACAGCCGATGCGAATTTAACGTTCGGTTGCTCATCAAATACTGTTCGTTATCAAAACGATTGGAAAATGTTGATTTACGACAGCGCGAAAACCTTGAAATCGACCACGTTGATTAACGGTAGCTCATGTGGAATTGGGCAATTAGGCGACACCGGCACTTATCCCATTCTTTTAACGAAAGATTCGCCAACGTATTATGTGGTGGTAAAATCCGCGTGTGAAAGTAACGACACAACTTGCGTGATAGATAAATCGCAATATGAAATCAAACGAATTACACCAGCACAAGCGGTTGTCGATGCCACCATAAAACCCTGTTCCGGCACAGGTTGCACCATTACAAAACCCGCCGTTAAACCGTTTTTTCACTAAGAAGCATGAAGCGCATCGTCGTATTTGGTTATAGCGTGATGTCGTTGGAGGCAATGAATCGATTGCCAAAAGACGAGTGCAGCATTTTATTTGTGGCGAGCAACGAGACAGAATCGGCCTTAGTTTCTGAAAAAGGATTTGAAACGCGGGTAATTGATTTTCGTGATGACGATGATTTGGTTTCGGTGGGTATCGGCGACAACGTCGATATTATTTTTTGTTTTTATCCCAAGGATTCAGACAATGTCTTTTTGACAATTTCAGCCCGCGCCATTGATAAAAATTTAACCATCATCGCCATTGTGGATGAATCCGAGTCGGAAGATAAATTACTGGCAGCGGGTGCCAATAAAATTATTGACCCGTATGAAATCTGTGGGCGAAAGGTTCACGAAATGCTGACGAAACCCGATATTAGCAATATTTTGGATCACACGGTTTTTGGGCGGCACGATTTGAACATGGCGCAAATTGAAATTCCGATTAAATCCTATTTGAAAGGTGTGATGGTCAGCCAGTTGAATTTGAAAAATGAAAAATACAATTTGATTTTGATTGGTGTGGTGGATCGAGAATTGGACGAACAGTTGCATTTTACTAATGGCGAAACGGATCACAAACTCAATGCGGGCGATGTGTTAGTGGTCATGGGACCCAGTCGCGGTTGTCGATTATTTAGAAACGAGGTGGAACATCATGGAAATCATTAACACGATTAAATTATCGCCCAGAATTTGGTTTTTCTTAGGCAGCGCGGGTTGCGTATTTTTATTGAGTATGGGCGCGTATTTTCAATTGGTGCAAGGTTTGGATCCGTGTCCGTTGTGTATTTCGCAGCGCATCGCGATTTTTTTAACTGGGTTGGTTTTTTTAATCGCTGCCGTTCATAATCCAGCCCGAATCGGCATCAATCGTTACGCTATTTTAGGCGCGTTGACGGCATTCGGTGGCACGTCTATTTCGACGCGCCACATTTGGATTCAACATTTACCGCCCGACAAAGTGCCTGAATGCAGTCCCGCGTTGGAATATATGTTGGAAAATTTTCCGCTGTTGGACACGGTTAAATTGATGCTTTCTGGCACGGGCGATTGTGCGAAAGTCGATTGGACAATGTTGGGTTTCAGTATGCCAGAGTGGACATTGGTTGCGTTTTTAATGTTGGCGACTTTGAGTTTGGTGCAAATTTGGAATCATGACTAAACCACTCATTTTAAAAGTCGCGATTCCCGCTGTTCCTTTTTTTAAATTATTTGAATACCTCGCTCCCGACGATTCGCAACATTTACAGGCGGGGATTCGCCTCGAAGTGCCGTTTGGCAAAACCTCAAAAATCGGCTTTTTAATCGCCACCAGCGTTGAAAATGATTATGACATCAAAAAAATAAAACCGATTACTCGCGTTATTGACGACGTGCCTTTGTTGGCAGAAATCGATTTGAAATTATTGCATTGGGTCGCCGGTTATTATCATCATCCGATTGGCGAAGTGATGAGCGCGGCATTTCCGGTGGCATTACGACAAGGCAAAGACGCGGTGATTAAAAAATTGCCCAAAATTGTTGAAGTTGAAACGAAAAATTCCCCGCTCATTTGCAATGAATCTCAACAAAACGCCATTGATAAAATCAGCGCGACATTGGGCGAATTCAACGTTTTTGTTCTCGACGGCGTAACGGGCAGCGGCAAAACCGAAGTTTATATGCAGTTGATTCAAACCGTTTTAGACCGCAAACAACAGGTTTTAGTTTTAGTACCGGAAATCACGCTCACGCCGCAATTACAACAACGTTTTCAAGCGCGTTTCAATACGCCAATTGCTATTTCACATTCCAAACTTACCGATTTACAGCGCAAAAATGCGTGGCTGTTGATGCAAAGTGGCGCGTGTTCATTGTTGCTCGGTACTCGTTCCGCGTTATTTACGCCGTTGCCGAATATCGGGCTAATTATTCTCGACGAAGAACACGACAGCTCGTTTAAACAACAAGAAGGCTTTCGATTTTCAGCGCGAGATGTGGCGGTGATGCGCGGCAAATTGGCAAATGTGCCAGTCGTTTTGGGTTCCGCTACGCCGTCGTTGGAAAGTTTGTACAACGTGAAAAATCAGCGTTATCACCATCTTTTATTGCCTGAACGGGCGGGAAATTCTCTACCGCCGTTGGTTCACGTTATTGATATTCGTCAGCAAAAATTACAACAGGGTTTGTCTACGCGCTTGATGACAGAAATTCACGCGACGTTGGCAAAAGATGAGCAGGTTTTATTATTTTTAAATCGACGAGGATTTGCGCCCACGTTGATTTGTGACGGGTGCGGGTGGGTGGCGCGTTGCACACATTGCGATGCCAATTTGGTGATTCACCGAAATAAAAATTTGCTGCGTTGTCATCATTGCGGCACGGAACATCAACTAATTTCAACCTGTCCAGCGTGTCAATCGCCTGAATTAACGTCGTTAGGTTTGGGAACGGAGCGATTGGAATCGGTGTTGACGCGCTTATTTCCCGACAAAATCGTGTTGCGTTTAGACCGTGATTCGACCCAAAAAAAAGGCGCGTTGGAAGATTTTTTAACGCAAATTCACGACGGTGACGCACACATTATTTTAGGCACGCAATTGTTGGCGAAAGGGCATCATTTCCCGAACGTCACGCTGGTGGCGATTTTGGACGTGGACAGCGGATTATTTAGCACCGATTTTCATTCGGGCGAAAAGTTAGCGCAATTGATTGTGCAAGTTTCAGGGCGTGCGGGACGTGAACTCAAACAAGGCAAAGTGTTATTACAAACGCGCCAACCGGAGCATCCGTTATTGACGGAATTATTGCGCGACGGTTACGCGAAATTTGCGGCGTTGGCATTGGCAGAGCGTGAAATGGCGAATTTGCCGCCGTTCAGTTATCAGGCGTTGCTTCGCGCTCATTCTGAAAATGAAGAATTACCACAAACTTTTTTAAACGCGGTGGCGGAATTAGCGCAAACTTTCAACCCGCAAAAAGTGCAGATTTTAGGCGCGATTCCTGCACCGATGGCACGCCGCGCAGGGCAATATCGTTTTCAATTATTATTTCAACACGCTAATCGGAGCGCGTTGCATCATTTGTTAAAACAACTCGTGCCAGAAATTTCGACGTTAAAATTGGCTGCAAAAGTGCGCTGGTCGCTCGATGTTGATCCGGTGGATTTGTATTAAAAACAAGTTGAACTGTTTTGAGGATAAGATTAGTTTCTTGTTTGAAAAATGTTGGATGAAGTTTAAAAAACCTTCTTGCGTGGTTATTCTCTCATGGAAAGAGAAAATCCGGTTATTTTTACAATTTGTTCGTCAGTCATCGCCGCGAGTAAGTTTTTAGCGATTTCAATTTTACCATGTGTCAGAATGGTCTTCGGCTATTATTCAAATTTGAAAAGGGTTTTCATGAAAAAAAATAGGGGATTATTCGTGGGTTTATTCGTGGCAATAGTTTCAACGACTCACGCGGAAGAAGCGGCGAAAAATGCGTATATGATTGAAAAATTTGATCACAATGGTGATCGCGTCGTGACGCAAGAAGAATTTTTAGAATCCGCCGCCGAACGTTTTAAAACGATGGATGTAGACGGCGATCACGCCATTGAACAGACGGAATTTTTGCAGCGTTATGCCGAACATTCACATTCCACCACCACCGATTCGGGCGCAGAAGTGGGGCAACGAGTGTTTGATAAATTGGACGAAAATAAAGACGCGCAAATCAGTGAGCAGGAATACAACCAATCACGTTTGAAATGGTTCACCGAGGCAGATAAAGATAATGACCAACGGATTGAATTGGGAAAATAGAAGTACAAACGCACAAACCAAGGTTTGTACTCCCAGTGATGCAATGATTACTTTTTAATAATTTCTTTACCGTCAACAACCAATTCAGAAATACCGCCTAAAGTGGCTTTTAACGTGCAACTTGCGTTTTTAAAGCCACCGTTTGCGGTATTTTCACCTTCCCACATTAACGTAATGTAAGTGTTTTTATCACTTTCTGTTTTACTTGGGAAAAACACTTGTTCGCCCGTCGCACTTTCAATCGCAGCGGGACATTTTTGATTTGCCATGCCTTGAATGTTGGCGTAATTGCGAATCATCGATTCGGCTTCCATTTCGACCACTGTTTTTTGTTTGCTCGCGCCAACCAGTGTAAAACCCATCACAAAAACGCCCACGACGGCAATCACGATTTTCATGGTGTTACTAATCATCGGTTCTTTTTCTTCGCTCATTATTCCTTCCTCATTGTAGTTTTAAAAATCGATGCCCTGCTCTGCTTTCACGCCTTGCTCGAAAACGTGTTTCACCTTAGTCATTTCAGTGACGGTGTCCGCCACCGCAATCACTTCGGGCGACGCATTCCGTCCAGTCAGAATTAAATGTAACCACGACGGTTTTTCTTCGGTAATAAAATCAGCAATTTCTTGTCCTGAAATCCAACCATAGCCACAACAATAGTTAATTTCATCGAGCAACACAACATCAAACTTTTCCGACAAAATCTGCGCTTTCGCAAAATCCCAAATTTCACGACTGGTTTTAATATCTTGCTCGGGATTTTTTGTATCCCAAGTAAAACCATCGCCCAGCGCGTGCCATTCGATATTTTCAAAATTCTGCGCGGCTTTTTGTTCGCCCGTTTGCCATTGCCCTTTGATAAATTGAATCACGCAAACGTTCATTTCCCAACCCGCCGCGCGAAATACCATGCCGAACGCGCTCGATGATTTTCCTTTGCCTTCGCCCGTGTTGACGACGGTTAAACCGTGTCTTCTTTCTCTTGTTTTCAAACTTTTTCTTCCTGTGATTTGAACGATTCCACCAACATTAACGTTACGCCAATCGTAATCGCAGAATCAGCGATATTAAACGCTGGCCAATGATAGGTTCCGTAATACACATCGAGAAAATCAATCACATAACCGTAAGCCAACCGGTCGATTAAATTGCCCATCGCGCCACCTAAAATCAGCGACAACGACACCGCTAACAAAGTTTCATTTTCTTTCAAACGAGTTAGCCAAATCGTCATAATCGTACTCATCACAATTGCTAATGCCGCAAAAAACCACC
>SESD01001165.1_pt1 | contig 14905 bp, 16 predicted proteins | sample 3171411 | NCBI WGS metagenome assembly SESD01 (sample SAMN06051880, study PRJNA518727) | freshwater metagenome | biome: subpolar coniferous forest; feature: holomictic lake; material: water; isolation source: holomictic Lake 442, 16.5 m depth | place: Canada: near Kenora, Ontario | collected...
TAAGGGGGCAGGAATTGGCGGAATTTCCCCCTGCCACACCGGGAGGCCAAGGGATTCGCCTAATTTCTGCGCAAACAGCTTTTCATCCACCTGACCCGTTTCCAAAAGTGCATTAACCATGGAACGCTGTTCTCCCGCCGCCTCCGCCATGGCCTTCGTACAGATCGGCATATCTTTAGCCCCCGCCTGTTTAGCCAAATCCAGTAAGGCGGTGGTTAAGCTCACAAGGCCAGTACCTTTCCGAGTCGATCAGGATTCAACCCCAAGAGATCTTTCCGCAAGAAAAGTCCGTCATCACGAATCAGTTTTCCATCAAAGAAGATTTTGCCACCCCCATGTGCCCGATCTTGCAGATTCACCATATCCCAATGAATTTGCGAACGATTCCCGTTATCCGCAACTTCATAGGCTTGCCCAGGAGTAAAATGGAACGACCCCGCAATTTTTTCGTCAAAAAGAATGTCTCGAATCGGATGCCGAAGGTAAGGATTCAATCCAAGTGAAAATTCCCCGATGTACCGCGCCCCTGCATCACTGGAAAGGATCCTCTCCAGTTGGCGAGTTTTATCCCCTGCGGTGGCTTCCACGATCTGCCCGCGCGAAAAACGTAGCCGAACGTTTTCAAAAGGGATTCCCTGGTAGACCGCAGGAGCAGAGAAGGTCACTTGCCCCTCCACGCTATTCTTCACTGGAGCTGTAAACACCTCTCCATCGGGCAGGTTCCGATCCCCCACGCAGGGAATTGCCCCAATTCCTCGAATCGAAAACCGTAGGTCGGTCCCAGGTCCCGTAATCTGCACCTTGTCCGTTCGCTTCATCAGAGCCACCAGCGGCTTCACTACCTTCGCCATCTTTCCGTAATCCAAATTGCAAACCCGAAAGAAAAGATCCGTAAACGCTTCTGTGCTCATCCCCGCCCCTTGAGCCATCGCAGGGGTCGGCCAGCGCAGAACCACCCAACGGGTATGATTCACCCGCCGATCCGAGATCGGCCTTAATATCTTCCCCGCCAACTTTTGTCGCTCTAACGGTATATCGCTTCCCTCAAAACTGTTCTGCGAACCTCGCAGAGCGATGTACGCCTGCATCCCCTTCATTTTCGCTAGATCATGCTTGCGCGTAAATTGCAGACCCGCTTCCGTTGCTCCACAAGCCATCTCCCGCGAAATCATCCCATGGTGCAGGTGAACGAAGGGCTCCGCCCCTCTCGCCCGCACCGCACGGATCAGCTCCAAAATAAATTCGTCAGGGATCTCCGCCGCATCAATCCATACTCGGTCTCCCCTGCGTAGAGCAGTCGAATAACCCGTCAGCACATCCGCTAACCGAGCATAGCGGGACTGTTTCATCGGAGTCTTCCCCCACCGAAGACATCCGCGTACCTTAGAACTCGATGAACGCTCATAGGCCTAAGTTTCAACGACCCGCCTCTTTTGGCAAGCTAGCCACCGCCCTACTTTGCCTCCCCCTCTTAACTCTTGGGGCAGAACCTTCCCCCACCCTTCTAACCGGAAAAGCCACCATTCAGCTCAAAAATAGCTCCACCACCCAAAACCTCGGCGGGATGGATCTTATTCTCGCCCCCCTTGCCCTCATCCCCGAGGTTCGCCGCCTGCGCATGGAAACTTGGCGCACCGAGGGTCTCGCCATTCAACGAGCTCCATCAGGGGAGGAACAACCCGTGGGAATTCGTATCGATTTTGCCGATGGCTACAAAAATTTAGACCTTAAAGCTATGAGCCAAGCCGCCGCCAATGCCGCCACCACCAGAATTCGCACCGCCACCAATGGTATCTTCACTTTCTCTAACGCCCCCACAGGAAAACAGGCTCTCTACGCCCAGTACAAAAGCCGCTACGCCGTGGCCTACTGGCTGCTTGAGGTCGACCTTCTCCCTGGTCGTACCACCGAGATCAATCTTTCCGAAAGCAACGCCGCCGAGGTCTTTAATCGCATCATCAAACCTGCCCCATCCCACTAACCTCTTATCCAGAACCCATCGCTTGCCAAAGTTTCCAGTACGCTCCTTTTCGTCTGAGCAACTCCTCCCCCTTCCCCTCTTCTACTAAACGCCCTTTTTCTAAAACCAAGATTCGATCCGCCCGATGCGCCGCATGCAGGCGATGGGTCACCAGCAAAGTAGTCGGCCGAGTCATCAAATGAGCCAAGACATCCAGTAGCTCTTTCTCTGTCGTTGGATCCAAAGCACTCGTTGGTTCGTCCAGCAGAAGAATCGGCGCATCCCTTAAAAAAGCCCGCGCGATCCCAATCCTCTGCCTCTGCCCTCCACTCAACATCACCCCACGCTCCCCTACCTGCGTTTGGTAGCCTTGAGGCAGTGCGCGAATAAACTCGTCCGCCTGCGCCTCCTTCGCCGCTCTTTCCAACTCACGAAAGGAAGCGGTCGGACGCCCATAGGCAATGTTTTCACGCACCGTTCCGTTCAGTAAAACGGTTTCTTGCAACACCAGCGCCTGACGGGCCCGTAGCTCTTTCTTAGCCACCGTCCGTAAATCGATTCCATGAAAATGAATCGTTCCCGCCGTCGGATCATAAAACCGTGGTAACAACGAAAGCAGCGTAGTTTTGCCCGCCCCCGTTCCTCCTACCACCGCCACCGACTCCCCAGGTTGAATCGTGAAACTAAGATCGTGCAGCACTTCATCGCCCCGCGGATAACGAAATCCCACCTTGCGAAACTCGATATTCCCGGAAGCCGCGCTCAAGCGCACTGGCTTCACCGGATCAGGCACTTCATCGGGTGTGTCCAAAACTTCGAAAACACGCTGAGCCGCCGCCGCCGCACCTTCCATCGACCACGCAGTATAACTCAACTGCTCTAAAGGAGAGTACAACATCGCCAAATAGGCCAGAAAGACGAGAAGATCACCTAAGGTCAACTTGCCCGCCGCCACCTCCCCTGCCCCCGCCCAAAGCAAGAACGCCGTCCCCAGAGCCAACAAAGTCCCCACCACCAAAGTGCTCGCCACATTCGTCATCGAGAGTCGTAAGTTCGCTTCCAGAGCCTGCCGACACTCTCGTCGAAAAAGATCCACCTCGTGCGATTCCCGACCAAATGCATGCACTACACGGATGCTCGAAAGACCCTCACTCGCCCGAGCGAGAACGTCACTTTCCTGCGCTTGCAGCGTGGTTGTCTCTCGACGAATTCGCCCCGCATACCGCGAGATCGCCAACAACAAGAACGGCACAACCCCTAAAGAGAGCAGAGCAAGTCGCGGGCTCATTTGTAACATCACCACAAATGTTCCTACCAAAGTGAGAATCGACCCGAGAATCGTCGCAAAACCACGATTGAAGTAGGTTTGAATCGCCTGAGCATCATAGGCCACACGGAAGCTGGAATCGGAACTGCGACGGACGTCATGGAACCGCAGAGGAAGCGATTGCAGGTATGCATACAGTTCCGTCCTCACCCGTAACAAGGCCTGCAGTCCAACTCCAATCAAGGCATAGGTTTGAGCTAAGTTCACCGCACCCCAGAGCAAATGAATCGCCACCAAAGCCGAGCAGGCCAAAGCCAAGGAAGACGAAAAAGACCAAACCCCTGAAAGAAAAGGCACCACGATTCCGCCACCTGGCGAACGAAGCACTTCATCCACGACAAATTTCAGTGGCCACGGCTTAAGAAGATTGAGCCCAGTTGCGCCGACCAGCAGAACCAACGCGACAAGAATACGTCCCAAGAACGGTCGATAATAACCCAAGATGCGACGCATCATTTTCATGCTGCAGGATTTTTTTCTGTCAGGGGCAAGAGCTGAGCCCTCCGAGCCGCCGCCCGCACTAGATCCCCCACCCTGCGACGGAGCTGCCAACCCGTCCACAACCAACCCATCCCCGCTAAAGCCAAGATTCCCAGAAAAGCAGGCAAAGCCGCCCGGTACGAAAGACCGACCAAAACATCCGCCGTAATCGCGGTCAGGGCAAAGAGTCCGCTAAAAGTACTCGGGACAATCCCCTGATGCACTCGAGTGAGACGCCGACCATGCGGGTAAATCTCTGTCAACGTTCGCAAACGAATATGCCACCAGCGATTGGCAAAGATCTGGATATCCCAAGGATTCCATCCCGTGTCCTGCGCATAGCGCCAACCCTCTTCCTCTAGAATTTTCTCCACCTCTTCCAGTAAAGTAATTCGCTCTTTTCCTTGGTCACTCCAGAAAGCCAGCTCACGAGAACGCCAAAGAGGCATCCGCGGGCCCACTCCTTTTTCTGGAGTCTGCACCACCGAATCGGGCGTCCGCTTCCCCCTCAACCAAGTAAAGTAGCGGGCCCAATCCCGAACTAACGGCTGAATCAGTGCGAGATAGAAAACCGTTAAGCGAGCCCGAATCGTGTCGTGCCGCGGCTCCACTCGGGCCACCACCATAAAAGAAATTGCGGGCAACAACGTCGCCGCCAACATCAACAAAGGCAGGATTCGCAGCGGCTCAATCTGGATCGATACCAGAAAAACAAATAGGGTCAGCGCATTCCACTCCAACCCACTGACCAACTGCGCCCACGGGGAAGCTGGCTTCGGATAGAGGCACTGAAAGAAACCCATCCCAAAAACTCCGTGATAAATAATCGGTCGGTGAAAGATCCTCTCAAATCGTGGCAACCCATAAATCACCCCCTTCCACCGCGCCGAACCCTGAGGATCGAAATACTGCATGTGCTTAAATCGCAGCATCGCCTCCGCTTCTCCATAACCTTTCTGCTGCCGAAAATAAGCCTGCATCGTGAAACGTCGATGGTGCCAAACCAGCGCACTCGGACTGAAACCAATCCGATGCCCTGCCTGCATCAGGCGCCAGCACACGTCCACGTCATCCCCCGCCGTACGGAACTCCGGATCAAACCCGCCAATCTCCGCCAAAACCGTCCGCCAGTATCCCATGTTGCAACCCGGAATATGCTCCGCCTCAGTGTCACTGAGCAAAACATGGGTCGGCGCTCCGGGACACGCGGCCACCGCCGCCCCCACTGGACCTTGCGCCGGTGGATGGAGATTGGGTCCGCCCACCGCCGCATAAGAATGATTCAGAAGACTCGCTACTAGAAAATAGAGCCAATCCGCATCGGGCATGCAGTCAGAGTCAGTATAAGCCACAATCTCCCCGCTGGCTGCCTGCCACCCTACATTCCGCGCTACCGACAAACCCCGATTCGGTTGCACGATGTTCTTCACCAGTGGGAATTCCGCCACGATCGACTGCGTGGAATCCTTCGAACCATCATCCACCAGAATTACCTCATAGTCCGGGTAGTTCAGTTTCTGCAACGATTCCAAGCAACCTCGGAGCGTCCCCGCCCCGTTATAACTGCAGACCACCACAGAAACCTTCGGCACACGGCTAAGGGGGAATTTTTCTACCAAGCGATCCTGCGAACCCATCGTCAATGGGGCCAAGGCGCGATAAGCCAATTTCGGTTGCCGATCCCGCCGCACCAGACCAAAGGCCCAGTCCTCCACATCGATCCCGTCGGTAAACCACTCGTCAGTCCAAGAAAAGAGAATCGTGCCCGCCAATCCACCTCGAAACACCTCATCCCAGTGCAAGCCCAGCAGAGCAGCCTGCTCCTCCTCACTATGCCGAATCGTATCCATGCCAAACTCACCCAAGACCAGCGGCCGATCTTCCGCTAAGTTTTGTAGACGGGAAAGATAAGCCCGCAGATCGGAACCTCGGTGCAGGTAAACATTGTAGGAAAGAAAATCAGTTTCTTTGGGCAGAAGATACTCGGTCGGAGGAAAATTGGCATAGGCCGCCAGCGCCTCCGAATCCTCGTCTTTGACAATCCGCGCCAACGAATCGAGAAATCCCTCCACCCGCTGAGGCCCATACCAACGAACCAGATCAGGCGGAATCTCATTATCCACGTAGTACCCCAGAATTGCAGGGTGCCCAGAAGCGCCTTTGGCCGCACGCCGAACCGAAGCACGAATTTCCTTACGCACCGCCCCGTCATCCAAGAAAAGCACCCGCCTTTGCCAAGGCACTGTCACCATCACCCGCAGTCCGTGTTCAGCCACCAGATCCAAAAACCACTTCGGCGGCGGGTGATATACTCGCAAGGTGTTAAAGCCAGCCGCTGCCACTAATCGAAAATCCCTCGAAACTTTCTCCGGCGTCCCCAGATGGTCGTCCCCTTCCCGAAACGGACCATAGGTAACCCCTTGAATGAAGAACTTATTTTCCCCCGCAAAAAGAAACTTTCCCCGGACGCAGACCCGCGGACCACTCAGACCCACAATCCTACTCCTCGACTCTTCCTCTGACTTCGCCGTCCAAGAGGGAAAAAGGGGCGCAGGGATGGAATTCACTTCCGCAACTGGCCTCGCCCGGTGACAACGTATTTATAGGAGGTTAACTCCTCCAACCCCATCGGTCCTCGGGCATGAATTTTACCTGTGCTGATGCCAATCTCCGCTCCAAAGCCAAACTCCGCACCATCCGTAAAGCGGGTGGAGGCATTCCAATAAACCGCCGCAGAATCCGCTCCCTGCAAAAACTGCTCCGCCGCCTCCCGATCTTCCGTGACAATCGCGTCCGAATGATGGCTCCCGTATTTCTCTAAATGCTCTAGCGCCCCCTCCACTCCATCCACCACCCGAATGGCCATGGTCAAATCGAGATACTCCCTCTTCCAGCTTTCAGGCACGACTAACTTTTCTCCCGCCGCCTTCGAGGCCGCCTCATCTCCGAAAAGTTTCACCCCTTGAGCTCGAAGGGCTTTGACTAATCGGGGTAGAATTTTTTCTGCCCCCAGCCGATCGACCAAAAGAGTTTCTGCCGCATTGCAAGTCGCTGGCCGCTGACACTTGGCGTTGATCGTAATCGCCTCCGCCATGGCAGGATCCGCTGCACCGTGGACGAAAATATGACAAACCCCATCCGCATGCTGAATCACCGGAACCCGAGCATGCTCCAAGACTGTCGCAATCAACCCAGGCCCCCCCCGCGGGATAAGCAGATCGAGTACTCCCTCCAATCGACACATCTCAGGAATACTCTCCCTCCCTTCATTTTCCACCAAAGCAACAACTTCCGGCGGTAAACCCTGCTTCACCGCCGCCTCACTCAAGGCACTAGCTAAAGCACGGTTGCTTGCCTTTGCTTCCCGCCCGCCGCGAAGCAAAGTTGCATTACCCGTTTTCAGGCAGAGAACCGCACTGTCCACCGTCACGTTCGGCCGTGACTCATAAATAATTCCAATCAACCCCAGTGGGACTCGAATCTTAGAAATCTCCAATCCATTCGGCTGCTTCCACTTTCGGAGCACTTCCCCTACCGGATCGGGCAAGGTCGCTACCTTTTTTACCCCTTCCACCATCTCGGCAAATCGTTTCGGATTCAACTCCAGCCGATCGAGTAAAGCCCCAGATAGTCCCGTCTCTTTCGCGGTCTGCACATCTCCCTGGTTGGCTTGGAGAATCTCCTTCTCTCGTGCCTCCAACTGTTCCGCCACCGCGAGCAGAAGAGCATTCTTCTTTTTGGTGGAGAGCCGAGCCAGCGGACGAGATGCAACTTTCGCGCGGTCGGCGAGTTCCGCCACCGTGCTCATTTGGCGACCCAAGTTCCCGGAGGCACCCGCAGAACACTCTTCCGCACAACATCGGTCTCACGCCCATCCGCAATCACCACAGGAATTCCTCGGCTCATGGCAACTCTCGCCGCCTCCAGCTTAGAAAGCATCCCCCCCACCGAAGCCGCGCTACCCGCCCCGCCCGCGCAGGCCAAAGTCGCCGCATCGATCTTCTTCACCCGCCGAATCAACTCGCCACTGCCATCGGGCTTGCTCATCAAGCCAGGCGCATCGGTTAAAATCACTAGACGATCAGCCCGAGCCAGAATCGCCACCTGCGCCGAAAGTCGGTCGTTATCTCCAAAGGCGTTGAGCAAGGCAATCTCTTCAAAGGAAAGTGCATCGTTCTCGTTGAAAATGGGTACACACTTCTTCAGTTGGAGCAAAGTATGCAAAGTGGCTCGGGTATTCGCGTAGATCCGCCGACTATCCAGATCCCAAGAAGTCAAAAGAATCTGGGCCACGACAAAACCATCAGGGGCCAACGCCGCCCCATACGCCTTCATTAAAAGAGGCTGCCCAATCGTGGCACAGGCCTGCATCTCAGGGCGCGAAGTCGGACGCTGGCGCAAGCCCAAAGCCTGCATTCCCGCACGAATCGCCCCCGAACTAACCAAAATCACCTCATGCCCAGATCGGCGAAGCCCCGCAATCTGCTTCGCCCAACGTCGCATCTGCCCACGCGCTAACCCCCCCTTTTCCGCCGCCACCAGGCTACTGCCAATTTTAATTACCAGTCTCATCAAATGCCCTCAGCTCGCCTCAACTCTGTCGGCGCGACCAGACTTGCGAAATTTGTTGGCAAAGCCGAACGCCCGCCAACAGTCGGCGGCCCAGGCCCACTCCGTGCCCTGCCGCTTTCTTCCCAGGATAAAAAAGAGAAGCCGCCGCCATTCCCAGCCCGCCCCACTGGCTCCCTAAACGCAAAACATTCTCGCCCCCATCGATCCATTCACCAATCGAGGCCGCCCCCGCACAGGCGCGACGGAACTCCCAGCCAGCTCTCCGAGAGGAGGCCTGACAAGCCAGGCGAGTCGCCCGAGCCTGAGTCAGCGCCGCGAGCTCAACCATTCCCGGTCCCTCTGGAATTCTGCCACCGTATCCGAGAAGGGCAGGCCGTCCCCTTGAATCCGTTTTCGCATCCTCAGATAGGCAGCCAACGCTCCCAAACCGTAGAGCAAAGCTAATCCCACTAACGCCAAAATCCTTGCCTGAGGATCAGGCCAAACCGAAAGCACCACCGCCAGCGAGGCGACCAACAAAGCCAACGTTCCCAGACCAAGCGCCACCGCCAGCCAGAGAATCGCCTCCACCGCCCGCCACTTTTCTTCCTGAAGCTCCGCTCCAAGAAGACGAAGCCGCTCCTCCACCATTTTGACCGAAGTCAGCGCTAAATCACGAAGGGCAGAAATCATAAAATAGTATTTTTCTTAGCGACGGCTCAACAGTGCCCCCAAAATCAGTCCCGCGACCAAGGCAACGCCGACCGATTCGTAAGGATGCTTGCGAATCACACGATCCGCCTCCTTCATTCCCTCTTCCGCCGCCTCCTTCACATCATCGAGGTTCTTAAATTTTTCCCGCGCTGCTTCCAGCTTATGACTCAACTGGGCGCGTACCTCTCGTGCCTTTTCTCCGAGGTCTCCCGCCGTGGCCTGCAGCAGCTCTTCCGCATGAGAGATCACCTCACGAATATCGTGGGTTACCTTCGATGCTGTCCCCTTCCGTGTCGCTTTTTTAGTCTTGGATTTAGCCATCCCGCATTCTGCCCTATCCCCTCCTCAGGGGGCAAGTTTCCCGCCGAGCCGATCGGCCAAGGTCAAAGCTCCAAGTCTTTGGAAGCCAATCTCTTTTCCAAGAGATTGCGCGCCTGTTGCCGCGCCCGAAGTCGTGGGTCAAACCAGATTTCGCCATACATCTGCCCCAAAACCATAAAAATCCCAATCAGCGGCATCGCCAAAAGTAACCCATAAACCCCACCCAACATTCCACCTGAAAAAATCATCATCACCGTGATCAAAGGATGCATCCGCAAGGCTCTACCCACCGTCATCGGCGTGTAAACAAACTCGTCCAATAATCGAACTCCCAGAAAAAGAAGCACAACGGAAACCAGCAACCCCCCCTCATTCGGTGCTTTGACCGCGCACGTCGCCACCGCCACCAACCCGCCCAGCGCCGAGCCCACGTATGGAACCCAAGCGAAAACCGCACAAATTAATCCCAAAAACATCGCATCCCAAAAACCAAAAACCCCCGCGCTATGCCCGAGAAACCACAAGCCCAACCCCAAACTCACCGTATCCAGTAATGTCAGACCAAACATCCCACGAAAGTACGCGCGCATCTGACCATCCATCCGATCGAACAGGAGAAGGGTCTTCTCAAAGAAAGCGTTCGGCACCGCACGCAAAATTAAACGATGAAACGCGGTTCCATCCCGCAGAAAGAAAAAAGTCAGAAACGGCACTAGCAAAAGACTCGGCAACCAGTGAACCAGAAAAAGAATCGAGTCGGCCAAATAGGCTTTTCCCGATCCTGCCACGAAATGATCAATCTGGCCCTGTAACCCATCCGCCAATCCTGCCTTTTTCGCAAAGTGAAACCGCCCCTCAATCGCCAACAAGTTGTTATGCAAAACGGACTGCAAGCGGGCCCAGTACTCTGGAAGTTGATTTTGCAAATCGGAAAGGGAGTTAAAAAGTGCAGGAAGGACTGTCACCGAGGCGATCAGAGTCAAAATTGTGGCGGCCCCCAAAAAGATCCCTAGGGCCTGGTTCGGCGTGACCCCCGACAGTTGCAGCCGCTGAAGCAGGGGCTGCACGAGATAATAAAGGACAATGGCGAGAACAAGAGGAAAAGCCAACCAGGCCACCGCATTCAGTAAAATAATCGACCCGAGGGCTCCTGTAATCACCGCTACCCAGATAATCGGGTGCTCGAGGGATCTCTCGTTAGGAAACTCATCTTTCACGTAGCCGCAACCTCCTCAGGTTGTCCCTCGGCAATCCGCCGCAAGCGGGCTTCCATCACCAAGGCCACCCCTCGCGCAATTTTGTACCCCAAGCGAGGTCGCGATTCAGCCAGCTGGACCAACTCAGGCCGAAACATCGCCAGCACGGTGGTCGCCTCCTCGGCAATAACCGTAGCCACTCTTGGACCCGCTTCTAATAAAGCCATCTCCCCGAAGCACTCTCCCACTTGGATGTATCCCAAGGTCTTTTTCTTTAAAAGTCCCTTGCGGGTGGCGCGTAGCTTTCCGCTGATCACCACATACATACCCTCCCCTTGTTCCCCCTCATCGAAAACGATTTCGCCTTCTAGAAACTTGCGCTCATGAAGATGCAAGCGTAAGGCCTCCAACTCGGTCCGAGTACACTCCCGAAACACAGGAACTCCAGAAACGATTTGTAGTTGGGAATCCATCGGTGGGGTTTGAAATATTTTTAAAAGATTCATGAATCGGAAAGGTTGTCCCCAAACCTCTCTCTCGACCAGTGAAATAGTCCTCCTTTGCGCTTGGGCAGGACGACCCTATCCGTTATGATTTTTCCGTCATGGAGATTAAAGAAACAACCGAGAGTTCACTCCTCATCCTAGTCGTCTCAGGCGAAATCGATTTAAATCACTCGCCTGCCCTCCGCACCATTTTACGCGACAAGGCCAAAGCAAAAACTCCACAGCTCCTCCTCGATTTTACCGCGGTCGCCTACATCGACTCCTCAGGACTTGCCACTCTCATCGAGTACTACCAGAGCGCCCGCTCCTTCTCCGGCAAGTTTGCCCTCTGCTCCCTCTCCTCCCGAGTCCGAAGCTCCTTTGATCTCATGCGCTTGAGCGAAGTCTTCTCCATCTTCACCGATCAATCTTCTGCCCAGAAATATCTCACCGGCACCACCGCTTGAAGTTTTCTCTCCAGACTCTCCTCAACGTCGAAGGCAAGGGATACGGCCTTCTCAACGTCAGAATTTTTGGCTGGATCCTTTACGGCCTAACCCGTCGCGGCGTCCTTGTTCCCTCCGAGATTCTTCGCCAAATGATCCGGATCGGTGTGCAAGCCTTGCCCATGGCCAGTCTCGTCGCCCTCAGCGTTGGCTTCATCCTTGCCATGCAAAGCTCCACCGAACTCGGAAAACTGGGAGCAAACTCCTTTATACCCGATCTCGTCTCCCTCAGCCTCATGCGCGAACTCGGTCCCCTCCTCATTGCCATCATCGTCGTTGGGCGAAGCGGTTCCGCTGTCGCGGCGGAGATCGGTACCATGAAGGTAAATGAAGAGATCGAAGCTCTCCGCGTCATGGCCATCCCCCCCGTCCGGTACCTCGTCATCCCGCGATACATCGCCCTCATGGTTATGCTCCCCTGCCTCACCATTTTCGGAAACTGCGTCGGTCTAGCAGGCGGATGGGCCGTCTGTGCGGGCACTCTCGGAATGCCCACCTCCTTCTACATTGAACACGCCGTCAACCGCCCGGAACTCTGGGACCTCTACTCCGGTTTAATCAAAAGTGTTGTCTTCGCCCACATCCTTATCACCACCGCCTGCTATCAGGGCCTCGGTGTCGAAGGTGGGGCCGATGGTGTCGGGCGCGCCACCACCAATGCCGTCGTTTACGCTATCCTTTGGATCATCATCGCCGACGCTCTCCTCACCGGCCTTTTCTTTTTCGTCCTATGAAATCCACCAGCACGAGTAAAAATCCACCCAGCGACATAATCCTCGAGGTCAAGGATCTCGTTCAAATCTACGGCAAGCGCCCTGTCCTCAATGGAATCAACTTCCAAGTCCGCAAAGGCGAAACCTTTGTCATCATGGGAGGTAGCGGTTGCGGAAAAACCACTCTTCTTCGCATCCTTATCGGCGCCCAAAGACCCACCTCGGGCAGTGTGCATATTTTTGGAGAAGATATTACAACTGCTTCTCCCCAAGATCTCGATCGCATTCGCCTCCGTTTCGGCATGAACTTCCAGTTCGGAGCCCTTTTCCAATCCATGACCGTCGGAGAAAATATCGCTCTCCCCCTCCAAGAACATAGCCAAGTCGATCCCTCCCTCATCGAGATGGTTGTCAAAATGAAGCTCGAACTCGTCGGCCTTACCGGCTTTGAAAATTTTAAACCCTCCGAAATCAGTGGAGGGATGCGCAAACGAGTCGGCCTAGCCCGCGCCCTCGCCCTCGATCCCGAACTCCTTTTCAGCGACGAGCCTACCTCGGGCCTTGACCCCGTCATGACCGCTGTGGTCGATCAACTGACACTCGATAGTACACGCAAGATCGGCGTCACCGCCGTTGTCGTAAGTCACGATATGACCAGCTGCTTCCGCATCGCCACCCGCATGCTCATGCTCGGTAGCGGATCCCGCCAAGGTGAAATCGTCGCCGAGGGTACCCCTGCCGAAATCAAGGCTAACCCAGACCCCTTTCTTCAACAGTTCATCCGCGGCGAAGCTGATGGCCCGATCCCTTTCCGCCTATCCCAAGATGATTACTTGAAACATCTACTCGGAGACGGCTGAATAGTACCCCACTTGCCATGAAACCTTTCCGCTCTGACTTCTTAATCGCCGCTGCCGTCATCGTTTGTAGCCTCGTTTTGCTCACTGCCCTCTCTTTTGCCATCTCAGGTGCCAACTTCAACAAGCCCAAAGCCACCCTCACCGTCGATCTCCCCACCGCCGTCGGCCTCGACCGCCAAGCCGAGTTTCGTTACGCAGGCGCAATCGCGGGAAGGATCCGTAAAGTGCAAATGCTCACCGATGAGCAGCGTCGCAACGAATCTCCTGGGTGTGCCATTCGGGTTCTTGTCGAGGTGCGCAATGAACTGCCCACCCTCCGTGTCGGCTCCACCGCATCCATCACCTCCGACACTATCCTCTCCGAAAAGTACCTCAACCTCGAGCCCGGCCCCATCGACAATCCCAGTCTACCTCCTGGCACGATTCTCTATGCCAAACGAATGGCCTCCCTCGATCAAGTCATGACCTCGGGCAAAGAGCTCATCGATGGGGTCAATACTCTCCTAACCAAAAATGATTCGGCCATCAGCCAAGCCATTCTTGATCTCCGCAACGTGCTCGAAAACCTCAAAGTCATCGCCACCTATGGGAAAACTTTTGTCGGTACCGTCGCCCGGAAACCTTGGCGCCTCGTCTGGGGCGGGCCCGTCCCTCGCCTCCCCACCGAAGAGCAGATCCTCAAAAGCGATAAAACCATTCCTGCCCCCATTCCGAACGACTAAATAAGGTGCCCGTGCCCGAGGTTCCTTCCTCCCCCGCCTCCTCGATCAAAATCGAGCTCCTCCCGCCTCGTCTCCAAGGTCTCCGTACTCTCGCCGAAAAGTGGGCTCTCTTTGCCGGCTTCTCTCATCTCGAGGCTGGCCAAATTCTCGCTGGGGTGGACGAAGCCCTCGTCAATATTCACCTCCACTCCTATGGTGGACGCCAAGGCCAGATTCTCATTGAAATCCAAAAAACCCCTCAAGAACTCATTTTTCAATTCACCGACTACGGCAAACCTTTCGACCCGAACCAAGGAACAGGCCGCAAACCAGGCGAAATCGGCGCAGGCGGTTGGGGCACCTTGATCATGCAGCACGCCTTCCCACGGATCGAACGCCAACACCTCGGCGGGGAAAATATCCTGCTTCTCGCCCGCCCCCTTCCCGTCCACAAAGGAGGGGTATGAAACTCCACTTCTGGGGCACCCGCGGGAGCATCCCTTCCCCCTCTACCCACGAGGTCCCCACCCAGGAATTCGGTGGCGATACCACCTGCCTTAGCCTCGATTGGGGTGCCCATGGTCTCCTCGTCATCGATGCAGGCTCAGGCCTCCGCCAAGCTGGGCTGGCTTGGACCAAAGCAGGACGCAAATCTTTCACCTTTCTCTTCACCCACTCCCACTGGGATCACCTCCAAGGCTTTCCCTTCTTTGCCCCCGCCTTCCACGAAGGAATCCACATCGAAATCTACTCTCCCCGCCTGCCCAGCGCCCACGCCGGCAACCTCATCGAACGATCACTCCACGCCCAACAAAGTGAACCCTTCTTTCCCGCCGGCTTTCCTCAACTCCGCGCCAAAATTGTTTTTCACGAAATCCAACCCCATCACGAACTCACCCTGCAAGACGGTGCCGACTCCCTTCGCATCCAAGCCACCGCCGTCTCCCACCCCGGAGGCTGCCTCGCCTATCGGATCGATGGCTCCAACAATGGTAAAAATCGCTCCTTTGTTTTCGCTACCGATAACGAACCCACCGGCGAACAATCGAGCCCTCTCGCCCAACTCGCCCAAAAAACCGATCTACTCATCT
>SESD01001166.1_pt1 | contig 14895 bp, 14 predicted proteins | sample 3171411 | NCBI WGS metagenome assembly SESD01 (sample SAMN06051880, study PRJNA518727) | freshwater metagenome | biome: subpolar coniferous forest; feature: holomictic lake; material: water; isolation source: holomictic Lake 442, 16.5 m depth | place: Canada: near Kenora, Ontario | collected...
AAAAAGTTGCAGCAAGTTGCGCTGAGCGAATGATTCCAGTAGTTCTTGAGTGTGGTGGTAAGGATCCAGTAATTGTTGACACAGACGCTGACCTTAAGTTAGCTGCTGAGTACGCACTCTGGTCTGCGATGGCAAATGCTGGTCAATCATGTATTGGGGCTGAGCGAGTTTATGTCGTTGAATCAGTGGCTGATCAATTTATTGAGATTATTACAAATATGGCTAAGAAGATCCAGGTTGGTAAGGATTACGGACCTGCCACTATGCCATCACAATTAAATGTAATTCAATCTCACCTAGATGATGCCAAAGCAAAGGGGGCTAAGTTTTTAGTAGGAGGAGCTGACTCAGTTAAGGGCGCCTTTGTTGAGCCGGTAATTATGGTTGATGTGCCAGAGGATTCAACTGCGATGACCCAGGAGACCTTTGGTCCTACCCTTGCAATAAATAAAGTTCTTAACACAGATGAAGCAATCAGATTATCTAATGCCAGCTCATACGGCCTTGCTGCTGCAGTCTTTTCAAAACGAAATGGTGAGCAGATTGCATCAAAATTAGCTTGCGGGATGGTCTCAATTAACTCAGTATTTTTATTTGCAGCCATTCCTTCGGTGCCATTTGGTGGAGTTAAGGACTCAGGCTATGGAAGAATTCATGGCGCAGAGGGCTTACTTGAGTACACCTACGCACGTACAGTAGTTAAAACTAGATTTAAGATACCGTTGAAATTTACCTCCTTTGGCCGCACAAAGTTATCTGAGAAGGTATTAACTACCTTAATTAAACGTTTACACGGCAGGGGTAAGTAAGTACTTTCCACCTTTTCTATACAACTATTTACCTCTCGTTCACCTGCCAAAATTGATAAACACACTGGCGGGGTGAGAAAATTTACTCACTTCCCTAAACAGCTCTTAATTGACTGAAGAAGGGAGGATGCCATGGCACAAATTATTGAATTTCCTTGCTGCAATTTCTGCCGTTCAGTTGAGCTTGGAATATTTCTTACTGAAAAAAACAACCCAATGGTTATGTGTGATGAGTGCGGATACGCCTGCACTGCCACTATCGAACACCTTGACCAACCATTAACTAAAGTATCTGTTTCTTAACTGGTACTTAAAATTTAGTAAGTAGCTCTACCGCCTGAGATATCAAAGGTAAATCCGGTGGTAAATGAGCATGCCTTGGATCCCATAAATGCAATTATCTCTGCAACCTCACTTGGTTCACCAAGGCGACCTGCTGGAATCTTTGCGATCATGTAATCCAAAGTTTCCTTTGCGGTGTTCACATTAATTGGAGTGGCAATTACCGCAGGTGCTAAGGCATTAATAGTTATGCCATCTGTTGCCACCTCTTTAGCAACACCTTTCACAAAACCAATTAGGCCAGCTTTTGCAGTGTTGTAGGGAGACATCTTTGGATTTCCCTCTTTGCCAGCAATGGAAGCAACTTGAACAATTCGGCCATACTTTTGTTTTTTCATAATTGGAAGAACTGCCTGGGTTAACCAAATCGCACCAAATAGATTTACCTGTATTACTTTTTGAAAATCATCCCACTTAATATCCTCAACTAGCACACCTGTTGGTCCTGGATAGCCTGCGCAATTTATTAATGCATCAACTCGATTATATTTCTTAGCTAAATTAGAAATTAGCTCCATTACGCCAGATTGATTTGAGATATCTAATAACGCAGATTCGGCAACACCGCCTGCTTTTTTAATCTCACTAACTGTTTGATCTAAACCTGCTTGATTTAAATCAACACAGATAATAGATGCGCCACGGGAGGCGATTAATTGGGCAGCTGATCTGCCAATCCCACTGGCAGCGCCAGTAACAATTACTACCTGGTCTGCGTAGGAGGTCTGCTCAAAACCGCTGTTGTTACTCATTATTATCCGATTATACTTGCCTCTACTCTTATATAAAAAATGATTTGAATGGAGCATCATGGCATCCTGGCCCAGCACAAGAGATCCAAAGGGGCCGATGAAGCGCTCAATTGGAATACTAAATAAACAAAAGATCCAATCCCAAGATGCAGATGCTCTGCCTGAGTCAGGCAAAAGATTTGCCGACGGCTCCCGTTACAAAATTGAGATTCCTTCAGTTGAGGGACCTGCTGCCTTTAAAACTGTAATTGATGAGGCAAAAAAACATAAATTAATAATTCATCGCATCTCCCAAGGCTCTGGAATTATGATGCAAACCGATGCTGAGATTAAGCAGATGGTTGCGATGGGTAAAAAGGAAAAGATTGAGGTTTGTTTATTTGTTGGTCCTCGTGCATCTTGGGATATTGGCAAACAGGTATCAGCCTCTGCCGGTGTAATCGCATCTCCAACCCTTCGCGGTGGTGATCAACTTAGATTTGCGTTAGAGGATGTAATACATGGAGTTAATTTAGGCCTGCGCAGTGTTTTAGTTGGTGATTTAGGATTATTAAAAGTGCTAGGTGAGGCAAAACGCAAAGGTGATCTGCCAAAGGAGTTAATTCTTAAAACCTCTGTTGCTTTAGTTTGTAATAACCCAGCGACCGCTGCACTACTTGAGGATATTGGCGCAACTACTTTAAATCTAGCTACAGATCTATCTCTGCAACAGATTGCTGCAATCCGATCCCAGGTTGATATTCCAGTTGATATCTATGTAGAAGGACCAGATGATTTTGGTGGGGCAGTTCGTCACTATGAAAGCCCTGATTTGGTGAGGGTTGCAGCTCCTATTTATTTGAAATTCACACTTCGTAACTCACCTGGTTTGTATCCATCAGGAGCACATATTCAAGGTTTAGTTGAATCAACTGCACGTGAGCGAGTCAGAAGAGCTGCGATAAGTAAGGCGATATTAGATCGGTATGGATTTAAGAAGTAATGCCTAAACTATTAATTTTTGGCGGCACTGGTGTGCTTGGTGCTGCAATTGCTGAGAAATACCAAGCAAATGAGTATCAGGTAACTTATGGAGTTCGAAAAATAAGTAATCCAGATAACCAATTCCTCCTACCATTAACTGAAGGACCAGTACCAGAGCTCTTAAAAGGTCAGTTATTTGATACGGTAATTTTTGCGCAAGGGGCAAATAATAATGACTCGGTAATGAATCATTCGATAGATGATTTAAATAGATTATTTGAGGCAAATGTTACTTTTATTAGTGAAACTTCTAAAGCATTAATCTTGCACAACCTAATTAAGCACAAGGGGAAAATTGTTATTTTAAGCTCCTTCTGGGAGCAATTAACCAGACAGGACAAGATGTCTTATACCGTTACCAAGGCAGCCGTTGGCGGCCTAGTTAGATCGATGGCAGTTGATTTAGGAAATGCCAAAGGTATTTTAGTAAATGGTTTACTTCCTGGAGTAGTTGATTCGCCAATGGCACGTGGCCTACTAAAACCTGAGCAGATTGAGAATGTGCAATGGCAAACTCCAGGTCATCAAATGGTCGTGCCTCTTGATGTAGCAAATGCTGCTTATCTACTAGGTTGTGAAGATAACACCGCAATCTCTGGTCAATCTCTATTTGTTGATTACGGCTTCTCTGTCGCCAGAGTCTTATAGGAAAACTTGTGAGTGTTGAGTTATTAGATGAAACAACGGTTATTGATTATCTAATTAGTAAAGGCGTAATTGGAAGCAATGAGCTTGCTGAGGTTGAAGTATTAACCGGTGGAGTCTCAAATGTAGTTTTAGCAATTACTACCCCAAATAAAAAGTTAGTTTTAAAGCAGGCACTTGCTGAACTTAAGGTAAGTGAAAAATGGGAGGCAGATCAACGCCGAGCAATTGTTGAGGCAAATGCCATTGAGTTATTTCATCAATTAAGTCCAGCACAGGTGCCAAAGTTAGTTTTCCTAGATTCTGAGCGCTTTATTTTAATTCTAGAGCGAGTTCCAGTTGGTAGTACGGTTTGGAAATCAGATCTACTAGCTGGGGTAATTAATCCAGATATTGGCGCTAAGTTAGGTAAGACACTTGCTACTTGGCATAACTTTGGTGAGAACAATCCAGAGGCGAAAATAAAGTTTATGGAGGACTCATTATTTGAACAACTACGCATCGATCCCTTCTATCGCTTTGTAGCGGTGAAGAATCCTCAGATTGAGGTGGCGATTAGAAAGTTAATCAATGAGTTAGAGGGAGATAAGACCACTATTGTTCATGGCGACTTCTCCCCTAAAAATATTATGGCGTCAATGAATGATGATATCTATATTTTAGATTTTGAGGTTACCCATGTTGGTAATCCAGTATTTGATTTAGCTTTCTTAATTGCACATTTGCTTTGTAAATTTTTTAGGGCAGAAGAGAGGTTGCAAGCAAAATTATTAGCAAATACTGCAACTACCTTTGTTCGCGAGTATAAAAAGCTACGACCGATTGATCAATCACTGGCCAAACACACCGCACTTATTGCACTTGCTCGGGTGGAGGGAAAATCAACTGTAAATTACCTAAGTAATGAGCAACAAAGGAAACTACAAAGCTTTACTAAATCAATATTGGCATCTAGTAATAGCACAACCGTTGAAGAGTTATTTGAAATGAGTGCTAAGTGAAGATCAATAGAGTTATTGGGTATCAGGTATTAGATTCGCGGGGCCGGCCCACAGTTGCTGCCTCTATTTCACTAACTGATGGCAGCACTCATACTGCACGGGTTCCATCCGGGGCATCTACTGGCGCACATGAGGCAAAAGAGTTACGCGATCGCGCAGGCAAGTTTGAAGAGAAATTTTATAGCGGTCTATCTGTGCAACAAGCGGTGTTAAATATCAATGAGAAAATTGCGCCTAAGTTAATTGAAGAACAAATTGATTTAAACTTTGTAGATAAACAATTAATTGAGTTAGATCCCAGTGAGAACCATGAAACTCTTGGTGCTAACGCAACCCTAGCTATTTCACTTGCCGCTGCAATCGCAGATGCCCACTCACAAAATCGATCACTTGCTAGATACTTTAAGCCAGATGGTGTATTAGAAATACCTATGCCGATGGTGAATATTTTATCTGGCGGCGCTCATGCCAATCGAAGCCTAGATATTCAAGATGTTTTGATTGTGCCAGTTGGTGCTAAATCCTTTACCCAGGCACTCTCTTGGATTGTGGCAGTTCGTGAGATGGCAGCAGTATTAGGCAAAGCGGACGGAAAAGTAACACATTTGATTGCTGATGAGGGCGGCTTAGGTATTGCATTTGATTCGATTGAAAAAGCATGTGAATTTGTATGTAAGGTGATTGAAAGAGTTGGATTAAAAGTTGGCAGTGATATAGCACTTGCTTTAGATGTTGCGGCAACTCAATTTTTTGATGGTGAAAAGTACAATCTGGCAACTATTAATAAAAAATATACTTCAGATGAGTTTGTTAAATACATAAATACCCTAGTTTCAAATCAACCAATTATCTCAATTGAAGATCCATTTGCCGAGGATGATTGGGCTGCTTGGCAGAAATTTATGCAGGAGTGCCCAAGGAAACTTCAGGTATTAGGTGATGATCTTTTAACAACTAATTTAACAAGATTAAATAAGGCAATCGCTGAGAAAAGTGCTAATGCAATCTTGATCAAAGCTAATCAAAATGGCTTAGTTACATCAACTCTTAATGTCTTAAAACAAGCCAGGGCAAATAACTTTAATACGGTAGTTTCGGCAAGATCTGGAGAAAATGAAGATTCTTGGTTAGCCGATTTGGCAACTGGTTGGGGAGCTGGTCAGATAAAGGTTGGCTCAACCCATGGCAGTGAGCGAAATGCTAAGTGGAATAGATTATTAGAGCTTGAGGCAATAGAGAAAACTAAATTCGTTAATCCCTTTAGTTAAATATTAATGGGAGTGACGTGGCACGTAATCGCCACTGCTGCCAACTAAAAAGTCCAGATCTGCTCCCAAGTGTGCTTGTTGTACATGTTCGATATACATCTTGCTCCAACCACGATCTGCCTTAGGTTTTGGTGGTACCCAAGCAGCCTTACGCTTTGCTAGCTCATCAGCTGAAATAAGAAGATTTAATTTACGATTTGGCACATCTAATTCAATCTCATCCCCATCCTGCACAAATGCAAGTGGTCCGCCAGCAGTTGACTCTGGCGATACATGCAATACAACTGTGCCATATGCAGTGCCACTCATTCTGGCATCTGAGATACGAACCATGTCGGTAACTCCTTGATCTAATAACTTCTTCGGCATCGGCATATTTCCAACCTCTGGAAACCCTGGATAACCTTTAGGGCCAGAGTTTTTTAAAACTAAAATACTTTCTTTAGTTACCGGCAGATTAGGGTCATCTGCAACCTTTAGATACTCTTCAATTTCATTAAATACTAAAGCTTTTCCTTTATGGGTTAGTAGGTTTGGTGAGGCGGCAGATACTTTTAAGATCGCACCATCTGGAGCAAGTGAGCCACGAAGAACCACAATGCCTGCCCCTGCTGCTTGAAATGGCTTATTTGCTGGAGTAATAACCTCTTTATTCCAATTCTCTGCGCCCTCAATATTTTCTTTAACTGTTTTTCCAGTAACTGTGATGTGATCGGTGTGAATTAAGTTTGCAATCTCCTTCATAACCGTTGGCACGCCACCTGCGTCAAAGAACTCCTCCATTAAAAATTTACCACTCGGCATCATATTGGCGATTACCGGTACATCTCTGGCTAACTTATCAAAATCATCAAGATTAAGTGGTACCCCAACTCTGCCAGCAATAGCGAGTAGGTGAACAACCGCATTTGTTGAGCCACCAATTGCAGCATTAATTTTGATCGCATTTTCAAATGCTTTCCGGTTTAATATCTTAGAAAGCTTAAGATCCTCTTCCACCATCTTTACAATTCGACGGCCAGATAATGTGGCAAGGGTAAATTTACGAGAGTCAACCGCCGGAATTGCTGCCGCTCCTGGCAACTGCACACCGAGAGCTTCGGTAACACATGCCATAGTTGATGCAGTTCCCATTGTCATACAAGATCCCTGACTGCGGGCTGAACATGATTCCATCGCCATAAACTCTTCAAAGGTAATCTTTCCACTTCTTACCTGCTCGCTATATTTCCAAACTAATGTGCCAGAGCCAACTGCTTGACCTTGGTAGCGACCATTAAGCATTGGTCCGCCAGTAATCATTAATGTTGGCAAGTCAACACTTGCCGCTCCCATTAATAATCCAGGTGGTGTCTTATCGCAATTGCCAAGTAATACAACGCCATCTAGTGGGTGAGATCTAATTAACTCTTCAACCTCCATCGCAAGCATGTTGCGATATAACATGGTGGTTGGTCGCTGCAACGATTCACTAAGTGACATTGCAGGGAAAACAAGTGGAAAGCCACCAGCCTCCCAAACTCCGCGCTTAACAGCTTCGGCAACATCATTTAATGTTCCATTACATGGATTTAGCTCTGACCAAGTATTAGCAATTCCAATTACCGGGCGGCCATCAAAAACATCTGGGGCATACCCTTGATTGCGAAGTCGTTCGCGGTGGATATAGCCACCCTTATCTTTAAGTCCAAACCAGTACTGGCTGCGGCGATCAAACTTCTCTTCGCTCACACTCGCCCTTTCCTGATCTTTTATGCTCTCAAATAATGAGAAAATCTCTATGTTAAGGTTTTCATATTCTAGTTGATTAGAGCCAAAACTTCACCTCAAGGGAAAAGTGAGAATAATGAGAATCGCTCGCCTAGGTCAGATGCATAAGGAAAAGCCAGCAGTAATAATCTCAGATACTGAGGCCGTCTTTGTTGATGACTTGATCAGTGATTTTAATCGAGTTGAGTTAGAAAATGGTGGGCTAGCTAAAATAAAAAATGCTGATTTATCTAATCGAGCTAAGGTTAAAATTGCAGATTATCGAATTGGATCTCCGGTTGCTCGGCCAACAAAAGTTATTTGTGTTGGCTTAAATTATGCAAAGCATGCAATTGAGTCTGGCATGACCCCACCTGCTGAACCAGTTATTTTTATGAAGGCACCAGATACTGTTATTGGACCAAATGATGAGATTGTGGTTCCACCTAACTCATTAAAGACAGATTATGAGGTTGAGCTTTGTGTAGTAATTGGTAAAAACGCACTTTATTTAAAATCACCAGAGCAGGCATCTGATTACATCCTGGGTTACACCATCTCTCAAGATGTCTCAGAGCGCCACTGGCAGGTTGAACGAAGTGGCCAGTGGGTAAAGGGCAAATCATTTCCAACATTTAATCCAATGGGACCATGGATTGTTACCGCTGATGAATTGGCTAATAACAAATTAGATCCAAATAATTTAGCTCTCTCCTGCACTATTGATGGGCAGGTAAGGCAAAACTCAAGAACTAATGATTTAATTTTTAATATCAACCACTGTGTTTGGTATATCTCCCAATTTATGGAGTTAAAGGCTGGGGATGTAATTAATACTGGAACCCCAGAGGGTGTTGGTATGGGCTTTAAACCAGAGAAATTCTTAAAAGGTGGCGAGAGTATTGTGACAACTATTGAAGGAATTGGAACTATAAAAAATAAGGTTGTTAATTACAAGTAACTAGATTGCCTTATTGCTGCGCACGCCATTAACAACTCGCTCAACTCCATATGGATTAGCGTTTTGTAGCTCTGCTGGTAATTGATTGTCTGGAAAGTTTTGATAAACAACTGGTCTTACAAAGCGAAATAGTGCATCTAAGCCAACAGAGGTTGTGTGGGTAGAGGATGATGGCCATTGGCCGCCATGATTTTGCGCTGCTGTTACCGAAACTGAGGTTGAAAAACCATTCCAGATAACACGGCCTGCGATCTGACTTAATTGCGCAACTAGCTCCTTAACATTTTCACCAGCTACTGCATGAAGTGCAGCTCCTAATTGACCCTCCATTAATTTAGCTACAGATAGGAATTGAGTAAAAGGTGCACGAATTATTACTGAGGTTGGACCAAAATGTTCTTCAAGTAGATCACGGTTATTTTTAACATCATCCCAATTAACCACAAAGATAGTTGGAGTTACGCCAAAACCATCAGTATTAGCTGTGCCAGTTATTACTTTAATCTCTTTTGATTTACTTAATGATGAGATTGCTTCGTTAAATCTACTAGCAATAGCCTTGTTTAATAATGGTCCAACTTTTTGCGCTGCAACGTAGGCTTGAACTTGCGCAATAAATTTATCACCACCAGCATCATCTGGCACAACCATAATTCCAGGTTTTGTGCAGAACTGACCTGAACCAAGAAGTGCTGAATCCATCGCAGCTTTAGCTAACTCATCTGCTTTTTCATTTAGTGCACCAGGTGTGAAGAAAACTGGATTTAAAGAGCCCATCTCGGCATAAACTGGAATTGGAACCGGCCGCTCCTGTGATAATTTAATTAATAATTTCCCAACCATGCCAGAGCCAGTAAAACCAATTGCAGTTACCTCAGGTGCTTTTGCTAACCAATGAGTTATCTCAGGATTTACACCCTGCACAATTGAAAATAATTCTTTAGGAAAACCTTGTGAGGTTAAACCTTTAACTACTGCTTCATAAACTAGCGCACAGGTATTTGGATGTGATGGATGAGCTTTAGCAATTACTGGACAGCCGGCAGCAAGTGCTGATGCGGTGTCGCCTCCGGCAACTGAGAATGCCAATGGAAAGTTAGAAGCAGCAAATATTGCAACAACTCCTAATGGTTGCTGTGATTTGCGTAGATCAGGGCGGGCTACAGGCAGAAAGTTAGGATCTGCTAAATCAATAATTGGTAGAAGATGCCCGCCACTTTTAACTAAGTTAGCAAATGCTCTAATCTGAATAACAGTTCGCATCACCTCACCAGTTAGGCGTGCCATCGGAAGTGCAGTTTCAAGATGGGCACACTCTGCCAATTTATCTTTTTGTTCCTCAATTGCATCGGCAATTGCATTTAGTAATGCAGATCTCTGGGTTGGATTAGTAGATGAAAGTTTTGTTTTAACACTATCGGCAGCTTTAATTGCAGCACTTGTTTGAACTAAATCCCACTCCGCTATCTCTGCCCCAATAGCTTGACCTGTTGCTGGATTTTGGGCGGTAAAAGTTTTACTCATTTTCTAACTATAACTAAAGAAGGGAAATTTAAATATTCCTATAGCAAAAATCTCAGTATCTAGGAGCACTTCTAGTGCGCTCAACCTTTGGCTTTCGCTTATTTCGCTTACTCCAACAGATGTTGTGCCAATGGCGACGGGTTTCAGCATCATGTTCTAGCCATGCCACAGTGTGTGGGGTGGCCATGGGAATTATCTGATCACATCCAGGACATCGATATGGTTTATTTGAAGTTGAACCACTTATTAAGCGAACTACAAAGATGCCATCATCATGCTCTTCAATAGATTCATTTGATGTCGTCAACTCTCGCTCTTCATTATGGGTCACAGACGCCTTGCGCTTGCTCTTAGAAGTTTTTTTACGCGTACTCACAGGATTATTCTCCCAATCAATTTAAGTTTTTATTACCAATTACGGCATGATGTCGCCATGAGCCAATCCCATGCGATCGAAGTCCGTGGCCTTGTTAAAAAATACGGCAATAAAGCGGCGGTAGCTGGCGTTGATTTAACTGTTGAGCAGGGTGAAATATTTGCACTCCTTGGACCAAATGGTGCTGGTAAAACCACAATCGTTGAGATTTTAGAGGGTTACCGAAAGGCAGATTCTGGTCAGGTAAAGGTTTTAGGTTTTGATCCAGCTACAAAAGGGGGTGCTGGACAAAGATGGCGTAATCAAATTGGAATTGTTTTGCAATCAACTAATGATTCGGCAGATCTTTCAGTAATTGAGACAATCTCTCACTTTGCAAATTACTATGAAAACCCACGGGATGTACAACAAGTAATTGATGAGGTTGGGTTACGCGAAAAAATTAATGCTAAGGCACGTGAGTTATCGGGCGGGCAAAGACGCAGATTAGATGTAGCACTTGGAATTATTGGCTCACCACAGCTTTTATTTTTAGATGAACCAACCACTGGTTTTGATCCGGAGGCCCGTCGATCATTTTGGGAGTTAATTAGAACATTAAAAGCAGAGGGGGCAACCATTCTTCTTACTACTCATTACCTAGATGAAGCACAGGCGTTAGCAGATCGAGTTGGCGTAATTAATGAAGGACAGATTATTGAAATTGCTACTCCAGATACTTTAGGTGGACGCAACAATGCACCAGCCAAAGTGATGTGGCTAGAAAATGGCAGTACACAAGAGATATTAAGTAAAAACCCAACTGAAGAGGTTATTAAGTTAGGTCAAAGATTTAATGGCCAGATACCAGAGCTACAAGTACTGCGACCAAATCTTGAGGAGATATATCTGCGGATGATTGGTGAAGTTAAATGAATTCATTAAGAAATACATTAAGAATTGGGGTATTGCGAGGCGGTCTTGAGTTAAAACAATTTTTACGCCAGCGGGAGTCAGTGGTCTTTACAATATTCTTTCCAGTTATTTTGCTCTTTATATTTGGCACAGTATTTAAAGACACGATTGCGCCAGGGGTAACCTTTAGTCAGTACTTTGTAGCAGGCATGATTGCATCAGGTTTAGTAAATACTGGTTTTCAACAACTTGCGATCACCATTCCAATGGAACGAGACTTTGGCACATTAAAGCGGTTACGTGGGACACCAATGTCTGTATCTTCTTACTTTATTGGTAAAGCATTATTAGTAACTATATTGATGATTATTCAAACTGCACTACTTTTAATATTTGGCACATTAATGTTTGGCTTAAACATGCCATCTGATCCATCTATTTGGCTTACCTTTACCTGGTTAGTGATCTTAGGAAGTGCTTGTTCAACTGTGCTAGGAATTGCATTTTCGGTGGTGCCAAAAAGTGGTCGAGGTGCTTCTGCAGTCGTATCCCCTATTGTGATTATCTTGCAATTTTTTAGTGGTGTATTTTTTGTATTTACTTCACTTCCATCTTGGATGCAGCAGTTTGCTGCATTATTTCCACTCAAGTGGCTAACTCAAGGAATGAGATCAGTCTTTTTGCCAGCAGATTTTGCTACCCAAGAGGTTGCTAAATCTTGGGAGATAGGAAAGACCGCATTAGTACTTATTCTTTGGTTAATATTTGGCTTAGTTTTTGCGATTAGAAGCTTTAAATGGAGTAAAGAGTGAGATCTAGATTATTAATAGCAGCTACTCTGACTACCTCGCTAATAACATCAACTGCTTTTGCGGCTACGCCAACACCAAAGCCAAGTACTACTCCAATTAAACCAACTGTTGCTCCTTCAGCTTCGCCAACTACTACTTCAAGCACAGTGCCAAGTAAAAAAGCTACAACTAAAAAACCGGTTAAGAAAAAGGTTAAGAAAACCGCTACCCCAATCCCGTCACCATCACCTGTGTGGCCACCAGAAGGATTTACTGTAAACAATGGAATTTATGCAAAAATTCCAACTGGGAAAGAGTTACTAGGCCTTATCTCGGCAAAGATTGGATTAGCCACAGAAGTTAAAAAATGTGAAACAAATGCATGTGGTGCAGTAATTGTTGCAGCTGATTTCATATGTAAATGGTGGGAAATTAAATCACTAGTTTCAGGAATTGATCCATCTGACCCAAATAAAAAGATTTTGCTCGGAAGCCTGCGTACTACATACGGTGAGCTTGGACCTTATACATATGCAAATATTTTACTAATAAGTAATGAGCCAATGTTTTTACCAGCAGCTATCGATCCAAATACTGGCCAGGCAGCAGCAATGGTTGCTAAAAATGGCATCGTAGTTGGAAATATTCAAGCAATATGTCATAAATCTGCAACTGATGAAAAAATCCCAACTAATATTTATTCACCAGTCAAATAATATTTAGGAGCCAAATTGCTAGGCGGTATCAATAACACCTTATTTTTAACCTCGCTATCTGGCTTTGTTGTTGTGGCGTTTTTAGCATTAATGCTTAGATGGGCATTTTCAAATAATAAATCATTAATTGAAGCACCAAAAAATATGGGTACACAAGATCAATACGGCTTACTTAAGGTGGCGGACTCCCCAAAAAATCATATTGAGGGAGAGATTGTTCGTCAAAAATTATTAGCTGTTGGTATTAAGGCAACACTTACTCAAACAAAAGATGGGCCTAAAATTTTAGTTTTTGAAAAGGACTTAAAAATTGCTAAGGCAACCTTAAATAGTTAACGGTTTGCTCCTGGTACCCAAAGTTGGTCACCAATTTCTTTGTTTGCATAACGTGCTATTACGAAAAGTAGATCAGATAATCGATTTAAATACTTTGCGGTGATTGGATTTACACCGCCGCCAAATGCATGAATTGCATGCCAGGTATCTCGCTCTGCTCTCCTAGTAACGGTGCGAGCAACATGCAGTAGTGCTGCTGCTGGTGTACCAGATGGTAAAACAAATGAGCGAAGTGGTTGCAAACTTTCATTGTATTTATCAATTTGCTTCTCAAGATAATCAATTTGAGATTCTAAAACTCGAAGTGGTTCAGAGACAGGTTTATCTACAACAGGTGTACAAAGATCTGCGCCAACATCAAAAAGATCGTTTTGAATTCTAACTAATAGCTTTTTAATTTCATCATCTTTGATATCCCCCATCGCAAGGACTACACCAATTGATGAGTTTGCTTCATCAACGGTGGCATATGCCTCAAGCCGTGGATCGTTTTTAGAGGTTCGGCTCATGTCCCCGAGTGAGGTAGTGCCATCATCACCGGTTTTTGTGTAGATGCGGGTTAGGTTGACCATGAACGCACCCTACCTTAAGCAATTACAATGGGGAATTATGGATCGCTTGCGCGTAGTTGGTGGTGCCAGATTAGCTGGCACGGTCACTGTTGCTGGCGCAAAGAATTCCGCCCTTAAATTAATGGCCGCTGCCTTACTTGCTCCTGGTAAAACAACTATTACTAATCTGCCAGTAATTGCCGATGTTGATTATATGGCTGAGTTGCTAACCAGATTAGGTTGCAAGGTAGAGATAAATCCTAATAAGGATGCGGTAAGTATTCAGGTGCCAGAGATACTTGGTCACCGAGCAGATTATGACTTAGTAAGAAAGATGCGGGCTTCGATAAATGTCCTTGGTCCGCTCATTGCTAGAGTAAAAGAGGCAGAGGTTGCACTTCCTGGCGGAGATGCAATTGGCTCCCGTGGATTAGATTTTCACATAAATGGCTTAACTGACATGGGCGCAGATATCACATCAGAGCATGGCTTTGTTATTGCTAAAGCTCCTGCTGGATTAAAAGGTGCAGCAATTACATTGGAGTTTCCTAGTGTGGGAGCAACTGAAAATATTATGACCGCTGCCACCTTAGCTAACGGAATTACCACAATTGATAATGCTGCTCGTGAACCAGATGTAGTAGATCTTGGTGAATTTTTAATTGCAATGGGAGCAAAAATAACTGGACTTGGTAGCCACACCATCACAATTGAAGGAGTTAAGGAATTAAAGCCAACTACTCATGCCACATTGGCAGATCGAATTGTCTCAGGAACTTGGGCATTTGCAGCGGCTATGACAAAAGGTGATATCACGATTGAAAATGGCAGAGCAGATCATCTTGAGATGCCATTGGATAAGTTGGTTGAGGCTGGCGCAGTTATTACAACCACTAAAAATGGCTTTAGGGTGAAGATGGATAAACGTCCATTAGCAGTTGATGTAGCAACCCTTCCCTATCCTGGGTTTCCAACCGATCTGCAGCCTATGGTTATAACTTTAAATGCCATTGCTGACGGAACATCATTGGTTACCGAGAATGTTTTTGAAGGACGATTTATGTTTGTTAATGAGTTATTGCGCTTGGGAGCGAAGATTCAAGTAGATGGACACCATGCATCCATTACTGGCATAGAGCAATTATCAGCTGCTCCTG
>SESD01001168.1_pt1 | contig 14890 bp, 14 predicted proteins | sample 3171411 | NCBI WGS metagenome assembly SESD01 (sample SAMN06051880, study PRJNA518727) | freshwater metagenome | biome: subpolar coniferous forest; feature: holomictic lake; material: water; isolation source: holomictic Lake 442, 16.5 m depth | place: Canada: near Kenora, Ontario | collected...
TCCTGGCGCTCGTGCTGACCGACCGTGCTACGCGCACACTGCCGGTGGCGGCCTCGCTCTACATCACCGACATCGGCGTCGACTGGGGCAAGATCATGGCGCTGGGCAGCCTGATTGCGATACCGCCCCTGATCTTTACCTTCATCGCGGCAAGGCAAATTATTACCGGGCTCACGGCGGGGGCTGTCAAGGGATAGGCCGGTCAGCTCGCAGCCGACTCGGCATCGGCCGCATCGAGCCGATCCAGTATGGCAATGGCTTGCGCAACGTTGCCCGTGGCGGCCATGGCGCGGAAGTGGTTTTCTGTATCCCAGGCCGATAGCGCATGCGCGCTCAACTGCTCCACCAGTTTGTTCATGCTCAGGCCCCGGCTCTGCGCCAGCGACTTCAATCGCTGCGCCGTGTCGTCAGGTAGCCGTATCGTCAAAGTGCTCATTGCCATTCCTCCAAACATTGCGCGGGCGTCAACACCCGCAAGTGTCCCAAGCGCAACTCACCGCCCCGAACGTCGCGCAAATTGTGCGTCACGATGGCAGCAGCGCCACCAGCCAAGGCAAGCTCAATCAAGTGGTTGTCTCCTTCGTCGGGCAGATTGGGTCGCCAGCCGTAATACACCGTGACCCAGCGCCCCCGTCTGGCCAAAGCGGCCAACACCTGCTCGCGCTCCTCGGCAGTCGTCGTATCACCCCAAACCGGGCGACTCAGCAGATCGTGGTACTCCAGCCAAAGCGCATTGCCGAAGAGTGGCTGGAAACCACCAACCAACGCCCGCCGCAACACCGCGCGCGAAGCCCCGTCCGCTGAGCGAAGTCCCGCGACAAAGACGTTGGTGTCAATAACAATCGGAATCATGGTGACAGCATAGGTGCTATCACATCGTTTGACAAGTGCTGGATGTAACCACAATGGCATCGGGTGCCCGACCCGTGCGAGACTAAACGACCCGCACCAGCCCCACAGCTGCGCCGCCGCCAATTGCATGCTCGTCGCGTGTCGTCGACCTTACCTGTATAGACAGTAAAAAATCGGTCAATATTCCGCATTCAATGCACCATCAGAGGGGGGAATGGATTAAGGAGCCCTGAAATCAAGGGCTCGCCGACCCGGTTTGGGGATTAGGGTTTGTCCTGTATATACAGGTTTGCGTTCGCTGACACAATCAGCTTGCCAGGCATCGCGCACAGGATCCTGGAAGTTAATCAACTCTTTAACCGACTGGAGAATGTGATGGGCATGACGATTTTCAAGAATGCGGCAACGCTGCTGGCCTTGGGCAGCTGCATAACGGGCCTGAGCGCTCCAGCTGCCGCGCAAGACACCAAGGTGGTGATTGGCATGTCCGGCTGGACCGGTTTTGCCCCGCTGACGCTTGCCGACAAGGCCGGTCTGTTCAAGAAACAGGGACTTGATGTCGAGATCAAGATGATCCCGCAGAAAGACCGCCACCTGGCGCTGGCCGCCAAGGCCATCCAGTGCGCTGCCACCACCGTGGAAACCCACGTCGCCTGGAACACCAACGGCGTGCCCATCGTGCAGATCTTCCAGCTCGACAAGTCCTACGGCGCCGACGGCATCGCGGTGCGTGGTGACATCAAGGGCTTTGCCGACCTCAAGGGCAAGTCCATCGGCGTCGATGCACCCGGCACCTCGCCTTACTTCGGCCTGGCCTGGATGCTGAGCAAGAACGGCATGAGCCTGAAGGACGTGAAAACCACCACGCTGAGCCCGCAGGCCGCCGCGCAGGCTTTCGTCGCCGGACAGAACGATGCCGCCATGTCGTACGAGCCGTACTTGTCGAGCGTGCGTGACAACCCCCAGGCGGGCAGGATCCTTGCGACCACGCTGGACTACCCGATGGTGATGGACACGCTGGGCTGCGCGCCCGACTGGCTCAAGGCCAACCCGAAAGCGGCGCAAGGTCTGACCAATGCCTACTTCGATGCCCTGGCCATGATCAAAGCCGACCCAGTGAAGTCCAACGAAATCATGGGCGCTGCCGTCAAGCAGAACGGTGAGGCCTTCGCCAAGTCCTCAGCGTTCCTGCGCTGGCAGGACAAGGCGGCGAACCAGAAGTTTTTCGCCGGCGAACTGCAGTCCTTCATGAAGGACGCCTCCAAGATCCTGCTGGAAGCCGGCGTGATCCGCAAGGCACCCGAAGACTTCGCCGTGATGTACGACGCCAGCTTCATCAAGTAACCCCATGAACACGGCACCGGCGATGGCGGTACGGCCGGCCCCGGCGCGGCCACAGCGCCGCTCGCTGGCTCCCCTGGAGCCGGTGAGCCCGCGCGCACAGTGGCTGCTGGGCCTGGCATTCTTCATCCTCTTTTTTGCCGTGTGGGGTGTCTTCACCCTGGGCGGCTTTGTCTCGCCCACATTTCTGGCCAGCCCGGTCACGATGGCGCGCGAAGGCTGGCTGCTGTTCACCGAGTTCAACTTCATCCACGACATCGGCATGACCGTGTGGCGGGTGTTCGGCGGCTTTGTGCTGGCGACAGTCATCGCCGTGCCGCTGGGAATCGCCATGGGAGCGCACAAGGGCATCGAGGCGTTTCTGGAGCCTTTCGTCTCGTTCTGCCGCTACCTGCCGGCCTCGGCCTTCATCCCGCTGCTGATCCTGTGGGCCGGCATCGGCGAGATGCAAAAAGTGCTGGTGATCTTTATCGGCTCGGTGTTCCAGATCCTGCTGATGGTCGCGGTCAGCGTGGGCTCGGCGCGCAAGGACCTGGTGGAGGCGGCCTACACGCTGGGCGCGCAGCCCTCAGGCATTGTCAAGCGCGTGCTCATTCCGGGCGCTGCCCCTGAAATCGCCGAAATCCTGCGGCTGGTGCTCGGCTGGGCCTGGACCTACGTCATCGTCGCGGAGCTGATCGGCTCGTCCTCGGGCATCGGCCACATGATCACCGACAGCCAGTCGCTGCTCAATACCGGCCAGATCATCTTCGGCATCATCGTCATCGGCCTGATCGGCCTGATTTCGGACTTTGCCTTCAAGGCACTGAACCGCCGCCTGTTCGCCTGGAGTTCGCTGTGAGAAACCAACTCTCGATCCAGGGCGTGTCAAGGGTTTTCGTCAGCCCCAAGGGCCAGAAGACCCAGGCCCTCACACCGGTCGATTTCGAAGTCCGTGAAAACGACTTCGTCACCATCCTGGGTCCCTCGGGCTGTGGCAAGTCGACCCTGCTGCGCATCGTGGCCGGGCTCGACCACCCGAGCGCCGGCACGGTGCTGCTCGACGGCCAGAAAGTCGAAGGCCCCGGGGCAGACCGCGGCATGGTGTTCCAGAGCTACACGCTGTTTCCCTGGCTCAGCGTCGAGCAGAACATCCGCTTCGGCCTGCGCGAGCGCGCCGTGCCTGAGGCGCAGCAGAAAGAGCGCGCCGACTATTTCATCGCGAAAGTTGGCCTGCGCGGCTTCGAGCACCACTTTCCCAAGCAGCTCTCGGGCGGCATGCAGCAGCGCACCGCAATTGCGCGCGCGCTGGCCAACGATCCCAAGATCCTGCTGCTTGACGAGCCCTTCGGCGCGCTGGACAACCAGACCCGCGTGCTGATGCAGGAGCTTTTGCTGGGCATCTGGGAATCGGCGCAAAAAACCGTTCTGTTCGTGACCCACGACATTGATGAAGCCATCTTCATGGCCAACCGCGTGGCAGTGTTCAGCGCCCGGCCCGGCCGCATCAAGACCGAGATCGCCGTCAATTTCCCGCACCCGCGCCACTACACCATCAAGACATCGCCCGAGTTCATGGCCATCAAGGCGCAGCTGACTGAAGAAATCCGCGCCGAGTCGATGGCGGCGGACGTGCATTGAAAGCTGGACGAACCGACAGCATGGCCACCACCACCGCATCAGAACCCTTGCCGCGCGCGCGCGCCAAGCCTGTGGTGCGCGCGAAGCCGCAGGCCGAGGCGTCCAGCGGCACTGCGCTGTACCAGCAGATCAAGGACTTCGTGGCCGGAAACATTCAGCACGGCAGCTGGAAGGCCGGCGACCGCCTGCCCTCGGAAAACGACCTCGTGCAGCAGTTCGGGGTCTCGCGCATGACGGTCAATCGCGCCCTGCGCGAACTGCTTGAGCAGGGCCGCATCCGCCGGGTAGCCGGCGTTGGCAGCTTCGTGGCCGAAGACAAGCCCCGGTCGCACTTGCTGCGCATCGCCAGCCTGGCGCAGGACATCCGCTCGCGCGGGCATGACTACCGCTGCGAGGTCATCGTCGTGGAACGCATTTCCGCCACGCTGGAAACCGCCGCTGCTCTGGGGCTACATACCGGCGCCTCCGTGTTTCACTGCGTGTGCCTGCACAAGGAAGACGGCGTGCCGGTCCAGCTGGAAGACCGTTTCGTCAATCCTGCCATGGTCCCCGGCTTTGCCCGACAGGACTTTTCGCAGGAGCAGCCCTCGGACTTCCTGGTGCGCACCGTGCTGTTCGACCAGATGGAGCACGTGGTCGACGCCGTGTTGCCCACACCGGAGCAGGCCAGCCTGTTGCAGATGGAGCCCGGCCAGCCCTGCCTGCTGCTGACCCGGCGCACCTGGCAGCGCGAGGTTCCCATCACCATCGTGCGCTGCCTGCATCCGGGTGCCCGCTACCGGCTGGGCAGCCGCTTCCGCACGGATGGCAACGCCTTGGCCAGCTAGGACGCCGTCCGCCCATTGACGTCAACAACAGTCTCACACTTGTCTATACAGGAACATACCAATGTCCCCGACCTCCTTCACCCTGCTGCCCGGGCGCGTCACACTGGCGCAGTGGCGCGACATTTTCCGGGGCGCGACACCCACGCTCGACCCGGCCTGTGCCGCCGGCGTGGCCGCCAGTGCCGCGACGGTGGCGCGCATCGTCGCCAAAGGTGAGCCGGTCTATGGCATCAACACCGGCTTTGGCAAGCTGGCCAGCGTGCGCATTCCCGCGCACGACCTGGAGAAACTGCAGCGCAACATCGTGCTCTCGCATTGCGCGGGCATCGGCGAGGCCACCCCGGTGCCGGTCACGCGGCTCATGATGGCGCTCAAGCTCGCCAGCCTGGCCCAGGGCGCTTCCGGCATTCGCCCGGCAACACTGAACCTGCTCGAAGCCATGCTGGTGCGCGGGGTCATTCCGGTGGTGCCGGCGCAGGGCTCGGTGGGTGCCTCGGGCGACCTGGCGCCGCTGTCGCACATGACGGCGGTGATGATCGGCGTCGGTGAGGCCGACACGCCCAGCGGGCGCAAGAGCGCCCTGGAGGCGCTGGCCAGTGTGGGCCTGGCGCCGGTGCTGCTGGGGCCCAAGGAAGGGCTGGCGCTGCTCAACGGCACGCAGTTTTCCACCGCCCATGCGCTGGCCGGGTTGTTCGAGGCCGAGCGCCTGTTCCAGTCGGCCCTGTTGACCGGCGCGTTGTCCACCGACGCGGCCCGCGGCACGGATGCGCCGTTCGATGCCCGCATCCACACGCTGCGCAAACACAAGGGCCAGATCGCGGCGGCCGAAGCACTGCGCCAGCTGCTGCTGGGCAGTGCCATCCGCGCCTCGCACCTCAGCGGCGACGAGCGGGTGCAAGACCCCTATTGCCTGCGCTGCCAGCCCCAGGTGATGGGTGCCTGCCTGGATGTACTGAACCACGCTGCCAACTTGCTGGAGACCGAGGCCAACGGTGTGTCGGACAACCCGCTGATCTTCCCGGGCCAGGACGGCGCCCCCGACGTCTCACTGTCCGGCGGCAACTTCCACGCCGAGCCGGTGGCCTTTGCCGCCGACATGATGGCCATGGCGATCTGCGAGATCGGCTCCCTGGCCGAGCGTCGCATTGCCATGCTGGTGGACCCGGCGCTGTCGGGTCTGCCGGCCTTCCTGACGCCCAAGCCGGGCCTGAACTCGGGCTTCATGATTCCCCAGGTGACCGCCGCCGCGCTGGTGTCCGAGAACAAGCAGCGTGCCTATCCGGCCAGCGTCGACTCCATTCCGACCTCGGCCAACCAGGAAGACCATGTGTCGATGGCCGCGCACGGTGCGCGCCGGCTGGCCCCGATGGCAGAAAACGCCATGGCCGTCATCGCCATCGAATGGCTGTGCGCCACCCAGGGCTGTGACTTTCATGCCCCGCTCAAGACCAGCGCTGCGCTGCAGCAGGCCGTGAACCTGCTGCGCGCCCAGGTGCCCATGCTGGGCGACGACCGCCACATGCAGCCCGACCTGCAGGCCGCCATCGGCATGGTGCGCAGCGGCGCGCTACTGGCGGCGCTGGCCGGCGTGGCCCTGCCCGGCGTTGTCTGAGTCCGTCCCCCCGTCTCATTGCATTTGAATAAAGGAGTCGTCCATGAGCACCCACAACGATCCACGTATCGACCCCACCCGAGTGATCCGCGCGCCCCGAGGCAGCGAGTTGCATTGCAAGAGCTGGATCACCGAGGCGGCCTACCGCATGATCCAGAACAACCTGGACCCCGAAGTCGCCGAGAACCCACAGTCCCTGGTGGTCTATGGCGGCATCGGCCGCGCGGCGCGCGACTGGGCATGTTTCGACCAGATCCTGGCCTCGCTGAAGGACCTGAACGACGATGAGTCCCTCTTGGTGCAATCGGGCAAGCCCGTGGGCGTGTTCAAGACCCACCCCAACGCGCCCCGCGTGCTCATTGCCAACTCCAACCTGGTGCCCAAATGGGCCAACTGGGAGCACTTCAACGAGCTCGACCGCAAGGGCCTGTTCATGTACGGGCAAATGACTGCCGGCAGCTGGATCTACATCGGCAGCCAGGGCATTGTGCAGGGCACCTTCGAAACCTTTGTCGAAGCCGGACGCCAGCATTACGGCAATGACCTTGCGGGCAAGTGGATCCTGACCGCCGGCCTCGGCGGCATGGGCGGCGCGCAACCTCTGGCCGCCACGCTGGCGGGAGCGGTCTCGCTGAACATCGAGTGCCAGCAGGCCAGCATCGACTTCCGGCTGCGCACCCGGTACGTGGACAAGCAGGCGCGCGACATCGACCACGCCATTGAACTGATCAAGCAGCACACGGGGAAAAAAGAAGCGGTTTCCATCGCCTTGCTGGGCAATGCCGCCGAGGTGCTGCCCGAACTGGCGCGGCGTGCCCGTGCCGGTGGCCTCAAGCCCGATCTGGTGACCGACCAGACCTCGGCCCACGACCTGATCAACGGCTACCTGCCGATCGGCTGGACGCTCGAGCAGTGGAAGGCCGCGCAGCACGAGCCGGCGCAGCACGCCGCTCTGACCGCCGACGCGGCGAGCAGCTGCGCCGTGCATGTGCAGGCCATGCTGGACTTCCAGGCCATGGGCATTCCGACGGTGGACTACGGCAACAACATCCGCCAGGTGGCGTTCGACCACGGGGTGAAGAACGCGTTTGACTTCCCCGGCTTTGTGCCAGCCTACATTCGCCCGCTGTTTTGCGAAGGCAAGGGTCCCTTCCGCTGGGTGGCGCTGTCCGGTGACCCCGAGGACATCTACAAGACCGACGCCAAGATCAAGGAGCTGTTCCCCGACAACAAGCATACGCATCGCTGGCTCGACATGGCGCGTGAGCGCATCAGCTTCCAGGGCCTGCCCGCGCGCATCTGCTGGCTCGGCCTGGGCGAGCGCCACCTGGCCGGCCTGGCCTTCAACGAGATGGTGAAAAGCGGGGAACTCAAGGCGCCCATCGTCATCGGCCGCGATCACCTGGACACCGGCTCGGTGGCCAGCCCGAACCGCGAGACCGAGTCCATGAAGGACGGCACCGACGCCGTGAGCGACTGGCCGCTGCTCAACGCCCTGCTCAACACCGCCGGTGGCGCCAGCTGGGTCAGCCTGCACCATGGCGGCGGCGTGGGCATGGGCTATTCGCAGCATGCCGGCATGGTGATCGTGGCCGACGGCACCGACGCCGCCGCCGAGCGGCTGGCCCGCGTGCTGGTGAACGACTGCGCCTCGGGCGTGATGCGCCACGCCGACGCCGGCTATGAACTTGCCATTGCGACTGCGAAGAAGCGGGGCCTCAAGTTGCCAATGATCAAGTAGGGCGCAGGCCATGCTGCAGCGCTTTGCCATTGCCGACCTGCCCCTGACAGCGTGGAAAAACGGTGGGGGCAGCACGCGCGAAATCGTTTGCAGCCCGCAGCGCTCGGGTCTGGACAGCTTTGACTGGCGCATCAGCATTGCCACCATTGCGCAGTCGGGGCCGTTTTCGGTCTTTGCGGGTGTTGACCGCAACATCATGCTGCTGCAGGGTGATGGCGTGCGCTTGCACGGTGCCAGCAGCATCGACCACCGACTCGACACAGCGGCTCTGCCGTTTGCTTTCCCGGGAGACGTCGCGCTGGAGTGCACGCTGCTGGGCCCTGCATCCACCGACTTCAACGTCATGACACGCCGTGGCCGGGCGCAAGCCAAGGTGCAGGTCCACCAGCAGCGCGCCAGGCTGACACGCACAGCGAGTGGCTTGCTGCTGGCCTTGCAGGGTGGCTGGAGCCTTTCAGATGGCAGCGAGGCCATGGAGATCGCCGAGGGACAAGGCGTCTGGTGGGACGGCTCGCCGTTTGCCTGGCAAATCGAGCCCCAGCAGGCACCGGCACGGCTGGTTTCGGTCGAAATTGCACGACCACGGGAGTGAATGCATGCAAACACCGAGCAATTCCATCTCCGGTTCATGGGACGCCGACGGTCTATGGCTGAACATGCGCCTGATGCCGGGTGCGCTGGTCGATGGCGGATCGATCGCCACAGAAGTCAGCATGGTCGTGCAGCGCGGCCTGATTGCATGGCTGGGCGCGAGCCACGAACTGCCGCAGTCCTGCGCCGACCTGCCTCGCCATGACGGTGGCGGCGCCTTGCTCGGGCCCGCTCTGGTGGACTGCCACACCCATCTTGTCTATGGTGGCCAGCGCGCCAGCGAATTTGCCATGCGTCTGGCGGGTGCCAGCTATGAGGAAGTGGCCAGGGCCGGCGGTGGCATCGTGTCTTCGGTGCGTGCCACGCGCGAGGCAGACGAGCAAACCCTGTTTGAGCTGGCGGCAAAACGGCTGGAGGCCCTGCTGGCAGAAGGCGTGTGTGCCATCGAGATCAAGTCCGGTTACGGACTGTCGCTGGAACACGAGCGCAAGCAGTTGCGGGTTGCCCGCCAGCTTGGTACGGCCTATGGGGTCACCGTTCGCAGCACCTTCCTCGGAGCACACGCGCTGCCACCGGAATATGCAGGACGCAGCCAGGACTATATCGAGCTGGTGTGCAAGCAAATGCTGCCCGCGCTCCACTCTGAAGGGCTGGTCGATGCGGTCGATGTGTTTTGCGAGCGCATCGGGTTTTCGCTGGCCGAGACCGAGCAGGTGTTCCAGGCCGCGCAGGCGCTGGGACTGCGCGTCAAACTGCACGCCGAGCAGCTCTCCGATATGGGTGGCGCAGCCTTGGCGGCACGCTTTGGCGCATTGTCCTGCGATCACCTTGAACACCTCAGCAGCGCGGGCATCGCCGCCATGAAAGCGGCAGGCACGGTGGCGGTGTTGCTGCCGGGTGCCTATTACGCATTGCGCGACAGCCATGTCCCGCCGATTCAGGCGCTGCGCGATGCCGGCATACCGATGGCGGTGAGCACGGACCACAACCCTGGAACCTCGCCAACCCTGAGCTTGCTGCTCATGGCCAACATGGCCTGCACCCTGTTTGGACTGACCGTGCCCGAGGCACTGGACGGCATCACCCGCCATGCGGCGCGCGCCCTGGGCCTGCAGGAGACGCATGGTTCACTCGGCGTCGGTCGGCCTGCCAATTTTGTGCTGTGGCCATTGCAGGATCCGGCAGAACTGGCCTACTGGTTTGGCCAGCGTCCCGCATGCACCGTCGTTCGGCAGGGGCGCATCGCCGTACAGCCCGCCTGAACCGGAAAGAACGCCATGCCCGCAACGCCCCCTTCCCTTTCCCGCCAACTGTTTGCCAGCGATGTCCTGCTCCCCACCGGCTGGGCCAAGGATGTCCTGATGCAATGGAACACCGAGGGTCGACTCACCCTTGTGCAAGCCCAAAGCAAGCCCGATGGCGCGGCACAAACCGTGTGCGGCCCCGTCATCCCCGGTATGCCCAATCTGCATTCGCACGCCTTTCAGCGTGCTTTCGGTGGCCTCACCGAATACCGCGGCGAAGCGCAGGACAGCTTCTGGAGCTGGCGCACGCTGATGTACCAGTTTGCCAACCGCATCACGCCCCTGCAACTCGAAGCCATCGCCAGCTGGCTCTATATCGAAATGCTCGAAGCCGGGTACACGTCGGTGTGCGAATTTCATTACGTGCACCACGACCTGGACGGCAAGCCCTATGCCGACGACGCCACGCTGGCCCAGTGCCTGCTGCGCGCCGCACGCAACACCGGCATCGGCCTGACCCTGTTGCCTGTGCTGTACCAGGCGAGCGGCTTTGACGCTGCCCCGCCCAACGACGCTCAGCGCCGCTTTATCCGCAGCACCGACAACATGCTGAACTTGCTGCAGCGGCTGCAGCCGCAATGCGTTGCACAGGGCGCCCGCCTGGGGCTGGCACCGCACTCACTGCGCGCAGTGCCGCCAGAGGCCTTGCGTGAGGCTTTGGCGGGGCTCAACGCTCTCGATGCGACAGCGCCGGTGCATATCCACATCGCCGAGCAGACGGCTGAGGTGGAGGCCTGCCTGGTCTGGAGCGGGCAGCGCCCGGTGCAGTGGCTGCTCGATCACGCCGATGTCAACGCCAGCTGGTGCCTGGTGCATGCCACCCACATGAATGAAATCGAGTACCAGCGTGCGGCGCGCAGTGGTGCCGTGGCCGGGATTTGCCCCAGCACTGAGGCGAATCTGGGTGACGGCATTTTTGACATGCCGCGCTGGCTTTCGCACAGGGGCGCATGGGGCGTCGGCTCGGACAGTCATGCCACGGTCAATGTGGCTGAAGAGTTGCTTTTGCTTGAATACGGCCAGCGGCTGAAATTGCGCCAGCGCAACGTGCTGGCCAACGGCCAGCAGGCGCAGGTGGCGACGGCCATGACCTTGCAGGCAGTGCAGGGCGGTGCACAGGCTGCGGGGCGCGCCGTTGCCGGTTTGGCCGTGGGCCAGCAGGCGGACTTTGTGGCGCTCGATGGCCAGCATTGGGTGCTGGCAGGACTGGGCACCCCAGAGATGCTGTCGGCCCATGTGTTTGCCAGCCATCGCACGTCTGCGCTGCACGAAGTCTGGGTGGCAGGGCAGCGCCTTGTACAGGACGGGCAGCACGCCCTTCACGATCAGGCCGCGCAGGCATTTGTTGCCGCACGTCGATCCATCATTTCCGGTACCAGCGCATGAACCCCATCACCACCGAGCCACCGTTTCTCTTTCACCAGGGCACGCGCCCCTTGCTGGTCTCCATGCCGCATGTGGGCACGTTTGTGCCGCCCGCGATTGCCGCTGGTCTTACTCCTGAGGGACGCGAGGTTCACGACACCGACTGGCATCTTGGCCGCCTCTACGACTTCGCGACGGCGATGGGCGCGTCCATCCTGCAAGCCACGCATTCGCGCTACGTGGTCGACCTGAATCGCGCGCCCGACGGTGCCAGCCTCTATCCAGGCCAGAGCGTGACCGGCTTGTGTCCTCTTGACACCTTTGACGATACGCCGCTCTATCTCGACGGCAAAGGCCCCGACGAGGCTGAAATTGCGGCGCGGCGCAAAGCCGTCTGGCAGCCCTACCACGATCAGCTCACTGCCGAACTGGCGCGCATCAAGCTCCGCCACGGGATTGCCATGTTGTGGGACGCGCACTCCATTCGCTCCGTGTTGCCGCGCTTTTTTCAAGGCAAGTTGCCCGACTTCAACCTCGGCACTGCCGATGGTGCGAGCTGCGATCCGGCGCTGGCCGGGCAGCTTCTGTCCATTGCCCGGTCCGCCCCGGGCCACACGGCTGTGCTCAACGGCCGCTTCAAGGGCGGTTACATCACGCGCCACTACGGCCAGCCTGCGCAGAACGTGCATGCGCTGCAACTGGAGATGACGCAATGCAGCTACATGCAGGAATGCATGCCGTTTGACTACCTGCCCGAGGTGGTCGCGCAGGCCCAGCCGACGATCCGAGCCATGCTGCAAGCCGTGCTGGCCTTCGCAGAAAACCGGGGTCTCTGATATGGAAAAACACGCCCAAATCGACGCCCGGGCCGCCACGGAACTGCTGACCCGCTGCGCCCGCGCCCAGGTGCGAGACCTGCCTGCCTACAACGCAGGCCTTTCCTCCGAGCTGGTGCGCCAGCGTTACGGCGCGCAGCAGGTGTCGCGGCTCGCGAGCAATGAAAACCCTTTCGGCGCCAGCCCCAAAGTAGCGCAGGCGTTGACGGCCATGCTGCCCAGCGTGGGTCTGTACCCCGATGCAAATTGCCTTGCGTTGCGGGCAGCCATTGCGTCGCGCACTGGCGCCCAGGCGCAGGAAATCGTGGTCGGTAACGGGTCGGAGAACCTGATCGAGCTCTTGTGCCTGTCCTTTCTTTCACCCGGTGACCGTGTCGTGACCCTGTTGCCATCGTTCGGCCTGCACGAAATATATCCGCGCATGATGGGTGCCGACGTGCACATGCTGCCGGTGAGCGCAGCACTGGAATTTGACGTCGATGCCTGGTGCGCGGCACTCAGCCAGGAGGCCGCGCCGAAGATGGTCATTCTCAGCAATCCGTCCAACCCCGTCGGGTGCATGCTGGATGCGACGGCCTTTCGCCGTCTGGTGCGTGCCGCACCCTTGGAGACCCTGCTGGTCATCGACGAAGCGTATTACGAGTACGCCTTGCACAGCCCGGGCTTCCCGGACGCCCTGACCGAGTTGCGCGCGCAGCGGCGCCCCTGGATTGTGTTGCGTACCTTCTCAAAAGCCTGGGGACTTGCAGGCTTGCGGGTGGGTTATGGCATTGCCTCGCACGCCTGTCTGGTGCAGATGCTGGACCGCGTGCGAACGCCCTTCAATGTGAACATGGCGGCGCAGACGGCGGCCATTGCAGCGTGGAGCGACCCCGATCACATGGCGGCCAGTGTGCGCACCACCGTGGCGCAGCGCGATCTCATGGGTGGGCAATTGCGCGCCCTGGGCCTGCTGGTGGCCCCGTCCGCGACCAACTTCCTGTTTCTGGACTTGCACCGCCGCAACGGGCCGGTGGCCGAGGCCCTGCTGTGGCGCGGCATCATCATCAAACCCTGGAAGGAAGCGGGCTACGAGACCTTCATCCGCGTCTCCGTCGGCACCGAGGCGGACAACCAGCGCTTTGTGAACGCACTGGCAGACATCCTGCGCCAGCAAGTTTTGCACTGAGCCGTTAATATGCGCAGCTATGTTGAATTCACCCGCCCTGAATGGCGCCGCTACCCTGCCGGCGGTGCGCAGCATCACGCTGGGGCAACCCTTGCGCTGGCTGGCACGCCTACCGCGACCTGGTGGACGCCTCGTCCTTCACACTGCGCGAGGCGGCCTGACGTGAGCTCCAACCCCGGGGCGCCGGACAGCGCGTCGATCTTCGAACTGAAGCTGGCAACGCTACCCTGGAATGCACCGTTTGTCTGGTTGCGCAAGGGTTGGCAAGACTTCGTGCGCCAGCCGCTGACCGGCCTCTTCTACGGCTTGTGTTTTTTTCTGATGGGGCACGCGCTGTGGTGGGTGTTTGCCGAGGCGCCGGCCTACGTCCTGGCGCTGAGCGCCGGTTTCTTGCTGATGGGCCCGTTCCTGTGCCTTGGGCTCTACCATGCCAGCAGTGAGCTCGAACAAGGTCGCGTGGCGGCCTTGGCCGACACGCTTCAGGCCTGGCGCCCGGCGCGCGCTGCGATTGCCCTGTTTGCTGGCGTCCTGCTGGTTCTGGAACTGCTCTGGGGTCGTGCGTCGCTGGTGGTCTTTGCTGTCAGTTTTGACTTGCCGCCTGGCGGGCAGCTTACGCTGAGCCAGTTGCTGGCGCTGGAGAACATCGCCTTCCTGATCACCTTCACGCTGGTGGGCGGTGTTTTTGCCAGCCTGATTTTTGTCACCAGCGTGATCGCCATCCCGATGATTCTTGACCGTCAGGTGGACGCCGTCAGCGCCGCCCTGACGAGCGTGCGCGCCTGTCTCCAGAACCCCGGTGTCATGCTGCTCTGGGGTGCGCTCATCACGACGTTGGTGGCCCTGAGCATGGTGCCCTATTTTGCCGGCTTGCTGCTTGCCGGGCCGGTCGTTGGGCACGCCAGCTGGCACGCCTACCGCAGCATTGTTGCGCCAGACGCGGCGCAAGCCTGAACCCTACAAGACTGCACCACCCGGCTGCTCGATCGGCGCCGTATTCGAGACGGCGGCAATCTGCGGTGTGCCGCTGTTCGAGCCAGACGCGCGCTCACTGGCTGCGCAGCTTGCCCGTCACAGTGAAAAGCTGGCTTTGCTTCCCAAGTCGGTCAGAACTTCGAATACAGTGAAGGCAATGAGCAAGTTCGCTTTTGTATTTCCGGGACAGGGCACGCACTATGTCGGCATGGGGATGGATCTGGCCGACCACTACGCCGAAGCGGCTGCTGTCTTCGAGCAGGCCAACGAAGTCATGGGCATGGACATCCTCCAACTTTGCCGCAGCGGTCCGGAGTCTGAGCTTGTCAAGACAGAAAACGCCCAGCCGACCATCCACACGACGACGATCGCCCTGCTGAAAGTGGTCGAAAGCCATGGGTTTTGCGCTCATGTCACGGCTGGATTCAGTTTGGGCGAATATGCGGCCCTGGTTTATGCCGGGGTCTTGCAGTTTGAAGACAGTGTCAAGCTGGTGCAGCGGCGCGGCATGTTCATGCAAAACGCGGTGCCCCAGGGCGTCGGCAAGATGTGTTGGATCAGTGGGCTGGACCGGCCCGCGGTAGAGCAAATCGTGATGCAGGCGAGCGATCTGGGCTTGATTGAATGTTCCAACTTCAATTGCCCCCGACAGATCATCGTG
>SESD01001169.1_pt1 | contig 14889 bp, 13 predicted proteins | sample 3171411 | NCBI WGS metagenome assembly SESD01 (sample SAMN06051880, study PRJNA518727) | freshwater metagenome | biome: subpolar coniferous forest; feature: holomictic lake; material: water; isolation source: holomictic Lake 442, 16.5 m depth | place: Canada: near Kenora, Ontario | collected...
TTACATTCTTCTAGGTATGAGTAGGTTTAATAAAGTACTTGCTAATCTTATGCGGAAGGATTTATGAGAGAGTGTGATCATACCTTTATTGCCGATGATGATAATCAAATAATTTGCAGCATTTGCCTATGTAGTGATGATCAAATAAAAGTAGTAACAATTCAACGGGTAAGTGATAGCGATAATAAATTACTTAACACTCTGCGAGATCCACAGATGCAAGATTGGATTGATCAGATATCTAATTTTTAATTAGATTGAGCTAATTGGGCTAATACCCAATCCACATCCTTATCACTTGGAAAAACTGGGTAATGCACCTTACTTATTACCCCATCCTTAATAATTAAAGTCAGCCGCTTAAGTAATGTGGCATTGTTGGCAAAAAAAGTAGGTAGTGATAACCCTTTCTGTAGCTGCAAATTACTATCACTTAAGATCTCATAAGGTAGAGCTACTCTATTTTTAAGCTCTGCCTGATACCCACTTGTTTGGGTGCTAACACCAAATAGTTGAGATACATATTTCATTAACTCTGGGTATTTATCGCGATAGGAGCAAGCTTGTGGTGTGCAGCCACGTGCACCTGGAATGTCATCCCAACCATCTGGCAGTGCTACACCTGGCACACCACTCATTGGATAACAAAATAAAACTGTAACTGCCGGTAGTTTAGAAAGATTAATCTGCTCACCTGAGGTTGCAGGTAGTAATAGGTCAGGGATCTTCATGCCAAGTAGATGATCAGCTGCGCCATCATCTACAGGAGCAGGCAGATTATCTGGCATCCCTAGATAATTACCTGATTGGGTGTTATCCATTATTCCTCACTTATTGGATTAATTTTGCTGACTTTTTACTGCCACCAACTAACTCTAGAATTAGTGAGCAGCCAATTAAGACCATCACTCCCCCTAGTAATTGAATTGGTGTGATTAACTCCTTTAGGTAGATACCGCCAATTAAAACCGCAATTACGGTAACCATAAACTCTACGCTTATCGCTCTAGTAGCACCCACCTCTACTACCAAACTAAAGTAGATCACATAACATAGTGAGCTACATAAGATTGCAAGTGAGATTATATAAAGCCAATCTGTAACAATTAACTCTCTTTGAAATGGCACAAAAAACAATAATGGAAGTGTGAATAGCCCACCAAAGAAAAATGCACCAATCGCCTGCTCCCAATTGCCAACCTGCTCCATCTTAAGTTTTGCATAATTACTACCAAAGGCAGCGGCAATACAACCAACTACCGAGACGGCAATTCCCAGAAAGAAATCATTTGATAACTGCCCATGTGGGAAGCCGACCAATAAAACGATGCCAAGAAAGCCAATTATTAATCCAACAAAGCCAAGTTTAGTAATTGTCTCAATCTTCATTATTTTTCCAATCAGGGCTGAAAATAATGGGATCGCGCCAACAATAATTGCAGTTAAGGCGGTACCAATTCTTGGGATGGCGATGGAAAATCCAATTAACTGCAAGCACACAGTTGTTGCACCAACTACTGCAAATGGTTTAATACCGATTGAAAAATCTAATCTTCTCCTAGCAATTAATGAGATAAGCAGCAGTGTGCCGCTAGCAATAAATGATCTAATACAAACTGCGCCTACCCAACCAAAGCCATCAACTACCCGTAGCACCAATAAAAATGATAATCCCCAGAGAATACTTAGGACTGAAAACTTTGCCAGTACCTCTACTCTCACCCCGACAGGCTACATCAGATAAGAGGTTATGAAAGTTTTGGCGGGGCTTTGCTATAACTAACTGGCGTCTTGCTGAAGGTAATTGGGTTTGCAATTGATTTACTGCCAGCAATATCTACTACTGGCTCTAGGCCAAGAGTTGTGGCTAACTCAATCGCCTCTTTAATATTATTTATCGCACCCACTGGTATTTCAATCTTACTCAGCAGCTCTATCCAATCTGCTGCACTCTTTGTGGCAAATAAGCGATCAAGTATTTGCGTCAAATCACCTAGATTCTTAACCCGTAATTGATTGGTGCTAAACCTAGCATCTGCTACCAACTCTGGTGCTAGCGCGGTAGCAAACTTTATAAACTGTTGATCATTACCAATTGCCAGTACAAACTTCTTATCTGAAGCACTAAATACTTGATATGGCGCAATTGATGGATGAGCATTACCCATTGCCACCGGAATTACCCCAGCAGATATATAGGCACTTGCTTGATTTACTAATGCGGACAAACTTGAGCTAAGTAAATTTAACTCAACCTTTTGGCCGACTCCTTGTTGCTCGCGCACTCTAAGGGCGGCCAAAATTCCAGTAACTGCATGCAAGCCGGTGATCACATCAACTAGTGCTACCCCAACCTTTGTTGGATCATTACTATCTGCGCCGGTAATACTCATTAACCCACTTACTCCTTGCAGGAGTAGGTCATATCCAGGTAGCGCCTTCGCACTCTCTGAACTACCAAATCCAGTAATTGAGCAATATATAAGTAGTGGATTACTCACTACTACCTGCTCATAACCAAGATTAAATTTCTCCATTGTGCCAGTGCCAAAGTTTTCTACCACAACATCAGAGTTTGCAATTAACTCTTGCGCAATCTTTTGATCTGCTGGCTTTGATAAATCTAAGGTGAGTCCACTCTTATTTCGATTTACCGAAAGAAAGTAGGTAGCGGTGCCATCTTTATCAAATGGTGGTCCCCAACTGCGGGTGTCATCACCGGTAGTAGGCCGCTCAACCTTTACTACCTCAGCTCCAAGATCTGCCAATAACATCGTGGCATAAGGACCTGCTAGTACTCTGGAAAAATCTGCAATCTTAATACCAGCTAATGGTGGCTTCATTGTTTATCCAACCACTGCCCTAATACATTTAAAAATAGATCAACATCTTGCTTATTAATAATCATTGGTGGCTTAATCTTGAGCACATTATTATCTGGACCATCACAAGATAACAGCACACCCTTTGAGAGTGCGTACTCCATTAGATCTGCCACCTTTTCAGTTGCTGGTGTTTTCTCATCCAACATAAACTCAACACCAATAAATAATCCATGGCCACGAATATCTGCAATCAAATCATTACTCTTTGCTAGCTGGGCTACTCCAGCCATAAGGTAGGCGCCGATTTCTTTAGCATTTAATTGCAATCTTTCATCATAAACAACCTCTAATACCGCCTGTCCGATTGCAGCGCTAACTGGGTTTGCCCCAAATGTATTGAAGTACTCCATGCCATTATTAAATGAGTTAGCAATCTCAGCTGTTGTGACAACCGCTGCAAGTGGATGGCCATTACCAAGTGGCTTACCCATTGTGACAATATCTGGCACTACATCATGTAATTCAAAGCCCCAAAACTTATCTCCAACTCTGCCTAAGCCAATTTGTACCTCATCTGCTACACAAACTCCACCTGCCTGACGAGCCATTTTAAATGCTGATTTTAAATATCCATCAGGTAAAACTATTTGGCCTGCGGTAGAGACAATTGACTCTGAGAAAAATGCAGATAGTGGTTGCTTTAGCCCAGTTATAGTTTTTTTAAGATTACTTAAGTACTTAGCTGTGGCATCAGGTGAGGTGTAGCGACCACGGAATATATCTGGCAACTCTGCAACCCCAACATGGCTTGGTGGGCCATCTCCACCTTTGCCTAAAAACTTATATGGGCTTATCTCCACTACAGATTGGGTATGGCCGTGATATCCATGACGAAGTGCTACTACCCCTTTAGCTTTTGTGTGAGCCCTAGCTAATCTAATTGCTAAATCATTTGCCTCACTACCGCTATTTACAAAGAATATTACCGATAGCGGATCTGGCAAGGTGCTAGTTAAAGCTTTGCCATACTCGATAATTGATTGATGTAGATATCTGCTATTGGTATTAAGGGCAGCCATCTGCTTTGCAGCAGCTGCGACTACCCGTGGATTACCGTGACCAACATGGGCAACATTGTTAACTAAATCTAAATATGAGCGGCCATTCTCATCAAATAGGTAGGCACCCTCACCTCTTACAATATTAAGTGGATTTTTAAAGTTAAGCGATAGATTTTGCGATAGCACAACCCGGCGCTCACTTCTAATACTTTTACTTGAAAGCTGGGCATGCGCATCTGTTCCGCTATTTATACCAAGAATTAAATTTGGATTAAGACTGATACCGCGCCAAAGTGCGATCTCATCCTGCGGCGCTACTCCATAAATATCAATTCCCATGCCACAAAGATCAGTTAGTAATTGGAAATGAGTATGTGGTGGCCAACCAACATTCTCTTCCTCTTTACCCATTCGTCCGATTAATTCACCTGCCTTAATTACCTTACCAACCTGCCAAGCTGGCATTGAATCAAGTGATAGATGACCATAAAGAGTCCAAAAAGGAATTGAATCATTGGTTTTGTGTCGCAAAATAATTACCGGACCATAATCTAACTTTGTTGAGTTGTTATTAAATACTTCAATCACGCCATCAAGGGGTGCAAAAACTTGCGTACCAGCTGGCATGCCAATATCTACTCCAAGATGAAAGGTGCGAGCAGTAGCTGAGGCTGGATTAAATGCCTCACCTTGGTAAACATTTCGATTCTCGCAGTAATACCCAATTGTTACATCAGCTCCAGTTTTAGCCATCAAATCCTCAATCGCTTTAGTAGAGCGCGGGATATCTGGATTATCAAATGACCAATTTATATAGACCTTATTTAACTCCGCCAGTGGCTTCTTTAAAATATTGGCAGATTTTGTCGTTAGTAAGTAGTCACGAATTGGCTTGGCATTTGGATTAGCCTCTAATCCAATGGCATTTCGTAACCGAAATAGTGCAAAATTATTATCAAATTTTTCTAATGCTAAAAGTGTTCTTGGCACATCATTTTGGCTAATTGATAAGTAATCATTATCAGGGTTATCCCCTAGTTGCAGGGCGGCATTTGCCACACTTGCTGCAAGTCTTACTTTGACCAACTCAATAAAGATAGCTAACTCATCAACGCTTAGTGGATTAACGCTGTGATAGCCACGAACAAATTGTGAGATCTCTTTAACTGGGTCATCAGATTTTAAACCTACATAGGCAGCAGCAACTGCAGCTCCTACCACCTTTGGTGCATAAATCATGTCGCCAAAATCTATTAGGAAAAGTTTTTCACCATTCTCAATTATGTTGTAATCATTACCATCATTGTGAATTACCTGACTTTGAAGTTTTTTAAGTTTTGGTGCTACCTGATCCCGGTAATTAGTGAGAGTAGATTTAACAACTTTTCTTACCTCAGTATCTGAGATTTTACCTACCCAACCTAGTAACTTTTCAGCCTGCAACATATTCCAAATAAATTTCACATTAAGTGATTTCTTCTCATCTTTATTTACCTTTAACAGTGCTAACTTTTTATCAACAGTGGCGATTAAGCGCCCTAGCTGCTCAATTTGTTCAGGGCTATGTTGATCTGTTACACCCCAGCACTTGCCCTCATGCCAGGTTAGTAATCTGGCCACACTTGACTTACTTAGCGTTACTAATCCTTTAGCCTTTTTGCTTTGGATTAAGGCTGGTGCAACGGTAATTGATTGATCCTGCAGAAAGGTTAGGACCTTATTTTGTAGGTTAATTCTCACTTTGAGATTGCTATCAACCTTTGGATAAATCTTTAAAACAGATTTATTTTTGCCCTCAACTTTGAAATTAATATCTCGCTCACTAGGCAGAGGTGAAAGTGGACTATCAATACCCCAATGTTTCTTCAGCAGCAAGGCCGCTTGGCTAGCATCCATCTTGGTTACCTTGCCCATCTAAAACTTTCCGTCTTGCAAAATAAACTCAGCCATTGCTGCATCTTGGATACCAAGCCCAACACTGAAGTAGTAAATCACTTGATCCACAGTAGTTCGTCCCTTAATTCTTTGGTTATAAAGCTCACCAATCGACTCTGGTTTATCCCATTTTCGCTTTGGTATGGCAAGTGTACTAACAACTGATCCTGCTTGTTCTGAGATTGTTTTTGCATCATCACCAAAAACTTTATCAGCATTTGCTAGTGCCTCAACTGATACCTCAAGCCGATTGGGCGCAAATGAGCCAATAGAAATACAGGTGGTACCAGGATTTAACACAGATGTAATAACAGGTGAGATTGAGTTAGTGCAAACAAAAATCAAATCACAGTTATTAACTAATCCTAAATCTTTTGAGATATCTATATCCAAATCTAAATTCTTATCACCTCTTGCAAAACCAATAATCTTCTTTGGTGAGAAAATCTCCTCTGCAGCTTTGATATGAGCAATTCCTTGATGGCCTAGACCTATTACGCCCACAGTTTTAACTGGATTTGATAACTCTTTTGCTGCAGCCATACTTGCTGCCACAGTACGCCACTTTGTAACTGATTCACCATCTAAAAAGTAATCAACTGACCCAGTCAATTGATTTAATACTGCAATTGTTGTTTGCACAACTGGTAAATCTCTTTTTTCATTTGAGGGAATTACGCTGCCAAACTTAACTATCGTTGGCCCATTTTCACTAGCCCTAGCAATATAAGAGAATTGGGCATTTTCATTTTGAGTTAAAATAGCTCTTGGGCCCATAACTGCTTTATTGTTGGCAAAATCAATAAATACTTTTTTTTGCACATCCATCACTTTTTTTATCTCGCAAATGCTATCTACCTCTAAGGGTCCAATAAATTTTCCTTGGGCGCTGGCCATATATGTAAGTGTAGATTGGAATGCTTCTGATTGCGACATGCTGATAATCACATTAACTACTTAAATTCATACCACCTGCCACTAGAGGGCTCGATAATCCCTATGAAGTGAGGTTAAACTTATCTCATGCAATCAGGCTTTATGTTTTTCTGGGCAGTACTTGTTTCTGCTTACATGATTATCACTTACCGAAATAAAATCAAAGCCGATAAAAATCTCTCTAAAGTTAATTGGGATACTTACAAATTAAAATTAAGTCAAACTTGGTGGACTGGATTTTTATGGGCATCAGTTATTTTTACAATCTTCTATCTTCTAATTTCAGCAGGTCTTACTAAGTAATTACTTATCTGCTGCCTCTGGCCATCTTGGGCTGGTACTTCGTGGTGGGTAGATCGCATCCTTTATCAAAACTATTGCTGGAGTTTTCTTACTTGCCCTGTTTGTCAAAACATTTTTAAGCCCAGCTAAATCTGTAGTAATAAACTCAATTGCAAATGCCGTGGCAAGTTGTTGCCAATCAGGGTTAAAAAGATTTACCCCTCTCTCAGGATGTTTCATTACTAATTGATCAAACCGCAACATGCCATAGCCCCCATCATCATGGAGTAAAATTGTTAATGGTAATTTTTCTTGTGAGACTGTTGCCAACTCACCCAATCCAAATGCAATTCCGCCATCACCACACACCACCAATGTTGGTATCGCACTTGCTGATGGGCCAATGCTGGCTGGTAGACCAAAGCCAAGTGTTCCCCAACCAACTGGGTATGCAATCTGCCTCACTCTGCCAACTTTGCAATAAACACCAGTCCAATAACCAGAGATTGCCATGTCACAAACAATGTAATTCTGAGTTGGCCATGACTCCTCAATTGCAGTAACTAGAGAAAGCCCGGCGCTACCTTTTTGCGATTGAGAAATCTTACTTCGCACCTGCTTACAGATAGATTTAACATCTACCCAACTTGGCAGCGCTGGTAGAGCAAATAATCCTTCAATTACTTTATCTAATTTAGAGCTTTGAATTACTGCACTTGCCTTAATGTTTTTAAGTGTAATTGCTGGGTTAGCATCAACAACACAGATAACTTGTGGGAATTTAATGCTCCAATTTTTAGTATTCATGCCATCTAGCTGACTTGCAAATACAATCAGCGCTTCACATTGAGTCAAAATATCTTCAATCTCTGGCTCATGAATTGGCAGATCTAGATAATTCTTACTTGCACAGCCCACACCTCTGCCAGCAAATGAGGTAAAGATTGGTGCATTTAAATGATCGGCTAACTTGGCTATTTGATCACTGACCTCAGTTGCTCCCCCGCCTGCCCAAATTCCAATCTTTTTCTTACCAGCTAACACCGATAGCACTTGAGATAGATCTACCACTTCAGTATCTAGTTTAGATAAATACTGAGCATACTCATTTGAAATTGCTGGAATCTTTGCTGAAAACTCTTGGTTTAAAACATCAGATGGAATTCCAATATAGCCAGCTCCAGTTGGGGCAGTTGTTAAGAGGTGAATGAAATCAACTACTGTGGCAATTGCTTGCTCAGCACTTGTCGTACTTTTTGCTAAAACAATTTCCTTACCATTTATTGAAATACGTTTTGCAAGGGGTGAGAATAGAGCGCTTTGATCATTCATCTCATGCAAAATTCCTCGCGCGCCATCACCAGATCTATTTTTAATTGGAGCTTCAGAGGAAATAACTAAAACCTGTGAACCAGAGATCGCAGCCTCACCAAATGCTCCTAAAGTATTTGCCGCCCCTGGCCCGGTAGTAGTTATTGCAACTGCAAGTTTTCCACTTGCTCGGGCAAGACCATCGGCAGCATAGACACAACTTTGCTCATGGCGCACATTTACAATCTCTGGCCTGCCAGCAGCTAATGCATTCCAAAAACCTAAGTTATGAACACCTGGGATACCAAAGGCTTTTTTGACACCATTTTCAGCCAACAAATCCAATATCACCGCGGCAACGGTGCGGCCGGTATTTTCCATGTTCAAACCATATAGGTATTTTCTTATTTTGCTGATCTAAGAGAGAATAAGGCTATGTTCAAATCAACTAATCCATCAGATATTTCGCAAGTAATCACAACAGTTGAAGCCGCATCAGCTGAGCAGATAGTTGCAGCAATGCGCAAAACTAAATCTGCGCAAAAAGGTTGGGCAAAACTTCCGGCACCAACTCGGGGCAGAGTAATTGCAAATGTTGGTCGCTTGGTTGAACGAAATAAAGAGAAGCTTGCAAAATTAATTACTAGTGAGATGGGCAAGGTTTATCGGGAGGCACTCGGTGAGGTGCAGGAGGTAGTTGATACCTGTGATTTCTTCCTTGGTGAGGGGCGCCGGCTTTATGGACAAACTGTGCCAAGTGAGATGCAAAATAAAAATCTATTTACTTTTAGAATGCCAGTTGGCAATGTATTTATAATTACCGCAGGAAACTTTCCAACTGCAGTTCCTTCTTGGTATATCGTGCCCGCACTTCTTGCCGGAAACACCGTAGTTTGGAAGCCATCTGAGTTCACACCCGCTGTTGCAAATGCGTTAACTGATCTATTTCACGCAGGTGGTGTGCCAAAGGATGTTTTAATTACTGTAGTTGCAGATGGTGAGCAAACTTTCTCTGCATTAGAGACCGGTCTTAAAGAATCAATTATAAATAAGGTTGGCTTTACTGGCTCAACTGCAGTTGGTAAGAAAATTGGCGCCAAGACTGGTGAGTACATTCAAAGTGCCTGCTTAGAGCTTGGTGGAAAAAATCCGATGGTGGTAATGCCAGATGCCAATATTGATTTAGCTTTAGATGGTGCATTATTTGCCGGCTTTGGAACTGCTGGTCAGCGCTGCACATCACTTGGCACATTGTGGATTCATGAGTCAATCTATGACTCAGTGCTAGCTAAATTCACCGCGCTAGTTGAAAATGCCGCAGTTGGTGATCCATTCAAAGATGTTTTATTTGGCCCAATGATTAGTGAAAAGTATTTGGAAAATCATTTAGCACATCTTAAGATGATTCAACCTCACCATAAGGTCTCTGGGTCAACGGCAACTGGCAAAATAACTGCAAAAAATCCACGAAAAGGCTTTGTTGGTGATCCTGAAAAGGGAGTATTTGCTCATCCAGTAATTGTTGCTGGAGTTACAAAAGATGATGAGTTATATAGAACTGAAACATTTGGTCCGCTGGTAACAGTTGGTAAGTTTTCTACCTTAGATGAAGCGATTGAGTTAGCAAATGGACATGGTTATGGTCTCTCCTCTGCTATCTACACCAATGATCCACAAAATGTTTGGCGCTTTAGAGAGGGCATCTCTGCTGGAATGGTTTCAATTAATAACTCAACCTCAGGAGCTGAGGCCCACCTACCATTTGGTGGAAATGGGCTCAGCGGTAATGGCTCAAGACAAAGTGGTATTTGGGTGCTTGATCAATTTACTAGATGGCAATCAATGAATTGGGATTGGTCTAATAAGTTGCAGAAGGCCCAGATGGATCTAATTGAGATTAAGCATGATCCAAATTTTGATTTAAAATAAATAGTTACTAAAACACTAATCTCTAATGAGGCCATAACCTATGTCACTACCGAATGAGGTTGATGTAGTAATAGTTGGTGGTGGGGTTATGGGAGCCTCGACAGCTTTTCATTTAGCTGAAGCTGGAATCTCAGTTCTACTATGTGAGAAAAATGAATTAGCTAGTGGTTCAACCTCAAAGGCAGCCGGTGGGGTTAGAGCAAATTTCTCAGATGAGTTCAATGTGGCGCTCGGTGCTAGATCATTAGATCTTTTTGCAAAATTTAATCAGCGCCCTGGCTATGAGATCGATCTACACAGATCTGGTTATCTATTTGCACTAAGTAAGAGTGAAGATGTTGCACTTTTTGAAAAATCTACCGAGATTCATAAAAAATTTGGTGTTGAGTCAAGAATGCTTACCCCAACTGAGGCGGGAAAAATATCACCGTTACTAAACACCTCTGATTTACTAGCCTGTTCATTTACGCCAAATGATGGTCACTGCACACCTGAATCGGTTGTACTTGGCTATGCCGGTGGTGCTAAAAAACTTGGCGCCACAATACTTACAAATACACAGGTAACAAATATTGAGATTAAGGGTGGTGAAATAACCTCCGTTCAAACCACCGCCGGTAATGTTAAAACAAATACTGTAATTAATTGTGCTGGTGCTTGGTCACCACAGATTGCAGCCATGGTTGGCTTAGATCTACCGGTAACACCATACCGGCGAGAGTTAGTAATTACTGAAGCACTTGGTGATAATTTTGCTGATCTGCCTAAGAGTATGCCGATGACAATTGATTACTCCTCCTCACTTTATTGGCATCGCGAAGGCAAGGGATTGCTTATGGGATTTTCAGATAAAACTACCGAATCTGGATTTGATCTAAAGCGAGATCCATCTTTCTTAGAAAAACTTGGCACAATTGCCATGCATCGAGCTCCTCGTTTAATGGATGTGGGAATTGGTAAAGGATGGGCTGGCTTATATGAGGTAACACCTGACCACAATGCAATTTTAGGTGAGTTTAAAAAAGTTTCTAGATTTTTTTATGCAACTGGTTTTAGTGGTCATGGCTTCCTACAAGGGCCAGCAATTGGTGAAATTCTTCGAGATCTGTATTTACAAAAACAACCATTTGTTGAAATACAACAGCTAAGCGCCGATAGATTTAGTGGTGGTGGCCAATTACGTCCGGAATACAACATTGTTTAATAATGATATTGATCACGAATAGATATATTTCAGCAATTACCTCTACTGCCTTAAACAAGTATGGCGATAGACTCACCTTATGAGTAAGCAGCCGGCCACACCAATTCATCCACTGGTATTAATGCAGGTTGAGGCGCGCCTTACCGCTGAGCAAAAAGCTATTCAAAATGTAGTTAGGGATTTTGCTACTAAAGAGTTAAGACCAAATATTGCTAACTGGTATGAGGCAGGTGAATTACCAGCTCGTGATATTGCAAAGGCATTAGGTGGCATTGGCCTATTGGGTATGCACCTTAAAAATTATGGCTGTGCTGGAACAGATGCGATGTCATATGGTCTTGCCTGTTTAGAGTTAGAGGCGGTTGACTCTGGATTGCGCTCACTAGTTTCAGTACAAGGCTCACTTGCGATGTTTGCAATCTATAAATTTGGTTCTGAGGAGCAGAAGCAAGAGTGGCTACCAAAGCTGGCTAAGGGAGATGCAATTGGTTGCTTTGGCTTAACTGAAGCAGATCATGGCTCTAATCCATCTGGAATGACAACCTATGCAAAGCGAAGTGGCTCTGATTGGGTTATTAACGGATCTAAAATGTGGATTACAAATGGTGGCGTAGCAGATGTTGCCATTATCTGGGCGCAAACTGATGAAGGAATTCGCGGCTTTTGTGTGCCAACTAAAACTGCTGGCCTAGTTATTAATCCAATTAAGCACAAGCTTTCCCTGCGCGCTTCAATTACATCTGAACTTGTCTTTAATGATATGAAGCTGCCAGATTCAGCTCGATTGCCAGAGGCTACAAGTCTTCGCGCCCCACTGCTTTGCCTAGCTGAGGCACGTTATGGAATTATTTTTGGTTCAGTTGGTGCTGCCCGTGATTGCTTTGAGGTGTCTCTTGGCTATGCCACAACTAGGGAGCAATTTGATGGGCCAATCTCAAAGCACCAATTAACTCAAGGCAAATTTGCTGATATGGCTACAAAAATAACTACTTCGATGCTACTTGCCTACCACTTAGCAGATCTTAAGGACCAAGGAAAAATTGAGCCAGAGCAAATTAGTATGGGTAAGTTCCACAATGTAAATGCCTCTCTTGAAATTGCTCGAAGTGCTAGATCTATTCTTGGTGGTGCTGGAATTACTAGCGAATACTCAGTATTTAGGCATATGAGCAACTTAGAGACAGTTCTTACCTATGAAGGAACCCATGAGATTCATATGCTGGTGTTAGGCCAAGCACTTACCGGAATTGCAGCCTTTAGATAGTAATTTTTACTCTTCAAAATAAAAGAGGATCTCTATTGCGCTCTAACTACTTACTCTCCTAGATTTAGGCGTAGTCAATTTAAGGAGTTTTAAGTGGCAGCACAAACTGTTTATTTATTTGTGCAGGTAAGGGTTAAGCCTGGAAAATTTGACCAATTTATTAAACTAATTGAAAAACATGTAGCAGTTATGAGATTAGAGGATGGCTTAATTGCATTAGATCTCTATAAAGATGTTGCCAGTGGCAATATCTGTGTCTGGGAGGTTTGGCGAGATCGCGCTTCTTGGGATCTACATATGGTTAATGAGAGCTCTAAAGCTTGGCAGGTAGTAGCTGCTGATTATGTTGATGGTGAGAGCATTACTGTTATGGATGAGATACCTAAGAGTTAACCAAATCTAGTAATAATTAATTAGGAATCCTCTGCCCTACACACTTTTCTAAGATCTTAACAATTGCATCCTTTTCTGGCGCAGTTACCCAAAGAGCGTACTTTGCTTTTACTGCAACTTGCCTGGCAACATAATCACATCGATAGCTTTTAAGTGGTGGCAACCAGGTGGCAGCATCCCCATCACCCTTTTGGCGATTAAGTGAGTAATCAACTGCTAAAAGATTTAGTGGATCATTTGCTATTGCTTCTCGTTTACTTTTATCAAAGTAGGCAGCCCCGGTTTGCCAAGCATTAGAAAGGGCCACTACATGATCAATATCTACTGTTGATTTGGTAGAGCTAAAGGAAATTACCTTGCCACTATATGGATCAAGCAGAGAGCCGGTGATTACCTTGCAATCTTTAGTACCAACCTTAAAGATAACTGTAGTTAGATCACGTTCTAATATCTCATTACGGGTATCACAACCATTACGGTTTAAATCAGACCAGTGTGGAAATTGCTCTCGGGTGTAACCGGTCTTAGCAGCCCGCCCTTTTACCGCTAACTTATTTAAAACTGAGATAGCAGTTGGTGCATCTTGTGCGGTTGCGGTATCTGGAAGTAACAAAGTTAGTAACAGCAACACTACTAACCGTCTCATAAGGTAATACTTCAGGTAATGCGGTTATCTGGCAATTATTTAGCAAGACCAAGCCTGTGAGCGTAAAAAGTTTTATTAATAACGCAAAACTTTATTTATCACCCCTATTTACTGGCTAGTAACGAGGAAAATTAATTAACCAAGTAGGAAGGATTCGCCTTGTTAACAGTAATCATCGTTGTAGTAGTTCTTGTAGCTATCTACATGTTTATGAAGTCTCGCAAGAAGTAACTTCTAACTACTTATATAGGTCAAGGTGACCCTTGGCCTATATTTTTTTATATTACTGAACTACCAATCAACGAACCGGCTGCATTAAGCAGTAATGCCACATCAATTACTGCGGTAATCATTAAGGCAGTAAACATAAGTTTATTTGGAGCAACTGAGGTGATAGTTGCTGCGACTAGACCAATTATTAATAGTGGTGTGTTGGGGTGGGTGTGATTAAGTAATAAGGTGGTCAAAATTAACAAGCCACTGCAGATAATCCTTGAATTTGTTTTACCTAATCGTTGGGGCAATCCTTTAATACCAGAGGTTAGATCTTGATCTAGATCTTTTAGCACATTAGCAAAGTGGGCAGATACTCCTAATAATGCTGCTGCAGTAATTAACCAAAGTGGTGGTCTTCGATCAGTTGCCACCACAATGCAAGAGACAAGGGCGGCAAATGCGATCGCATATGGAAGGGGTGAAAGAAGAGTTGATTTGAAGTAGAGGTTATATGAGATACCCATGCCAACCCCAAATAAATAGATAAGTCCACCCTTAATACCAAGAGGTCCGGCAATATTTACTACAACTGCAATTGGTGCAACAATCTTTATCGCTTTACTTAATTGAATATTTGTAATTACTCCACTGACTAGTGGTTTATTACTTCGCTTATGCTTTAGATCATCCTGGTAATCATTTAAATCATTGGTAAAGCCAACTAATAATTGGCCAAGAAATACACCAAAAGCTATTACAAAAGCTGGCCCTTCCCACCAAAGATTACTTGCTAAAAGTAGAGATGTGACTGTTACTGTCATTGTTGGACCAAAGTGTGATGCTCTTGCAAGGCCAATAATAAATCTCATCTGATAACACTACTGACG
>SESD01001170.1_pt1 | contig 14887 bp, 16 predicted proteins | sample 3171411 | NCBI WGS metagenome assembly SESD01 (sample SAMN06051880, study PRJNA518727) | freshwater metagenome | biome: subpolar coniferous forest; feature: holomictic lake; material: water; isolation source: holomictic Lake 442, 16.5 m depth | place: Canada: near Kenora, Ontario | collected...
CCCGCATACGCCGCCGTCGGAGTCACCAAGAACCGAATGGGCTACTTCGCGTCGCGCGTTGCAGCAATGGGAGCCGTGCCGGTTGAAGTGGTCATGGCCACGTTTTACAACTTTCATCCGGGCCTCGTTCGGGCGAGCATGCACGATGCGTGGACCGTGACCACGCCAGAGGCGATGCTCAGTGCCCGACTCAACGCCGTGAACACATCACTTACGCGAGCCTTCGGGCCCGAGGTACTCAACTCGGCCGAACTCGCCGAAGCGGCCGGCCTCACGCGTCGTGCTGCGCTCATTGCGTGCGAGCACCCTGAGGGCCGACCCTTGTTCGCCGCGCATGCCTCGCTGCCGTGGCCCTCCGAACCTCATCTCGAGCTGTTCCACGGCCAAACCCTGCTGCGCGAGTTTCGCGGCGATGGCCACATCGCTGCGCTCATGCTCGAAGGCCTCAGCGGCCTCGAAGCCTTGATCTCGCACGCAGCAAGTGGAGATGTACCTGCGGCTGCGCTCAAGGCCACCCGCTCATGGAGCGACGCCGAGTGGGACGCCGGTGTGCAGGCAATGGCGGCACGCGGCCTCGTGAATCTCGACGGATCCTTCACCGATGCAGGTCGCGCCCAACGCCAATGGATCGAAGACCGAACCGACCAAAGCGCCCTCGCTCCCTATCTCGAAATAGGCGACGACGCTGCGCTGACCTTGCGCGGCACCGGCAAGAAGCTCACCGAACTGGTGATGACCGCCGGACTTCTTACCTTCGATCCTCGCCGTCTCGTAGACGCAGATTGACCCGACCGCACTATCGTATTGCCCGATGGCGTATCGATATCTGTGGACCCCACTACAACTCGGACCCGTGTCCACGCTGAACCGCATTGTGTTCAGCGCGCATCTCACCAACTACGCGCTCGACGGCAAACCCACTGAGCAACACGCTGCGTATTACGCGGCACGCGCTGCGGGCGGAACCGGCCTGATCATCACCGAGGAACACTCGACCCACCCCACCGACTGGCCGTACGAGAAGCTCATCCACGGTTTCCACCGTGATGTCATCCCCGGCTACCGCACGATCACCGACGCGGTGCATCGCCACCGCACGCCGATCTTTGCTCAGATCAACCACAACGGTGGGCAGGCCAGCAGCATGTTCAGCCGCCTTCCGGTGTGGGCTCCATCGCCAGTGGCCGATCCGTTGTTCCGCGAGGTTCCCAAGGCCGTGTCGCTCGCTGAGATCGACGAGATCATTGCTGGCTATGCGCTGGTGGCCGAGCATTGCGCCGAAGGCGGCTTCGACGGCATCGAACTGCAGTGCAGCCACTCGTCCATCGTGCGCGGCTTCCTGTCGCCCGCTACCAACAAGCGCACCGACGACTACGGCGGCTCGTTGCAAAACAGGGCGCGACTCTTGGTCGACATCGTGCATGCCGTTCGTCGTGTCATCGGTAATCGCCTTGCACTCGGGGTTCGCATCTGCGGTGACGAGCTCATCGACGGTGGCACCACCATCGACGAAGCCGTACAGATCGCACAGATCGTCGAAGCAACCGGTCAGGTCGATTACATCAACACCTCCATTGGTGTCGCTACGGCAAGCCTGTTCATGATCGAAGCGAGCATGCACATTCCGCCCGGCTACGCAATGTTCATCCCCAGCGCCATTCGCAAAGCGGTAGATCTGCCCGTGGTGGGCGTCGGGCGCTTCAAGGATCCGCTGCAAGCCGAGCGCGCCTTGGCCGAAGGCCACTGCGATCTCGTGGGCATTGTGCGCGGTCAGATCGCCGATGCCGACTTCGCCGCAAAAGCGCGCGCCGGGTCGAGCGACGAAACACGTTTGTGTCTGAGCTGCAATCAAGAATGCGTCGGCCGCATGGGCATGAACCGTTGGCTCGGATGCATCGAGAATCCACGCACGGGTCGTGAAGCCGAATATGTGCGGCGCGAACTCAGCGACAACAAGATCGCTGTCACGCTCGGGCGTTCGTCAGTCTCGGCACGCAAGCAAGTGATGGTCGTGGGCGCAGGCCCCGGCGGGCTTCAAGCCGCCATCTCAGCGGCACGCGCTGGCCATCAGGTAACCGTCTACGAGAAGCAAGCGGAGGCCGGCGGCCAGGTGCGCCTCGCCGCAAGCGTTCCGAATCGCGCCGAGTTCGGCGACATGATTCGCAACCAACTCACCGAGTGCCGACGTCTTGGCGTGGCCATTGAATACGGCGTTGGGGTGTGGCCTGGCATTGTCGATGAGCGCCAGCCCGATCATGTGATCGTGGCTACCGGCGCCGAGCCAAACCGACCGTGGTGGGTTCCAGCCGAGGCCGCAAACGTGTGCGATGTGCGTGATGTGCTCGAAGGCACCGCCGAACCATTTGGCAACGTCGTCGTTATCGACGAGATCGGTTTTCACCACGCCACTTCGGTGGGCGAACTGTTGGCCGATCGCGGCTGCAACGTAGAGATCATCACCAACGGCATGGTCGTTGGGCAAGACCTTGGCATCACCCTCGACATGGAGAACTGGTGGGTACGGGCAAGCGCTAAGTCGATTACGCAGACCACCGATCTCGTGCCGATGGGCTTCGAAGGCACAACGCTGAACCTGTTGCATCACCCCACCGGCACCCAGGTGACCCGCACCCCCGACTGGGTGGTGTTGGCAGTGCCACCGAACCCCGTTGAGTGGCTCTACAAGGCTCTCAAAGATGCAGGCGTCAGCGTGCAACGAGTAGGCGACTGCCTTGCGCCACGACGTGCACACGCAGCAGTTGTCGACGGCGAACGGGCCGGCTTAGCGATCTAGGCGTTGTTCTCTAGGCCGGACGAGCGCGAGGTCCGCGCTGATGATCGTGTGTGTGATCATCGTGCTCTCGTCGCCACGGAAGTTCGGCGAGAAACAGCGCCGCAGCCGGATGTGGATCCATCACGCGCTCAAGGCCGAGCGGCGGTGTTGGCGCAATTCGCTGATCGCCACGCGCCTGACATTCGGAGCACCAGTAGAGCAAGCGGTGCATGTCGCCGATGCGCTTCACGCGGATGGTGTCGCCGCAGATTTCGCAGCGTTGACCATTGCGGCCATACACCGACAGACCGTTGTGGTCGTGCGATTCGGTTGGTGCAAATGAGGTCTTGCGATCGGTGATACCGGCACGCATCATGCGTGCGATTGTCTGCACCAACTTGCGGGCATCGTCTTGGGTGATCGAACCAGCAGTGGCAAACGGGCTCAACCCAATGTCCCAAAGCGCTTCGCATCGGTACACATTGCCCACACCACTGGCCACGTGTTGATCGAGCAGCACTTCGGCAATCGGGGCCGATGGGTCGGCGTAATCAAGGATGCGCCGAACACAGTCTTCGAGGTTCGCCTTGGGATGCAACAGATCGGGGCCGAGCCCGCCCGAGCCGGGGTGACGATGACGATCGAACTGACGGAAGGTCTCGACGACTGGAGCGTTGAAACACACGGCCACCCAATCGGCAACTTCGATGCACACGCGCAATTGTTTGGTGGGCTTATGCCAGTGCTCGCCGACCCTATACAGACGCCACGAACCCGTGAACCGATGCTGTGTGTGCAAGGTGAGTCCGTCGTCCCACACGATCTCGAGATGCCTACCGTAGATGTGCACCTGTTCGATGACGCGACCGACGACAGGCGTTGGACCAGACAACTTTGGCGCGGAGAAACCGACAGTTGGCTTACCGACCAACGCGGTTCGCAACGCCGTGGCGGTGCGATGGGCTGTAACACCATCGAGCACGCAACGCACAATAGTGCGTATTTCGACACCCCTGAGGTGATACCCGATTGCGATCGCACCTAGGGTGACGTCGTGACCGACAACCAACTTCCTGTCGACGATGAATCAAGCGATGAGATCGTTGACCAGCACGAAGAAGTCGGGCCCATTGATCCCATTGATCCGACGAACGACAACATGGTCGAGACGGCGCGGCAGCGCTACGGCAAAGGCGGCGCCGCGATGGCGGCCGGAATGTTCGGTCTCGATGTGGCGCTCGGACTCAAAAAGAAGCCCGAATCGGTGCAGGTGCAAGAGGCCTCCAGCAAGCCGGTAAACCTCGACTCTGATGGCTTCGAGATGCCCATCGATGCCAGCACCACAGTGGCCACGCCCGCCCTCGAGCGACGCCCGCCAATCGGTGTCGGCAAGCGAAAGTCGCGGCGTTCGTAGCCGCACGGAGCGAACGGAGCGAACGGTCTAGGGCAACTCGCCCACGTGCGCGAGGGCGAACCGAATCAGACGATCGTGGCCCGCTGTCATCTCATCGCGCACCTTTGCGTCAACCGCTTCTTCGGGCGTAAACCACGCAAGATCTAGGGCCTCTTGCGATGGAGTGCAGTCGCCATCAACGGGCACGACATACGCAAGGCTCACCGCGTGATGGCGAGGATCATGGAAGCCGCTTTGGTCGGGGTCGGGGAAATACTCGATCACGGTGAACGGCGCTGGGTTCGGTGGGATGCGCGGCAGTGCCACCGGCCCGAGGTCTTTTTCGAGATGGCGAATGAGCGCATCGCGAATTCGTTCACCGAACAACACGCGTCCGCTGACCACCATGCGACTAATGGTTCCGTCGGCAGCTACCCGCAGTAAGAGTCCGATGTGCGTCACTCGCCCGAGCGAGTTCACCCGAACGGGTACGGCGTCTACGTACACCATCGGGACGTTGGCTCGTACTTCTGCAAGTTGGTCTGGACTCATCCAGCCGGTCTTGGTCTCAATCTGATCGCTCACGCTGCTCCTTGGGGGTAACAAATGATCCCAGATGCGAGGCCCAAATTCGCGGCTTACGATGTGACCATGCGTCGTCGGTCGGTTCTTGTGATGGTTGTCGTTGCTCTGCTCGCCGCGTGTTCTGACGCAGCAACGAACAGCGCGTCGCCCGACTCGAGCGAATTCGCGTCCACATCTGTCGAAGTTTCAACCACCGCTGCGGCACCGCTTGCCTCCACGGCACCATCCGTCACGGTGCTCACAGTGCCCACAGTGCCCACTGCTGCGGCGCCCTCAACCACGGTGAAACCTCAGCCAAAACCCAAGACTCCGACACCAACGACAACCGCCTCAACGGTGGCGCCAGGGCCGTACAACAGCGCTCTCTACGCAGACCCTGCGCACTGGATCTGTCGGGGCGATGTCACCAACGACGTGTGCGACAGCAGTTATCCCGTCACCGCTGTGGCCGCCGATGGCACGTTGACCATCAAACCCTCCGACATCGCCATTGACCCGCCCATCGATTGCTTCTACGTGTATCCAACCACCAGCGAAGATGCCACGATGGCCAGCGACTTCACTGCCGGCGCTGAGATAAACACCACCATCATGCAGGCCGCGCGTTTCAACCAAGTGTGTCGAGTGTTCGCCCCGATCTACCGCTCGGTTACCAATGCCGGACTCGGCCGGGCGTTCAGTGCGGGCGACCCACAATTCCCAGCCGCTTGGAACCAGGCGTACCTCGACGTGCTCGACGCGTGGCGCCAATATCTCGCTCACGACAACAATGGCCGTCCCGTTGTGATCCTCGCCCATTCGCAGGGCAGCTTTCATGTGGTTCGCCTGCTGAAAGAAGAAGTCGATCCAAAGCCCGAGCAACGCAACCTTGTCGTTTCGGCCATCGTCGCTGGAACATCGTTTCAAGTAGCGGCCGGTCGCGACGTGGGCGGCGATACACAGAACATGCCGTTGTGTCGTTCGAATATCCAATTCGGTTGTGTCATCACCTTTCAGACATTCCGCGACAACGTGCCACCCCAACCCGGCACATTGTTCGGCGCGCCCGGCGCAACCACAGACTCGGCGTGCACCAATCCAGCAGCCCTCGCAGGCGGTGCCGCCTTGCTTGATGCGGCGGCGCCTACGGGTCCATGGATCTTCGCGAGTAGCTACACCGGACCATCGATCACCACTCGATTCATGAGCGCGCCTGGCCTTGTCACCGGCGAATGCAAAGTGCTCAACGGCTACCACTATTTGGCGGCCACCGTGAACGCCGATCCAACCGATGCCCGCACCGACGACATCCGCGGCGACAGCGCGCCCAACTGGGGCCTGCATGCCGTAGATCTCAACCTGTCACAAGAGTCGCTGATCTCGGTGGTCCGATCGCAGGCCGCCGCCTTCCTCAGTCGCTGAGTTCGAGCTCCGCATGGAGACTCCCGGCTCGTGGGTTACCCTTGCCCCATGAACCGTGGCGCGCTTCGTAGCCTGACGCCAACATGGGTCGCCAACTCGAGTGTCACCGTCGTTGCCGGCAAGGGCGGCGTGGGCTCGAGCACAGTTGCCGCAGCGCTGGCGCTGGTTGCCGCGCGCCAAGGCGCCGATGTGTTGCTCGTCGCCGTCGACGGCAGGCCAGGCTTGGGACCATTGCTCGGTGGTGAGCCCATCGGCCCCGAAGAGCGAGTACTGCGAGCGTTCAAAGGCAAGGGTCGCATTCGGGGTCGCACGATTCCGCCCGCCCAAGCGTTCAGCGACTACCTCGAGCTGAAAGGCATCAGCGGACTGTTGCGTAAAGCGGCGTCGGCCGCATCGCTCGATGTGATTGCCGCCGCCACACCCGGCCTTGAGCACTTGCTGGTGTTGGGCAAGATCAAAGAACTCGATCGAGAGAAGGCCGCCGATCTGATCATCGTCGACGCTCCACCCGCCGGACTCGCCGCACCGTTTCTGCGGTCTGCGTCAGCGCTGCAGGCAGTGGTCACCAGCGGACCCATCCGCACCCAAGCCGACGAAGTAGCCGCCATGCTCGCCGATCCACGCCGGTGCCAAGGCTTGCTTGTCACCCTTGCCGAAGAGACTCCGGTGAACGAAGTGGTCGAACTCGCTTACGACCTCGAGGAGAAGATCGGACTCACACTTGGTCCGCTCGTGGTCAACGCGTGCTGGCCCGATCGCCCCGGATTGCATCTGTCGCCCACCGCAGCTGCGCGCGCTCAGGGCGTGAAGTTGTCTCGCGCCGCGAAAGCGGCGCTCGATGTTTCGGGCGAGTTCGGGCGTCAACGACTCGAGGGGCAGGGCCGACAGCTCACTCGTCTCGGCGAACTGTTGCCGCTCTCACGGGTGATTCTGCCGCGCGTGCCAACGGCTCGTTTCGGGCCAGCCGAGCTCGATGTGCTTGCCGACGCGTTGTCCGTAGAGCCAGTGGGTGCGCGATGACCACGCAACCAACTCTCAACGACGTGCTCGCCAACTCGTCGCTCATCGTCACCTGCGGACCCGGTGGCGTGGGCAAGACAACTACTGCCGCGGCGCTCGCGATTGCTGCCGCTCGTATGGGTCGACGCGTCGTCGTGGTCACCGTAGATCCGGCCCGCAGGCTCGCCGATGCGCTCGGCCTCGATATGGAGTCGCGAGCCCATGAGCCCCATCAGGTGAGCGAGGCAACCGATGGCACCGGCTCACTGTCGGCGCTGATGCTCGACGCCGAGACCACCTTCGATCGGCTCATCACCGAACGGGCTGGCGATCCCGAACGCGCCGCAGCCGTATTAGCCAACCCTGTGTATCGCAGCCTTGCTGGTTCGCTGGGCGGCGCTCAGGAGTACATGGCCATCGAGCGTCTGCACCAGTTGCACTCAAGCGGCGCCTACGACCTCGTGGTCATCGACACGCCACCGTCGCGCCACGCCATCGATCTGCTTGAAGCCCCCGATCGGCTCGTCACGTTTCTGAGCCACCCGATCTATCGAGTGCTCACCCTGCCATCGCGTTCGTTCGCCAAGGTCACCAACGCTGGCTCGTCGGCGTTCTTGTGGCTGGTGCGCAAACTCGCCGGACCAAAGATCGTCGAAGACACCATCGAGTTCTTCCGATCGTTAGCAACGATGGAAGACGGCCTGCGCACTCGCGCCGCCGAGGTGTCGGTGTTGCTGCGCGACAAGCAGACGGCCTTCGTCTTGGTGTCGAGCCCCCGCGCCGAGGCCATCGCCGAGTCAACCCATCTCGTGAACGCGTTGCGCGACGGCGGGTTCCGTCTCGGCGGTGTTGTGGTGAACCTTGTGCACCCATTGCCGCCGCCCGCCGAAGCGTTCTTCGATCTGGCTCCCGGGCCACTCGCCGACCACGTTGCGTATCACGCCGAACTCTTCGCTCTCGCAACTTCCGAGCGCAGCGAGATGGCCGAGTTGATGGCGCTCGCCAAGGGTGCAGCCGAAGCCGAACTGCCGTTGCTCGACGCCGACATCCACGACGTCGCTGGCCTCAAAGCGTTGGCCGAAATGCTCGTCGCCCCCTAGCGCAAACTGTCAGGCAGCCCCGCCGCGGCCGTACCGTAGGGGCATGACTTCGTCGCCATCCGTGCAACTGTCAGTACTCGATCTCTCGATCCTCGCCGAGGGCGCATCAAGCAGCAACGCGCTCAGCGATACCACCGCCCTCGCGGTGCATGCCGATGCACTTGGCTTCACCCGCTTTTGGGTTGCCGAGCATCACAACATGCCCAGCGTGGCGTGCACCTCGCCCACCATCCTCATCGCCCATCTCGCCGCGCTCACTCAACAGATCCATGTCGGATCCGGCGGGGTCATGCTCCCCAACCACGCTCCGCTCGTTGTGGCCGAACAGTTCGCGATGCTCGAGGCGCTGCACCCGGGCCGCGTTGATGTGGGCATCGGTCGCGCACCGGGCACCGACCAACTCACCGCAGCCGCACTTCGCCGTTCGGTCGACGCTCTTGGCGCCGAAGACTTTCCACGCCACCTCATCGACCTGATGGGTTTACTCGGCGATGCTCGTGCCGATGTTCCGTGGGGCAGCGGCCTAGCGAGCAAGTTTCGCGCCACCCCAGCGGCCGCATCATCGCCAGGCGTCTTCCTCCTTGGATCCAGCGGCTACAGCGCCGAGCTTGCTGGGTTCCTCGGACTTCCGTTTGCCTTCGCTCACCATTTCGACATGGGTGGCACGCTGCAAGCCGTAGACCTCTATCGCCGCAACTTCAAACCATCGAGTGTGCTCGCCGAGCCACACATGATCGTCACCGCAAACGTGCTCGCCGCCGACACAGCCGAAGAAGCCGATTGGCATTCGGCACCCGGTCGCCTCACCGCACTTGGTCGCCGCACCGGCCGCTTCACGCCCCTGCCCTCGCCAAGCGCTGCTGCGGCGCACCCCGATACCGAAGAAGCAAAGCGCCTTCCGAGCAACCGCATTGTTGGATCCATCGCCGAGGTGGTCGAGCAACTTCATGGTCTTGTCGAGCGCACCGGAGCCAATGAAATCATGGTCACTGCGGTGGCCTTCGATCTGTCGGCACGGCTACGCAGCCTTGAGCTCTTGGCCGAGCACTGGCTCGGGGTCAGGGCGTAGACCCTGCGGGAAGCGTTGGCAGGGTTGGCTGCGTAATCGACGAGATATCCAAGGTGGTACTGGTCACGCCTGACGGAGTCTCGGTCTTGGTCACGCCTCGGTGCACCTCGATGGTGTCGCCGATAACTGCCCAATACGAGAACACGGTCACATAGAGCACCGTGGCAATGATGATGATCTTCGACGACAGGTCGGCCTTGGCAGGCGTTTGCTCGGTATAGCCCGCCCGCAGAAACGGCCACAGGGCTATTACGACCACAACCTCAAGCAGCACCGACAGCACATCTGATCGCCCAAAAGTTCCGCGAATACCCTTGGTGGGTCCAAACGGCAGGCCAAAAGCGCGGTCCCACGCCCACACCACTACTGGCAACACGCTGATTGCGATGACTGCACTGACCACCCAGCGATTCAACGCGAACAACATCGCAACAGCTGCGAGAGCCTCGACAATGGCGAGCACAAAGAAGAACGTGCCGGAAGCTGCCCACTCATCGTTGTGCGGGCCAATGACGCTCCAGTGAACAACCTGTGCGCCCACCAGACAGATGAGAGCGACCACCACGCGGGCGGTGAACCACCGATTGAGCGGCTGCTCAACAGAAGCCGTCATCGCTACTTCTTCTCTTGAGGCGAGGCATCGCGCGACGCGGCGCCACGTCGGCGAACCGCTAACAAGAGCACGCATACAGCCGCCAACGGCGCTGCCATCAGCAACGCTTCGTCCCAATTAAAACCGCTGGCGTGCCCAAGCATCGCTACTCCCTCAACCCTTGCGCCGTCTGCATCAATTGCATCAGCGCTCAATGAAATCACAGCGATCCTAACGGTCGTGCAATACGCAGCCGCGGCACGATCACTCCTTCACCCGACCTATCGGCTTTGATGTTCGAATGAACGTTATTGACGCCGTCGGCACCCGCATCTCCGTACGCCAGTTCACCGCCGAGCCCGTAAGCGACGAACTACTCCGCGGCCTCGTCGAAGACGCAGGCGGCGCGCCAAGCGGCGGCAACGTGCAGCCGTGGCGCATTTACGTGGTGAACGGCGCATCGATGACACGGCTTCGCGAGTTCCTTCCAACTCAGGCCGCTATGGACACACCCGAGTACGACATCTACCCCGCCGGTCTCGTCGAGCCGTACCGCACCAACCGCTTCACGATCGGCGAGCAGATGTACGCCACGCTCGGCATTCCGCGTGAGGACAAAGCCGGTCGCAGCCAGCAGTTCGCGCACAACAACAACTTCTTCGATGCCCCAGCCGCGATCTTCTGCTACATCGATCGCCAGATGGGTCTGCCCCAGTGGAGCGACCTCGGGATGTACCTGCAGACCTTCATGCTGCTCGCTGTCGAGCGAGGCCTTGGCACCTGCGCTCAGGAGTACTGGTCAATTCGCCATGCCGCGATTTCCACCTTTGTCGACGCGCCAGCCAACGAGATGCTCTTCTGTGGCGTCTCCATCGGCCACCCTGACCCGACGGCAGCGATCAACACACTGAAGTCCGAGCGCATGCCATTCGACGGCTTCGCCCGATTCGTGTAACGCCCTGGCGACGGCACTGTTCTTGGGTGCGGCGATCTGAACTCAGCTGATATCGTCTGATATCACTGGAGGTGCACCAATGACCAACATCCTCATTCGAGACATCCCCGACGAGGTCGTCGCTGCGATCGACGCTCGGGCGAGGCGGGTCGGATTGTCACGCACCGAGTACCTGCGCCGGACGCTGGCACGCGAGCGGGTCGACAACTCCGAACCTGTCACGGTCGACCATCTCGAACGTGTCGCATTGCTGGCCGCCGATCTGAGCAATCCGGAGGTCATGTCCGGGGCGTGGTCGTGAGCCCATGGCTGATCGACAAGTCCGCGCTTGTGCGGCTGAGCGCAACTGCCGACGCCGACGAGTGGGCCACTCGTATCGAGCGCGGTCTGGTTCGCATCTCTACGGTCACACGTCTCGAGCTGGGGTACTCCGCGCGGTCCGCTGCCGAGCATCGGCTGCTGCTGGGCGGGCTGCCGATCTCCTCGATGCCCGTTGAGTACCTGACACCGAAAATCGAAGACCGGGCGCTCGAGCTGCAGCTTGCGCTCGCCGAACGCGGTCACCACCGTGCACCTTCGATCCCCGATCTGTTGATCGCCGCTACCGGCGAGCTCTCGGAGCTGACCGTGCTTCACATGGACAAGGACTTCGAGCTGATCGCCGAACTCACGGGCCAACGACTCCAACGCCTCGAGACGCAGCGCTAGGGAACTCCGGGGGCCCTCTAGATGGCCGCTGTGAGCGGGTCGTAGCTGTAGACCCACTCGAGAGGTCCAAAGCCTGCGACTCCACTAGCCAAGAACTCATCTCGGCCCTGTTGCATCTCTCCGTCTGGCATATGAAACAGATCGCGGTTCATGAACGACGTGGTTTGCACTTGCGCAGTTCGGCCTTGGCGAGCGGTTTCGTACCGCCGCAGCGCCGCGATCACTGCGGTGTTGTCGACGCCATCAACGTCGTCGAGGCAACGTCCGAGAATCGCTGCATCTTCGATTGCCTGGCATGACCCCTGCGCCATGAACGGCAGCATCGGGTGGCATGCATCGCCGAGCAACGTTGTGCTGCCGATGCCCCATTGCTCAAGCGGTTCGCGGTCGTAGAGGGCCCAACGAAACACGGGTTCTTCAACACGATCGAGAATTGAAAGTAGTTCTGGCGACCAACCTTCGAAACGCTCACGGAGATCGTCGAGCGTGCCGGGTTCGGTCCACGACTCCGTTGTCCATGAGTCCTCGGGAGAGATGCAGACCAAGTTGAGATACTGACGGTCTTTGCCGATGAAGTAACTCACCACGTGACGATCTGGTCCGACGCGATTCGTGAAGTCAACCGGCAGGTCTTCTACAGCATCGAGCGGCACCAATGCGCGGTACGCAACCGATCCACTGAAGCGCGCCGAGTCAATACCACCGACGCACGGACGCACCACGGAGTGGATTCCGTCGGCGCCGATGACAACATCGAATGACAACGATGATTCATCAGCAAAGAAGATTGTTGAGGCCGCGTCGCCCGGCTCTACCTTTGTCACGCGGCTACCAAGTGAAACGCTGATATGCGGCACAGCAGCAACTGCTTGGGCGAGGATTTCGATGAGGTCTGTGCGAGCCACGCTGGCAAGCGGCATGCCGTACTGATCGGCGAAGGCCTCGTCGAATTCGTTGGCTCGGATGATCGAGTCATCTTCCCAACGGCGAAACACCATCCGCTCGGGATGCACCGAGATCTCGTCGAAGGCCTCGCCCAAGCCGAGCGAATGCAAGACACGCCCAGCGTTTGGACTGATCTGAACTCCGGCACCCACTTCGCGGAATGCCGAAGCCCGCTCAAAGACCGCTACATCGTGGCCGCGGCGCGCGATGACCAACGCCGCAGTAAGTCCGCCAATACCTCCACCAACAATTCCGAAGCGCATGAGACTTACTCTATGCGCAAGCCGGGAAGCGCCCCGGCAATAGCCAACAGCGAAATTCCTGAGGTGACCTCGAAGACGGCTTGAATCTTGCAGTCGCGGTGCCACAGTTGAAGGTTGTGTTTCCACGTGCAGATATAGGCTCAAGTAGTGATCGATGCACTGAGAAATACCCATACAGGGGAGTTCGCCGTAGAGGCGCGAGGGCTCACCAAACGCTACGGAGGCGTAGTAGCACTCGACGGCCTAGATCTCTCCGTCCCGACCGGCTCTGTCCTGGGCCTACTGGGTCCGAATGGTGCCGGTAAGACAACCGCAGTTTCCATATTGACGACGCTCCTTACACCCGATGCCGGAACGGCACGAGTCGCTGGTGTCGATGTCCTGAGTGAACCCCAACGGGTGAGGTCGTTGATCGGCTTGTCTGGGCAATACGCCGCCGTCGACGAACATCTCACCGCGACAGAGAACCTCGAAATGATCGGATGTCTGTACGGGATGCGTCGCCGGGCAGCCCGCAAGAAGGCGAACGAACTCATCGAGCGCTTTCGCTTGAGCGAATCCGCAAATCGGCCGCTCAAGACCTTCTCCGGAGGAATGCGACGACGCATCGACTTGGCGGGAGCACTGCTGGCCGATCCCCCGGTTCTCTTTCTTGACGAGCCGACAACCGGACTCGATCCGCGAAGTCGAGGCGAACTGTGGGATGTAATCCGCGAACGTGTTCAAGCTGGCACCACCGTGGTTCTCACAACGCAATACCTTGAGGAAGCCGATCAACTTGCCCACGAAATCGTGGTGATTGACCACGGTCGCGCAATCGCGCGGGGCACGTCACAAGAATTGAAACGCCGTATCGGGGGGGAGCATCTCGATATCCACCTCGCGTTCCCCGAGGACCTTTCTCGCGTTGAGACGATCGTTCGACCATTCGCAATAGGTGCCATCCGCATCGACGATCAAGAGGCGCTCGTTTCGATTCCGGTCGCCAAAGGTGTGGAGGCTCTCGGCTCGGTGATGGTTGAACTCTCCGCACAGAACGTTGAGATCGTTGACATCGGCCTGCGACGACCAACCCTCGACGACGTTTTCATGGACCTCACGGGCCACAAGAGCCAGGAGGAACCATCGTGATCGGCATGATTCGCGATGCCACCACAATCGCCCGACGAAACATGATCCGAATCAGGCGCGTGCCCGAAGTGATGGTCTTCGTCATCATTCAGCCACTCATGTTCGTGCTGCTTTTCGCGTACGTGTTCGGAGGCTCAATCGACATTCCCGGAGGCAACTATCGCGAGTTCCTCATCGCTGGAATCTTTACTCAAACCGTAGTTTTCGGCGCGACGTTCACCGCATCTGGCTTGGCCGAGGACGTGCAAAAAGGGTTGATCAATAGATTCAGATCACTCCCGATGTCACGCTCGGCGGTCGTGGCGGGTCGCACAGCCAGCGACGTGGTCTACAACATGCTGTCGATCATCATCATGTCGTTGGCAGGATTGGCAGTGGGATGGCGCATACGAGGTTCGGTCCTCGATGCTGTGGTCGCCTACTTGTTACTGCTCTTCTTCTCGTACTCGTTTTCGTGGGTGATGGCATGCCTTGGCCTATTGGTTCCCACACCCGAGGTGGTGAACAACGCAACCTTCATCGTGCTCTTTCCGCTCACCTTTATCGCCAATACCTTCGTTCCCTCCGACACCTTGCCCGGGGTGTTGAAAACCATCGCCGAATGGAATCCGGTGTCGACACTGACGCACGCAGTTCGTGTTCGGTTCGGAAACCTTCCTGCCGAAACCCCCAAGCCAACCGCATGGCCACTGCAGAACGCGATGTTGTACTCGCTCGGATGGGCGATCCTCTTGATCGTCGTCTTCGCACCGATCGCCACGCGGCTGTACCAGCGCACCGGAAAACGCTGAGGCGAGACACCTACTCAAACCCGCGAATAGATTCAGCCACGGCGGCGCTCGCTACTGTCGCGCTCTCGGAGATACAGGTCGACTGTTACTCGATGCGCAGGCCGGAAATCGCGCGAGCGATAACCAACTTGAATCGGCCGGGGTTTTGCGTCAGGTCCTCAACGATCCAAAAGGATAAAGAG
>SESD01001171.1_pt1 | contig 14887 bp, 16 predicted proteins | sample 3171411 | NCBI WGS metagenome assembly SESD01 (sample SAMN06051880, study PRJNA518727) | freshwater metagenome | biome: subpolar coniferous forest; feature: holomictic lake; material: water; isolation source: holomictic Lake 442, 16.5 m depth | place: Canada: near Kenora, Ontario | collected...
AAAATCTTTAAAGGCCAAATAATTTCTTGAATTACTTTGTAACGGCCCATTTTGAAAATGTCAGTGTTTTACTGATTATTTGCACATCCTTCTAGCCATTAACATTAGTCAAGACCAATCGTCCAAAGCCATTTTATAGTTGTTTCGAAAATCATAAACAGCTCCAACAATAAGCAACTTACCATTAGCTAATTCAGGTTCAAATAACTTCATGGCAAGATTAACCTGCTCATTAACATTCACCTCAACAGCCTCTTTAACATGTATTGTGCTCAGATTATCTTTAATTGCGGGCTCCATATTTGAAAAATCTGTCATTGCCGATTTAACTGCTCCGCACATCGAATGACCCTAAATGAGTAACAAAGGCCTATGAAGATGCCTTACTCCATACTCAATTGATCCTTTGGCAGTAAAAATTTGATTGCCAATATCACGTACCATAAACAAATCTCCGTCTGGATGTGGATCTATTGCGTGCGAATGAATCCTTGAACTGAACAAGTGACGACTATTGCCTTGGGCTCTTGACCCTTGATTAATGCGGCAAAATAACTGGATTTATGCCTTTCAACTTGGTAATGATTTGCTTTTAATACATGATTTACCGCGGCGCGAATCTGACTTTGCTCACCTTCCGGCGTATGGCTTTTAGTCTCTGCCAGCGTAGTATTTATTAATAAACTATTGAATCCAATGAAAATGATGGCTTTGTAAATTGATTTCATTGAAAATGATTTTAGTTGCTTGTTAGCCTTGGACAATAATCATATCTCATTTAATTAACTATTAGCCATAATCAGTTGCCTTTATAACATTATTTACTGAATCAGATTTCAGTCCTATGGCTTCTGCTTTTATTCTTCGACGCTTTAAAAGAATTAACCAAGATTACTTATTAAACTTTATTCCCCGCTATGAATCCATCAAAATTCCAACAAAATATCCTTGCCTGGTTTGATCAATATGGCCGTAAAGACCTACCTTGGCAAAAAGACCTGTCACCTTACCGCGTCTGGCTTTCCGAGACCATGCTACAGCAAACTCAAGTCGCTACCGTTATTCCTTATTTCAATAATTTTATTGAAAAATTCCCGGATATTATCAGCCTAGCAAATGCGCCTGTTGATGATGTATTGCATCTTTGGTCAGGTCTCGGCTATTATGCAAGGGCAAGAAATTTGCACAAGACAGCAAAAACAATCACCGAACAAGATCGTTTCCCCGATACGCTTAATGAACTCTTAGAATTACCCGGCATTGGCCAATCAACCGCGGGCGCCATCCTGAGTATCGCTTTTAATAAAAGCCATCCGATACTGGATGGGAATGTAAAAAGAGTATTAACCCGATTCAAAGCGATTGCCGGTTGGCCAGGTAACAGCGCAGTCAACAAAGAACTCTGGATAATCAGCACCAGACTAACGCCTCAAGCCCGAGTTGCCGATTATACCCAAGCTATTATGGATTTGGGTGCAACGCTTTGTACCCGCAGCAAGCCCAATTGTGGAGCTTGTCCACTTCATGAGGACTGTTTAGCCAGAATTGCAGGGAATATGACGTCATTTCCAACCTCCAAACCTCCAAAGACCTTACCCGTCAAACAGCTTGTTTTTTTATTGCTCACGGATATCGACAATCGGATTTTGCTGGAAAAACGCCCGCCAGTTGGCATATGGGGAGGCCTTTGGAGTTTACCAGAGTTTGATACTGAAGAGGCTGCCTATGAATGGTGCCAGACTAAGAATATTGCTATTACCGATCAACGGGCATTAGAAACCCGACGCCACACATTTTCCCACTACCACTTGGATTACACACCACTGCTGATTCAAACCAATTCCCCCAGCAATTTTGTGATGGAAGCTAATCTAACTGTCTGGTATAAAGCTGATCAGGTTAATACGCTTGGCTTAGCCGCACCGATCAAACAGCTACTTCAACCTGAAAAAGTCAGTTGAGCTACGAAAAAACACCAAGGAAAATTCGCCGCTTTGGCTTAAAAAATCATAGATGAGATTAAAATGACTAGACTTATTAAATGCATAAAATTGGGAATAGAAACTGAAGGTTTGGATACTCCGCCTTTTCCAGGTCCGAAAGGACAAGAAATCTTCGAAAAAGTTTCCAAGGAAGCCTGGAAAGAATGGCTGACAAAGCAAACCATGTTAATTAACGAAGGGAAATTAGCGAGTTTTGACCCGAAGGCACGAGAATTTTTAGCTGAAGAAAGAACCAAGTTTCTATTTGAAGGCAATAACGAAATGCCTGAAGGCTATGTACCTCCCAAAAACTGATTGTTAGGAATTAAATCCGTTGCATTTTATTTAATTATATTATGCAACGGAAAGACTAAGCGCAAAATAGGCTCTGGACGTTTTGCCAGATTAGCGCTTCATGGATTCAAAAAATTCCGAATTGGTTTTAAAGTCTTTAAGTTTACCAATCAAAAACTCTGAAGCTGCAGTTTCATCCATGGGCTGCAAAATCTTGCGTAAAATCCAGGTTTTTTGCAGCGTGTCCGGATCAACCAGATATTCTTCGCGACGTGTGCCGGAACGATTAATGTTAATGGCAGGATAAATTCTTTTCTCGGCAATTTTACGGTCCAGATGTAACTCCATGTTACCGGTACCCTTGAACTCCTCGTAAATCACCTCATCCATTCTTGAGCCGGTATCAACCAGCGCAGTTGCAATAATGGTCAAACTACCACCTTCTTCAATGTTTCGTGCAGCACCAAAAAAGCGCTTTGGTTTTTCCAGTGCATTGGCATCGACACCACCAGTAAGAATCTTTCCAGACGAAGGTACCACGGTGTTATACGCTCTTGCCAGTCGTGTAATTGAGTCTAACAATATGACTACATCGTGTTTATGTTCCACCAAACGACGGGCTTTTTCGATAACCATTTCTGCAACTTGCACATGACGGGTAGCCGGTTCATCAAAGGTACTGGAGATAACTTCTCCACGAACACAACGCTCCATTTCGGTTACTTCTTCGGGGCGTTCGTCGATTAACAATACGATCAGATAACATTCAGGATTTTGTTCTGCAATTGCCTGCGCCAAGCTTTGCAGAATCATGGTTTTACCGGCTTTAGGCGGCGAGACAATCAAGCCACGCTGTCCTTTACCGATAGGAGCAACCAAATCAATCATCCGACCGGTCAAATCTTCGCTGGTGCCATTACCCTGCTCAAGGACAAATCGCTGTTTGGCGAAAAGCGGTGTCAGATTTGAAAAGGTGATTTTGTTTTTGGTATTTTCCGGTGGTTCAAAATTGATCTGGTCAACCTTGAGCATGGCAAAATAACGTTCGTTATCTTTCGGCGGCCTAATCTTTCCACTAATGGTGTCGCCAGTCTTTAAAGAAAATCGTCTGATCTGACTGGGTGAAACATATATATCATCAGGGCCCGCTAAATAAGAACAGCCCGGTGTACGTAAAAAACCAAAACCATCCTGTAAAATTTCCAGAACCCCGTCGCCTGATATATCATCACCAGCCTTGGCTTGTTTTTTTAAAATCGCAAAAATCAAGTCCTGCTTTCGTGATCTGGCTACATTTTCAAGTCCAAGGGACTCGGCGATTTCAATAACTTCACTTATTTGTTTTAGTTTTAACTCAGTTAGATTCATATAAAAGACAACTCAAGGAAAAGTACTTACGGATATAAACCGCAACGACTAGGACAGGTATAATTCAGGGGCGATAGTTTATCGGACGATATGATTGGGGTGCGCATGATTATCGCGCTGAAATAGTGTAACTCAAGTACTCAGCCCCGTCCAACCTTTTGTGACAGGCCTGAGTAAAGTGATATGTTAGATGTTGCTATCAACGAATGCAGCAAGTTGAGATTTTGACAGTGCCCCTACTTTGGTAGCTTCCACTTCGCCGTTCTTAAACAGCATCAACGTTGGAATGCCGCGAACTCCATAATGCTGTGGAGTTTCGGGGTTTTCATCTATATTTAATTTTACAATGGTCAGCTTGTCTGCATATTCTTTAGCTATATCATCCAGAATTGGGCCAATCATTTTACAAGGACCGCACCATTCAGCCCAATAATCTACTAATACGGGACCCGCAGCTTTAATAACGATTTCATTAAACTCACTATCATTTACATGAAGGACTGAATCACTCACTTTAATTTCTCCAAATGTTAAAATTAAAACTATAGGAGGGAAGTGACAAGTAGTCAATCAATTTCAGCTGAATTCATTTTTAAGTTATCCTATAGCCTATGAAAAATACCCATTTAACTCAAACACGCTTTTGTAATCTTGAATTGTCCGATCCCATCCTTCGTGGATTAAAAGACGCTGGTTTCAATCATTGCACTCCCATCCAGCATAAAGCCTTACCCTTATCCTTACGCGGAGTCGATGTTGCGGGACAGGCTCAAACCGGCACAGGAAAAACTGCAGCTTTTTTATTGGCCACTTTTCAGTATCTAATAAATGATAATGAAATCGACGACGATCTTGATATTGATATTGATGATTCAGACGAGCATCAGACCAAAACCTCTGTCCATCTCAAGCACAACATAAATCCGAGAGCCATTATTCTTGCGCCTACCCGTGAATTAGCCATTCAAATTCACAAGGATGCCTTGCAACTGGGTAAGCATCTGAATCTGAAATTAGCGCTTATCTACGGCGGCACCGATTACCAAAAACAACTGGACAGTCTTAAGTCCAATGTTGACATTATTATCGGTACGCCAGGTCGTATCATAGACTTTTACCGGCAAAATACCTTCAGCCTGGATAATGTTAAAGTCACGGTGATGGATGAAGCTGACCGGATGTTTGATCTGGGCTTTATCAAAGACATTCGGTTTTTATTGCGGCGCATGCCGCCGCCGGATCAACGTTTGAACATGCTTTTTTCCGCGACTTTGTCTTACAAAGTAACCGAACTGGCTTATGAACATATGAATAATCCGGTTCTGATTCGCATCGAAACCGAGGAAGTCACCTCTAAAGCCATCCAGCAAAGTGCATTTTGTCCATCTAACGAGCAAAAAATTCCTTTATTGGTTGGCATATTGAATCAACACAAACCGCAACGCAGCATCATTTTTGTCAATACCAAACGCTGTGCAGAACAGCTCGATGACACGCTAAACGCTAATGGTTACAAGACTGCCGCGCTCAGCGGTGATGTTCCGCAAGACAAACGCCAGCGTTTGCTGGCTGATTTTCAGGAAAACAAAATCACTTTGTTAATTGCAACCGATGTTGCGGCCAGAGGTTTGCATATTGCCGATGTTTCCCATGTGTTTAATTACGATTTGCCACAAGATGCGGAAGATTATGTCCACAGAATTGGCCGTACTGCGCGTTTTGGCACCAGTGGTATAGCGATCAGTTTTATCTGTGAACAATATGCCTATTCGATGCCGGATATCGAGGAATACATCGACCAGAAAATCCCGGTACTTTCTATTACGGAAGATCTTTTAGCTGAAATTATTATTCCGGCAAAAAGACCTCAAAAAGCAAAACCCGAATATCAGGGTAAGCGTCCGTATCAACATAAAAAAACTTAGCTACAGCCCAATCAGCAACTCGCGAAAATCTTCTATGGCAGGATAATCTGTTATTACTTTTTTAGGCTGTTGGGAGTCCGGTCGGCTCACTGAAACCAAATTGCCTATGCCAAATTGCTTGGCCGCATTAAGTACTATCAGGCTATCATCAACCATCAGTGTAGTTTGTTTTTCGAACTTTTGTTTTTGATGCAGCAAGCGCCAAAAATCGGGATGTTCTTTGGCAAACCCCAGATCATGTGAACTAATAATTTCATCAAAAAATACCTGTAAACAGGTCTTTTCCATCTTGAGATTCAAGCTATCCCTGTGTGCATTAGTCACTAAATAAACTTTTTTTGACGATTGATGAATCTTTTCCAGAAACTCTGTCACATGTGGCAAAACCGCAATCAACTCGGAAATTTCCGCTTTTAAGCCGGCAATATCCAGTTCTAAAACGTCACTCCAATAATCAAGACAATACCATTCCAACTTACCTTCCATACTTTTAAATCGGGGCTGTAACTGCTGCTTTGCAAGCTCTATCGACAACCCCTGTTTTTTTGCAAAGTTAAGCGGTACAAACTCCTGCCAGAAATGATTATCAAAATTCAAATCCAGTAATGTCCCATCCATATCCAATAAAACAGTATCAATTTTTTTCCAATCAACGATCATAGTGAGTTATATTTGCGTAAAATTTTTCAATACAATACCAAAAAATGAATAAAAAACCGACTATCCTCAATAAAACAACAATAGCGAAAAGTCGATTATTCCGCATTGAATCGCTGGATATTGAATTTAGCAATGGTGAACTGCGAAACTACGAACGCCTGGCTCGAAGTGGTAAAGGTGGAGCCGTTCTGATTGTGCCTATGCTGGATACTGAAACAGTTTTATTGATACGGGAATATTCCGCCGGTGTGCATCGTTATGAACTAGGTTTACCCAAAGGTAAAACCGATGCAGGTGAATCCTTTCTTGAAGCCGCAAACCGCGAACTTAAGGAAGAAGTCGGTTTTGGCGCTCGTAACCTCCATCATCTAAGTTCATTTTCAATTGCCCCATCCTATCTGGAACATATGACCGAAATTGTGATCGCCCAGGATTTATATCCTGAAAAACTGGAAGGCGATGAACCCGAAGAGCTGGAAGTAGTACCCTGGAAATTAGGCCATATCAATGAATTATTGGCCACGCGAGAATGTACCGAGGCTCGATCCATTGCAGCTCTATTTATGACAGTTGAATATTTTAAGGCCCTAAATACTGCCTCATAAATCGGTTCAAATCAGTATTCGTAAGAAATATAAAGTCTAAAAAACCTTACATCACAATCGATTAAGCGGCTCAAGCTTATCATCAACCTGAACAGTTTTTATATCCCTTGCTTTGTTTTCAATAAACGCCTGAAACAGTTTTTTCCCTTGCCATTCCACACTAGCATCTGAATATAAAGCCTGATTCAAAGACCGAATTTCATCCCGCAACCGCGCATCACTCAACTCTGCAATGGCTCCAACATTTTGCAAACTCATACCAACAAATTTCAGTTGTCCCCAAGCTAACAACGCATCTTTTACCGCTATAGGGTCATTATCTGCGCAAGCTTGTTTTAGTATTTTTACGCAATCCTTCAAACGAACCTCTGACTCATTTTTTTCCGGTGTCAGTTTTTTAGAGGACCTTATTTTCAAAAAATAAAGCACTGTAATCAGCCACCCCAAGGCTAAAAATAGCGTAGCCCATAACCAAATATTGGTTTGTTGTTGCGGTACCAGCTGTGTTTCTACCACTTTTGATTCTGGCTCCAAAGAAACAGGTGAACTTGTTGCAGGAACAGTTATCTCTACTCCTGCAGCATCTTTTGCAATAATTGTTGCTTCAGGAACTCTAGCTATTTCCATTTTTTGCGTCTGGGTGTTAAACCAGGGAATTTCGATTGCAGATAATTTATAGCTGCCTGCTTTTGAGGGAATAATAGCTATTTTTTCTTCCCTGAATGCATTCACGCCTTCCGGATTTTTTTGTTCCCGCAATACCGGTTGATCCGGATAAGTTTTTAACTGCTCCTCAATTTTTTCTGTATTTAATTCGGGTAACTGGCCGACTGTAGTACCTTTAGCAACTAACGAGAGGGTTCGAGTCATAGGTTCACCGACTTTCATTTGCTGGTTATCGCTCGACCATTCTTCTTTGAGTACCAATTGTTCAGCAGAAAGCCAATGTTTTCCGTTAAAAGTTGCCGGTGCCGGTTTTACTTCCAGCGTCACTGATTTGGAAGTTATCTTTTTGGTTTTGGTCGCTCTTTGATTAAAAAATCCGTTAAAATTCGGACGACTATTAACCGCTACCTCCGCAGTTAATAACACTGGTTTAATAGTCACAGAACCACTTTTTTGAGGAAAAATCGCATACTTGCGCTGTGTAACCAGATAATTTACACCATTGATCTGGGTATTATAATTACTGTCATCACCTAACTTTTCAATCACCGCATCACCCAGTTCCGGCTCATTTAAAGCGGCTTGAGCGATCTCGACTCTTCTATACAAACGAATAGTGTAAAGGACCTGCGATTGTACATAGGGATTTTCGGGAGTTGCCTCAACTTCCAGAAATAAATCATCGTCAGTATCAACTGCTTTATTGGCCGAATTGGCTGTCGTCTGTGTTACCAAAATACTGGCAGGCGAACTTGCATCTTTACCAAATTTTACTTCTGGCACAACCAGACTGCCGGGATGTTTCGCCATCACGTTAAGAGTCCACTGAATCGTCTTGCTCGACTGCCCGTTCACCCAGGAAGAATTACTACTCTGACTTTGACCGAGTATCTCAAAGTCCTGTTCCAGCGACGCAAAATCAGGATCATTGTCCGGAGTGTCATCTGCCGTAAAAATGATCTGGAAAGACTCTTCCAGACTGACCGGACTACGATCAAAAGAAACGCCAATTTGTGCCGCAAATACTGGACTAACGACACTCAAAAGTAATAACAATAATAATTTCTTCATAACATTCATGTTCATTTAGAGTAATCAAGATTCCAGTCTGATATAAACGGTCGATAAAAAGTCAAATCCTGAACAGTGGCACCCGTTTGAGTTACTAAAGCGGATGCGAACGCTTGGGCTCGCTCCATAATCAATTGCAATGACCAACCTTGTTGCATGCCCAATAGTAAAACAGCTGAAAAAGCATCGCCTGCACCTACGGTATCGACCAATTGCAAAGCCTTGTTCGGCAAAACTTCAATAAACTCATTCAAGTTGTTTAGGGCCAACGCACCTTGGCTACCACAAGTAAGCACCAAAACCTCCAGTTCATATTGAGCTAAAAACTGCCACATCGTGGCTTGCAGGGTATTTTTTTGGGGCATTAATTGCATTAATTCATCCTGATTAAGCTTAACCCAGTCTGCCTTGGCAAGCCATTGCTTAACCGACTCACTATGCCACCAGGGCGGTCTCAAATTAACATCAATGAAAATTTTGCCTTGATGCCCTGAAGTTAAACGAAGGAAAGCACGTTCCGACACAGAGTTACGCAATGCCAAGGTTCCGTGATAAATAACGCTATAGTGCCGTTCGGTATCAAGTTGCTGCGCGTCAATAAAATCATAAGCCTGATCAGCCAAGATTACATAATCAGGTTCGCCGTCATTAATCATCACCTGCACTGTTCCGGTAGGATAAACAAGGTCAACTTGCAATTGGTCAACAGCCATACCCCAACTCAGCATGGCCTGTCTGATTTCATCTCCTGTTGTATCTGAACCAATCCGACTAATGAAACAGGTGCGCTGGGCAAAAGCCTGAAGATGCCAGGCTACGTTAAAAGGCGCCCCACCCAAAACTTGGAATCCGTTTGGAAAGTAATCAAACAGAGATTCACCGAAAATTGCAATTTGCTTGTGGTTCATGTATTGCCTACCAAGCCCCTGTATTTCCTCTTTCCTGCCGACCACGCTGGCCGTACTGATATTTGAATTTACGTTTGAGTAAGCCGGCCGGATCATCGGGAATTCTTTTTAGCCATTGTTCATTGGCCTGCTTTTGTTCATCCGAAGGTTGAATCTCAGCAGGTGCCTGCTTATTGGCCGGCTCATCTTTATCCGTTTTTTTGTTCTGCTCGGCTTGCTCGGATTTTGATTCGTCCTGTTTTTGTTGCTCCGCTTTATCCTGCTGCTTTTTTTCTTCAGACTGTTGCTGGTCTGATTGTTTTTGTTCCGATTTTTGTTCGGGCTTTTCTTCAGACTTTTGTTGTTCGTTAGATTTTTCTGAATCCTCGCCGTCTTTTTTATCCCCGTCCTGGTTTTTTTTTGAATCGTCTTTGGACTGTTGTTTGTCGTCTTTTTTCTGATCCTGCTTTTGCTCTTGTTGCTGTTTTTCGAGTTCTTTTTCTACAAGGTCTTTATTAAATTTGGCATCGCTATCGTCAGGATTAAGCTTCAAGGCTTTTTCATAAGATTTTATAGCTTCTTCCAACTGTCCCGCTTTTGCCAGGGTATTACCCTGATTGTAAGCGCTGCTGGCTGCATTGCTATTTTTCAGATTTTCCAGCGCCTTTTCATAATCCCCGGCTTTGTACTGGGCGACCGCCTTCCACTCTGGATTTTTAAATTGTTCAGCCGCCTTCGCAAAGGCTTTATTCTTATAGGCTTGTTGAGCCTGCTGATCTTTGCTTTGCCATAAGTCCTGCCAGCCCAAGGCATAACTGTTTTTTGGCAAGGGTAAGATCAGCAATAAGGCAAAACATAATAAGCCTTTTCTAAAGGTCAAAGCCGCTAACGGTAAAGCCAACAATAATAACCAAGGGCCCATTTCAGCCCATTGATCCAATAAGACATTTTCGTTTTCCTTGCCTTGCGCCTGCTCCGATTTATCTACAGTAACCAACAATTTTTTAATATCTGCGTCATTGGTAGTGATGGTTTGATAAATACCATTTCCAACTTGCGCCAAGGTTTTAAGCTCGCTGGAATTTAATTTTGGCACCACAATATTGCCTTGCTGATCTTTCACAAAACCACCATCTGGCAACGCTATCGGCGCACCGTCGTCAGTTCCAACACCTAAAATAGAAAGCTGATAAGTATCCAGTACTTTTACCGTTGCCAAGGCTTTATCAAGCTCAACACCATCGGTTACCAATAAAATCTGGCCTTTTTGCAAGCCGGCCTGTTTAAACAGTTCAAGCGCTTTTTCCAAAGCCAATGTTGTGTTGCTTCCTTGGCTAGGAACAATATCGGTATTTAAAGCCGACAATTGACTGTCTATCGTTTCAGTGTCATCGGTTAACGGCGTTACGATAAAAGCATCACCGGCATAAACCAGCAAGGCCGTTTGACCATCTTTTCTTTGCTTTAAAATGTCGGCAATTTTGTAACGGGCCATAATCAAACGACTGGGTTTTATATCGGTGGCATTCATGGAATTGGATAAGTCCAAAGCAATAACCAGTGCCGAATCATTTCTAAAAACCGGTGAAGGCAACCGTTCCCAGGTAGGTCCAGCGAGCGAAAAAATCACCAACAACGCCGTGATTGCACCGGCCGTTATAGGCCAACGACTTTGGTTGACCGCTTTTTCCTGCAACAAATACGGTAGCAATTCAGTATCACAAACCGCTGACCAATTACCTTGACTGAGCTTGTTTTTAAGCATTAGAACCAAAATTAACCCATAAGGAAAAACAGCCAGTAACCAGTATGGCCTGATAAAATGAAAGTCAGTCAGGTTCATGATAAGCGCACCTTGGACAACGCAATAAACGCTGCGATCATTAAAGACAACCCTAACGGCCAAAAATATAATTCACTACGAGGCCTGAAATATTGTTTATCTTTTTCAACCGGTTCAAGCTCGTCGAGTCTCATATATATATTATTCAACTCATCGGTATTTCTGGCCCGGTAATATTGGCCGCCGGTACTTTCGGCAATTTTTATCAAGGTTTTTTCATCCAGATCCACTGAAGGATTAACTTTACGGTTACCAAAAAAATTGCGCACGATCATTTCATCGGCACCGATGCCGATGGTATAAATTTTCAAATGCTGGGCAGCTGCCAATTCTGCGGCTTTCAAGGGAGTAACTTCACCAGCGGTATTGGCACCATCGGTCATTAACACCAAAACCCGGCTGTTGGCCTGTTCATCTTTAAGACGTTTCACCGCCAAACCAATGGCGTCACCTATTGCAGTGTTATCACCGGCCAAACCGATGACCGATTCGTTTAATAAGGTCATCACCGTTTTTCGGTCAAAAGTTAACGGCGTTTGTAGGTAAGCCTGCGTGCCAAACAGAATCAAACCGACTCTGTCACCGACACGTCGATTAATAAAATCACTGGCTACGCCTTTGGCAGCCGTCAAGCGATCAACCGGTCGTTTGTTAAGCATAAAATCCTGTTCTTCCATGCTGCCGGATAAATCTACCGCCAGCATTAAATCGCGTCCACTGACCGCCTGTTCAATAGGCTCACCCAGCCATTGCGGACGGGTACAAGCAAGCACCAATAATAACCAGGCAAGTGCTGCCAGCAATAAGGGCCATTGCTCCGTTTTAGAAACAGCCGTGGTTTCACCTTCAGAAAAATCTTCCAAAAATGGAACTTTTAAAGCAGCCTGTTCCGCAGGCAAATTGGCTGACACCAGCCAGCGAATTAATAAAGGTAAGGGTAGCGCGGCCAAAAACCAGGGCCAATCAAAGTTAATCATGATTTTTTTTGTACTTGGGCTTTAAGCCAATTTTCGCAGAGGCTGATTAATTGAGACCGTTCCGGTTCAGTAACAGGCATTTTTCGATAAGGCGCTTCAATCAAAAGCTGACCAATGCCGTTACTAAACGGTGAATCTTTTACTGTGCTGTCAAGAAATGACAACCATTGTGTTCCCGTCAATCCGGCTGACTTGACTCTTGGTGATACGCTGATCGCTACACGTCTAAGCAGCATGGAAAGTTCAGCTACCATTTCCAGATTATTTCGTGTCTTATCCTGTTTAAGTTCTGATAATATTTTTGTGGCCGTTTTAATTGCTGTCCTACGCATTAATCTTTTATAAACCCAAACGAAAAAAATAATCAGTATTGGAACTGTTATCGCCAAAAGCCACCAGCCTATGGCTGGAGGCCACCATCCTATGGCTACTGGTTCGTGTATATCTTTAAGTAGGAGTTCTGTCGGTTGCATTTTTTTGTTTTGAGTTGAAGTCGTTAGAGCGTCACTTTAATGATTTTATCTATCGGTGCTTAATTATCTTAACCGCTGTACTGGGTCATCTGTAGTGCTGCATCGAATAAACGCCAAACCTAATTTTTTGGCTAATTGCTCCAATTGCTGCAGTCGCTGGTTGAAATGTTGTTGATAATTGAATAAGCGTTGTTGATCATCGGTATCAATAACCACATCTTTTTTTTCATCGGTAAAACGATAACGGCCTTTTTCGGGTAATTGACTTTCCAGTGGGTCATAAACAAAAATCAAAACTACTTCACAATGCTTGGCTAATTTCGCCAGATAGATTTCAACCTGTTCATTAATACCACGAAAATCACTGATAATATAAACCAGACTTCCAGGACGAGCATGCTGCATCAGTCTTGCCAGTACTTTTTCCAAAGTCATTGTAACCGGGCTTTTGGTTATTAACACACCTTCGCAAACAAGGGCATTTAAAAACTGCAATACCGCATGCTTGCCATTTTTAGGTTTTAATTCAAGGCAATCATTACCTGTAAATATCTGCCCGCCAATCCTGTCGCCATGATGCTGTGCAGCCCATGCCAATAAACCGGCAAGTTTTGCTGCCAAAACTGATTTAAAAACACCTCGCGTCGCAAAGTGCATCGCAGGACGATTATCAACAGAAATAAATACTGGTCTTTCCCGTTCTTCTCGAAATACTTTGGTATGAGTATTACCGGTTCGAGCAGTAACCCGCCAATCTATACTGCGTATGTCATCGCCTGGCTGATACATTCTGGCTTCTTCAAACTCCATGCCCCGTCCTTTGAAACGGGACACATAACCACCGCTTTGTCCGGAACGGATAGCTGAATGTTTCAGATTTAAACCTGAAGCAGGCCTTGCCAAATCAATCAGGGTTTTAAGTGAAGCTGAAATCAGTTCACTCGAAGTCGTATTGACCGAATCGGCTTGTTTTCTAAACATGATCAAGGTACGGCAACTCTGGAAATTAGTTCTTTAATAAAGTGATCGGTGGTAATGCCTTCCGCTTCCGCTTCATAAGACAAAATCAAACGATGCCTTAACACGTCAAACGCCATATCCTGAATATCTTCCGGACAAACAAAATCACGTTGCGCCAACCAGGCTTTTGCCCTTGAGCAGCGATCCAACGCTATGCTGGCTCTTGGACTTGCGCCATACTGCAACCAGGATGCCAAGTCCTGACCATAAGCCCCAGGATTGCGGGTTGCCAAGATAATTTGTAGCAAATAGTTTTCCAGACTTTCGGCCATGTGTAAATCCAACACTTCGTTGCGTGCGGCAAATAAAGTCTTTTGATCGATTGGCTGATATTGTTCAGTATTTTTTACAGAACCAAATCGTGCTTCTGCTCTAGCCAAATGCAAAATGCTTTTTTCATGTTCCGCTTTTGGATAATCAATTTTTACATGCAACAAAAAACGATCCAACTGCGCTTCAGGGAGGGGATAAGTGCCTTCCTGTTCGATTGGATTTTGCGTGGCCATCACCATAAATAATTTTGGCAAGGGATAGGTCGCCTGTCCAACGGTTATTTGGCGTTCAGCCATCGCTTCCAACAACGCGGCCTGAACTTTGGCTGGTGAGCGATTGATTTCGTCAGCCAAAATCAAATTATGAAATAAAGGACCTTTTTGAAATTCAAATGTTCCTTGCTGAGGACGATAAATTTCAGTACCAGTCAAATCAGCAGGTAATAAATCAGGAGTGAACTGTACCCGATGAAAATCACCTTGTATGCCTTTGCTTAAAACATTGATTGCCCGAGTCTTGGCCAAACCAGGTGCGCCTTCAACCAGTATATGGCCATCAGCCAACAGACCAATCAGCATACGCTCAACAAGCACATCCTGGCCGATAATCTGCTGATTAATATAATTTTTCAACCCCATTAATGCCGGTTGAACGGTAGTTTCACTGCTGTTTAGTTCTGACATGATGATGTTATTTACTCTTAAATCTACAGTACGAAAGCCTCACACAATTAGCATCAGGCAGTTTTTTCTGACAAATGACTAGTCTAAAAATCATCTTTTTATAAAAAGGATGTCTATTCTATACAATATTACCAGCTTACAACTCAACTTAAAAGTGTAA
>SESD01001172.1_pt1 | contig 14886 bp, 17 predicted proteins | sample 3171411 | NCBI WGS metagenome assembly SESD01 (sample SAMN06051880, study PRJNA518727) | freshwater metagenome | biome: subpolar coniferous forest; feature: holomictic lake; material: water; isolation source: holomictic Lake 442, 16.5 m depth | place: Canada: near Kenora, Ontario | collected...
TATGAAACCTATTATTTTTGTTATATCGTCAATATTAATCAGTAGTTTAAATTCACTGCCTGTGAGTGCTAAATCATTGACCATACCATCGGCATGGGGGCCAGTGACAGAGCTTACGCTCAGCCCCTCTCTCACTGACGGAATCCTATGGGGCATTGACTGCGTCACATCCACCGAGTGCACAGCTGTCGGCAATCAAAAAAATACTACTCCACTTTATGTAGAGAAGTCTGGCGGCATCTGGGGTGAGGCCATGACACTTGATGCCTCTAACGTGGGCGGAGCACACATGATGGCTGTCAGTTGCATAGGGGCAAACAATTGTACCGCCGTAGGTTATAGCTTCGACGTACCCTCTGAGCCCGTGTATACAACCAAAACAAATGGGCAATGGGGACCGCTCATTGCACTTAATGCTGCCCCCTTCGGGGGAGGCAGTTTCCGGGGTTTAAGCTGTACGAAGACTAGTGAATGTACTGCCGTCGGCAACGATAATAATGGCGAGCCAATCTATGCCAACAAGATTAAAGGCATTTGGGGTCCTGTAAAACCGATCCCCGCATTATCACTCGGCGGAGGGATTCTTTTCGGAGTCAGTTGTACTAAACCGCATAACTGCACAGCAGTGGGCACCAATAACGTCAGCGGATTAGGTAAGCCCATGTATGTACAAATGGTGAACGGTAAATGGGGGAAGTTGACATTGCTTGATGTAACCAATCCGAACGGCGCTATCTTCCGAATGGTAAGTTGTCCGAAGGCCGGCTACTGTACTGCAGTGGGTTACGATTACAATAGTACCGGAGGGCATAACAATCCGATTTACGCTAGCGAAACCAAGGGTATCTGGGGAACGGTAAGTGAAATTGATGCATCAGCCGTTGGTGGCGGAATGTTAACCGGGGTCAGTTGTAAAAGTCTTAATGACTGTACGGCAGCAGGCGTGAGTAATACTGTAGCGCCAATCTATGCGACAAAGACATCTAAAGGTTGGAGTAGTGCCGCTGCTTTAATTGTGAATGGTGATGCAACTTTTAATCGCATTAGTTGCATTTCACCAAATAACTGCACTGCTATTGGATACAACGGTGCTTCACAACCAATCTATTCAACACTAAGTACCAACAAGAGACATCCTTAAAAATCATGGCTTGGTGCATTATGAGCTTTCAATTTTTTAAAATAGTCAAAGATAATCAAATTGGTCAGGCCGGTGATGTTTAGATGTTGTCAAGACAAATAGCCAAGTCCGGTTAAAGCCACCTGTGTGACTGACCCTGTTGCGCAGACCACCGTGCAGCCAAGAAAAACATCGTTGAACGTACTCTCGGAGTCGATTTTCATCCACTCCTTGCTAGTGAAGCCGACGAGATCGTTCGGTTGATTGGTTTAGGCTTTGCAAAGTGGTCACGATAATCAAGAAAACAATCAGCCTTACATGAAAATGTAGGGCTTTTTTATGCCCAAAATATAGGATAAAACCTATAATCATCATCCAAAATCATCAGATTGATCGCCATAAAGCGGCCGTTGGCGAATGACTCCTGATGGCCGATTTTTGCCTCTCATGCAACAGTATTTTGGCTTATTAAAATCAAGGCGGTTAATTTCTTCCCCGCCTGTTTTTATTTTGTTAAGTCTCCGCATGGGCTGCTTCATAATCCCGCCTCAATTCAATTTGCCGCTTCATCTCCCATGACTTCTGATATTCCTTATCTTTGAATAGCTTTGAAAAGCCGGTGATATGCTTCAGCTTCAAAAGTTCTTCGGCTTCCATGCCTAACTCGTTACAGATCCGGCTATCTTCCCAACCGTTGTCCAACATCGAAAAAACCATGCTGGACATGCCCGTTATCGAATGTTTACCTCTGGCCCGGTTGTGACGTACCGTTGAAGCCATACGGTCATTGATGGGGCTTTTTATCACCACAATAGGCAATAATCCATGGTTTAACTCAAAAATATCCGGGTTATGCTTCATCACAAAATACCGATGAAAGCCGTCAACAATCACATAGCAATCATTTTCCTCATCCCTTATGGTCACAATGGGCTGTGTATAGCCATCATGCTTGATCGACACATACAATAAGCGCATTTCAGATCCGGCAACGCTATTGGGGTTGTAATCATTGGGCCTTATTTTATCTATACTGACCCATCGAACATAATCAATCGGCTGCGAGTTATTGGGTGATAATTCCTGATGAATAAAATCCCGTAGATTTTCAATAAAAACTGCTTTATCGGGTGCTTGTTTAAATTGTAAGTTAAGATCATCGAACATAAGATTTTTCCTTTATGGCATCTTGTATATATTCATTATGGGCATTATTTTCATGGTCTCTAAACCCTGCATAAATCGTCTATAGCCGTTAACTATCGGTCTGTTATTAAAATTTTCCAGCTTTGCCCCCGTATCATTAGCTAAAATGGCCGTTATGCCATTTCTGGCATACGCCGCCCTTATTAAATTATGCTGATAAATACGGTCACCGCTTTTAAATTTCCGGGCAAAATCCTGCTTAATCGTGTCATCCGTGCATAAATTCTCCAGTAAATAATCCCGGTATTCTGTCCAATCAGTAAACATGGGCGGTAATTTTTTGGGTGTCATGATGGAGTCATTTTTTAATTGTCCTGCGGTATTGATGCCGCTCAAACGCCTGGTTAAACGTTCCCATGTTTCTGGATCAATTTCCTGCAAAACGAATAAACTCTTAACCGCCGTTTCGTGATGAACATTACTGACTCGCATTTCCCTGAGTGCGATGCCATAACTGTAAAAAGCATCATAGATCGGGCAATACGGCCATGAATTATCATGAATGGCTTTCCAGACATCCCCTATACACCAGTCGTAAATAGGATAAAACGTATAGTGATCTAATCGCTTGGTTAAACAAGTGCCATAGGTAATGCCTTTGTATGTCAATCCACCGGTTAAGCCCATTTCTCGACTATGACTTTCTTCTGTTCTCATGCCGGCCAGGTAAGCTGTTTTTTTATCGGGAAAATCAACCGCTATAATTTTGCCAAACAGCTTTTTAAAGCGGTCACAGCTATAATGATTTATTTTCTTACTGATAGGATCTTGCGGGTGCACCCACTTTTCTTTTTCGTTGGCATCCCAACAATGTAACCAGGGGTCGGTTGTTGATGTGGCATTATATAAACGTAACGGCATCTGCATCCACCACGGCTCAACACGCGGATCATACATGACTTTTTTCATGTACTCGATAACCGCCGTCCATTCCGCCTCTTGATCTAAAAACAAGACCTTGAGTGGCAACCGGTTTTTTTCTTTAGCAATCATTAAGGCTAAATTCAAAACAACCGTACTATCTTTGCCGCCGCTAAAGGACACAATAATATTTTCAAATTCATCGAATAAATAACGCATCCTGTCCAAAGCGGCATCGAAAACGTTTTGCTCTTTATAAATTTTCATCGTCGTAATATTTTCTTGGTGTTCTCTAACCGGGATTCATTCAGTTCATTACCGTAAAAAATAGCCTGGTTATAGACGGCTAACTTTGCGGTATAACCTAAGCCACAACACGGATCAAGAATGCTCTTACCCTTCATTTCAAAAGGTTTTGTTGCCGCCAGTAAGGTAGTAAAACCCGTTGTATTGTCAATGGATTCCTGATAACCCTTTGGCAGGTTGAGTGGCCTGTAGGCCATGGTAAATAATTTTAATGGGCGTCTGGGTGAGCCGTAGACTGGTGTTGAAATAGCGTGTATTTGTAAATCTATTTTCGCTGCGTATTGTTCAATAATATCAACCCACCTAAGGCCGTATTCAATAAAAACAATCGTTGATGGTTTGCTGTAATCCTTTATGAGGGTAAATAAATTATCTAAGAAATCGGGTAACTCAGTATCAAAACGTTCACCGCCATTGTTTTTAATATTTTGTGTCTGCCAGTATTTTAAATTGCCAGTCCCCCAGGGTGGATCACTATAAATAAAATCGACGCTACCTTCTGGTATCAGTCCTTTAATGCCATACATGATGTTTCCATGCTGGACACGGTGTCTACCTATTTGTTCAATCATATATTCCTCACTATTTTGTAAGCATCGTCGGGATTAATAGGGGTGCGATTGATTAATATTGTTTCGTTGATGGGCGATCCCATCGTCCAATATTTGTATTCATTAAAATTTATCATCGTATAAAAAGTTCGTTTATATTTTTCCTGATAACCATGGTCACGTATAAAGGTAACCACTGCATCAAATAAATCATTATTTAACCATTCCTTTCGCAGGGTGTACCAATGCGGGCTTTGTGGCATTGTCTTGGCAAATATCCAGTTCTTTGACTCTAGTATTTTAGTTATGTCGTTATGATCCATTATTTTTTCTCTAGTGTAATTGCCGCCGCACAATGCGGGCAGGTCATGGTTATAAATTTCTTTTTTTCGTAGCCGCTGATAAGCGCGTTATCCATTTTTGTTTGAGCAACTATAAAATCGTTGGGGGTTACTTCGCTGGAAGAAAAATCGGGGGAGTAATTGGGATTAAAAGAGGCTTCGGTTAAATCTTGAATCTCGGATAAATCAAACCCTAATAAATTCAAGTCAAATTCGGTACCCTGTAAATATTTCAATTCGGCCCGTAACAGATCTTCATCCCAACCGGCTAACTCAGCCATTCGATTAACACTAATCCTGAATGCCTTGATTTGTTCATCGGTTAAATCATCGGCCAACATTATCGGTATTTTTTCTAATCCTAACAGCCGGGCCGCTTTTAAACGTAAATGCCCATCTATGACCGTACCATCGGATTTAACAATAACTGGGAGCCTAAAACCAAATGCCTTAATCGCTTCAGCCGTTCGTTCTATCGCATTATTGGCATCGTGATTACGCGGGTTATTTGTGTATTCTTTAAATTGATCAATATGCCATAAATCATGCTTAATGTTCAAAATAGCCACCTATTAATTTTATACGTATATTATACGTTAACTATTGATTATATTGAAGTTTTTGGTGCAAAATGGGCAAATTACTTCAATAAATTCTTCTTTTTTAAAATCAGTAATTCTTTCGCTATTTTTCCGGGCTTTTTCATTTTCAACATCATTGGCGTAGATCTCGGTCATATTAAATCCGGTCATATCCATATCAAACTCTAACCCTTGTAAATCCATTAATTCAGTACGCAATAGATCCTCATTCCATGTTGCTAAATCAGCAATTTTATTAACGCTGATCCTGAATGCCTTAATTTGTTCGTCCGTCAGATCATCAGCCAGCACCACCGGTATTTTAGTCATGCCAAGTTGCCGTGCGGCTTTTAAACGTAAATGCCCATCCACCACCGTGCCGTTTGACTTAACAATGATCGGAACTCTAAAACCAAAAAATTCTATGGCTTTAGCAATTTTATCGACGGCATGATCATTTTTGCGCGGATTTTTATCATATTCGATCAATTTGTCGATGGCCCAGGATTGATGTTTCAGCACGATATTCATATTTTTCCTTGTTTTTTTTAATATAAAAATATTATTTTAATATCAAACTATTTTAGCCTTTAGCCTTTAGCCTTTAGCCTTTAGCCTTTAACCTGCCTTTAAGTTTTCACCATGCCTTTAAACGTCCGACTTAATTCATCCAATAAAAATTCTATTTGTTCGGCCAATAGCGCCCTGATCCGTTGTTCGTCTTTTTCGGCGGCGAGTTGCGGGGCCAGAATATCGGGCAGGGATTCCAAACGGTTGCGGATAATCGCATCACCATCCGCTACGGCCATTTTTACATCGTGGGCGACTAACAGAATGCCTACTTCTTTTTCGTAACTAAGCTTGGCTTGCATGGCGGCGTATTTTTCGCGCATGGCACGGGCTTGTTGATAGGCGCTGCCCGCTTTGCCGGTGAGGTCATCCAGGATGCCGGTGGCTTTGCGTTCCCGATTTTGTTGGTGGCGGTCAGTATGGCTTGTGTAGCTTGGGTTGGCAGTTTCTTCAATGCGTTTTATGGAGGCTTCGACGTCCACTTTGTCACCGTCCATCACCAGCCGCCCGGCGTCTTTGAGTTGGGTTATGTAGCCGGGTACTCGTTCAATGTGTGCCGCGAATTCGGTTTGGCTCATGGTGGTCATCTTTTTTCCTGCTTTATTTTTTTTACTCTGTGTTCTTGTTTTTTTAAAAATGGTATTTGTGCAGGCGGTGCAGCCAGAGCTAAACCGTTTAAAAATGTGCCGGCACTTACGGAGCCGTGGCCCGTGCAGGCAGTGCAGGATGTGCGGGGGTTGCGCGGGTATGGCGGCGTGCGCGTATGTGTGCATACGCTTATCGGTGCGTGTACATACGCGCACGCGTGCGTGAGGGAATGCCTGCACTGCTTGTACAGAGATGGGGAAGCCTTAATCCGTAAGGTCTGTAGCTTGTGCAGGGTGGATTTTTTGCCCCTGCACAAGGGCGATTTTGCTTGCACTGCTTGCACAGTTTGATTTTTGCCGCTAGTCATACGCGCCGCCTTTGTAGCGATTAACCAGTTTTTTGAAATCTTCTACGCATTGGCCCAGCCAAAACATTTCATTGCTGCCCGGTGTGGCTTCTTGGTAGTTGGGCGGATAAATAATGGTTTTGGGATTGGTTTTGATAGCACCGATGATGTAACGTTTGCGCTCTTTGATGACGCCGTGGCGTTTGGCGATATGGTCGATCATTTTGTTCATGGGTGAGGGCCGAACGCCTTCCCGATTGCACCAGGTTTTATACAAGTCGTAGAGATCTTCGGAGAGTGCCGGGTAATTGCTACTGTCTTCAGCCGATAAGTTAAATTCGCCGTTGATCCAGTCTTCGTAAAAGCGCAGTACGTTGTCTTTGCTGAGTGCGAGTAAGTCTTCTTTGGCTTGGGTCATGGGCGGTTGAGTGTGTTCGTCAAAATCGCCCAGGTTGATGTTAAGTAGCCAGTCATGCAGGGCTTCAATACCGCCGTTTTTAATTTCTTTGGAAACGGCTTTGTAGTAAGCCTTCTCTTTTTTGGGCGGTGTCCAGATTATGCAGTGGCGGCGGTCGTCTTCTTCAATGACAACCGGCATTCTCTCGTTACTGAGAAAAACCATATTAACGTGATTGTGTTCTTCGTAAGAGGCGATATTTTTTGGGTTGATGCGGATAGTATTGCCGGTAATGAAACTTTTTAGTTTATTTTTGATGTGATAAAGATCCGACCGGGCCACCACTTCATCGGCGATCATGAACAGTTTGGCAGAGGCCCAATCGTTGAATTTATCTTCGATGGCATTTTGATCAATGACCCGGCCATAGTTGCCATAAATTGCCATGATGGCTTCAAAAAACAGATTTTTGCCGGTGCCTTGTGGCCCGTGGACAACCACGGCGGTACTCATTTTTGCGCCGGGGTGTTGGATGGGATATGCCAGCCATTTGACGACCCAGGAGGCGGTATCCAGGGTATTTTCTTCACCGGAACACATGTGATTGAGCAAGCCCAGTAGTTTGTCGCAGCAACCGGCTGTAGGCGTTGTGGGCCAGCCGCCCCAGAGATTACAGGTGATTTTTTTATCCTGTCCACCGGGATCAAAGCCTACGGATTCCGCACGCACGATGCTACGGATAGGCGATTCACTCCAGCGTCTATGCGTTTCGCGGGACATGCAGGCGTCTCGCATATCTGATAAGGCCAGCATGATGTGCTCAAAATGGTCGAATACCGTGCCATTTTTGCCGTAAATCAGGCTAAACCGTTCCAGCAATTCGTCGGTGGTGTCGATGGGTTTTAATGCGTTACTGTTATCATCCCCGCCCCCCTTTGGTGTGATTGCCCGCGTTTTTGCACCAAGCGTCCAACCAAATTGCAATAGGGCACTTTCAACTTGCAATCGTACCGTGTGTAGGCCTTCCAAAATATGTAAGTCGTTAAAGTCTGTGATCTTGCCTTGATTTCTGGCGTAAGAATCGAAACGGGCGATAGGATCTGCAAAGCGGGGCGCGATAACCCTGCCACCAACGGCGAGCGCGGCCAACTCCGCTTCTTCAGCGCCGGTGTTGCGCTTGTCGTGTGGATTCTGGCATTCCGGGCAGGTAGCCGATAGGTTGATGTTGATGGCTTTCTGGCAATGCTTGCAGTGGGCTAGCGCATCATCATCCGCACAAATCAGGATGTTGACCGGATACCGGCGCTTTAATGCAATGGCCACACTTTGCAAATTGCCGGAATCAAACGCTACCGCGACCGCAAAGCCCGTGGCTTCGTGCAGACTGGCAGCGGTGGCGTAACCTTCAGCAATCAAGAGTATATGGGTAGGGCTACCGATAAGGTGAAAATGCTCTTTCTTGGCGCAACCCGTAGGCCAGAACACTTTGTCTTTGCCGCCGCGCTTGTCGATCAACTCTTTTTGTGTGATTTTATCTAGTATGAATTGTAAGCCGTGAATGACACCGTTAACATCCAGCAAGGGAATAGCCAGTGAGCCTTTCGACGTAAACCGAACCCCGTGAGCCGCGATGCCTTTACGATGCAGGTACTCACAATCACCATCCACCGCAAACGTGCGCCAGGCTTTATCTGCCCGCATTGCCGCCGCTTCATTACGTTTCTTCTGTTCATTAATGGCACGCTTGCGATCATCCGCTATGCGTTTTTTGATGGCGGCTTTCTGTTCAGGCGTTAGATCAATTTTGTTGAGGATGATTTTTTGCGGATTATTTTCATTGCCAAACCAAATCCCATACGAACCCACAAGCACTTTATCACCACCCGATAAAGTGACCTCATGAAGGATATACCACCCTCGTTTTTCTCGATCATCCGTCACCGCGCACCGGGCCATTTTGCCCACTTCCAACCGCGTAACGACTAATCCAAAATTTTCTAGTTGATTGATGACATCATCGTAGTTCGATGACATTTTTTAGTATCCTGATTGTTTGCTACCTATAGCTAAAAAGGGCGTATTTGTATCCGCTTTGAGGAAACCTGGGAAGTACCTTTTACCGGATATGATCAATTATTTATGTTGTGTGCGTTCTTTTTTTCATCAACTAATAGGGGAGATGGGGGTAATGTTGTGATCTTAGAATTTACTCTTTTACGATTACCTGGAGTGCTACTTTGTTGATCAAAAAAACTTTCAAGTTTGGCTATGTTTTCAATCGTTGGGTTTTTGATTGAGCCTTGCGTGAACTTTGTAAGCCAATGATATGAAACACCACTTTGTTGAGCCACATAGATATAGTCACCTACAGCTTTAACTTTATCCCTATAAGAATCTACATAATTTAAAATTTTCATTACTTATTAATAACAATTTCATTTTGCAAAGTCAAGCAATTAATTGCTAAGAATAAAATTAAACATTGCTAATATAAGGTAATATGATTTTGTTTATGCCAAAAACTACTCATGAAATAATTGCAGATAACGTCAAACGATTGATGGGATACCACAATGAAATGACACAAACATTATTAGCTAAAAAAGCAGGGATAAGCCAACGAACCATCTCAAATATTATTAATCCCGGTAGTGTGGGGAGCATCACTACTGAAACCATAGAAAAATTAGCTAATTTTTTTGACTTAGAACCCTATCACTTGATGATTAAAGATCTACCTATTGAGGAATTATTAAGCAAACGTATTGAAAAACTTATCGAATGCTATTCCCAATCAACGCCTGAAGGCAGGGAGAATATCAAACGTATCGCTGAAAACGAGGTGCGTTATCGTGAATACCAACAAGAAAAAGCGTTAAGAAATTAAAAAGTAACAAAAAATAGAATGAAAAAAACCCGCTAATGGCGGGTTTTTTTTTGTGATTAATTTATTTTAGCAATATATTTCTAAATTTTATGCTATTTTAGCAATATATTGCTAAAATAAAGGCTTAATTAATAAATAGAGATAAACATCAAAAAAAACAAGATTTTTCCCTTTTCTGTTTTAACTTGTTTTTAACTTGTTTTAAGGCGGGAATTTTTTATTAAAATCATTAGCTTATAACGGTATATGCGGACAGATTCTCCAAACATACGGACAAATTCTCCAAATATACGGACAAATCCTCCACGTTGGGCGGACAAATTCTCCAAATATGCGGACAAATCCTCCAAGCTGTGGATAACTAGAAATGGTTCATACCAACCAGTAAAAAATGACAAAGAATTTATTAATTACTAAAGACAACGTACTCATTCATGTTGCCAGTTCCAATCTATCCGTGAATGAGCAACGCATAATCTCTTTATGCCTGGCTAAATGGGATTCACGCGAAAAAATACCCGATAATCGAGAATTTATTATTACCGTCGATGACTTTTGTACAGACATAGGCGTATCCAAAGATGCTGCCCATAAAGCACTCGACGAAGCCGTAAAAAACCTATACGAGCGCACCATTTTTCTTGATCCCAATAATCCCGACTCACAAATGCGCTGGCTGGCCGCAAAAATCTACCGAAAACAAAATAGCGAAATATCGCTCTATTTTTCCCAAGCCATTATCCCCCTCATTTCCGGCTTGGAAAATTGCTTCACCAGCTACAAATTAAAAGACATCGTTCAATTTGAATGCTCCTACAGCGTTCGATTTTACGAATTATTAATGAGCTGGAAAAATAAAAATGAAATAAAAGTAGATGTGATCTGGATTAGAGAAGTATTGCAATTAGGAAACAAATATCCGGATTTTTATGATTTAAAGAAGCGCGTTATTTTACCTGCCCTTGCCGACATCAATAAATCCAGCAATCTAAACGTATCCTATGAACAAATAAAAAAAGGCAAGGTTATCTGGTCATTAATTTTCAAATACGGACCCAAAAAAATCGAAAACAAAATACCTAAAAAACTCACAAAAAAGTATATACAGGACAATGCAAAGCCGGGTGAGACTTGGGAAGAAGCGACTAATCGACTAACAAAAAAACTACAGGCAAAGCCATGAACAACGAAATCCTAACAGCGGATGAAACCGCTGAATTATTCCGGATCAGCACCGCTTACGTTCGCACCCTGGCAAACTCAGGCGAAATCCCTGGCACCAAATTGGGTGACGACTGGCGTTTTATCCGGCAAGACATGATTGATTACCTAAGCGAACGCGCCAAGCGCGAACAAAAAACCCGTAAATTCAACCAAGAACAAACCCAACAACTACCGCAAACGTTTATCCCAGGTAAGCGTGGCCGCCCCCGTAAACACATCATCCAATAAAAAAATGACTAATCCCGTACAAAAAATCAGCATCAATCAAAACTCCGTCCGAATCTCTTTGACGGAAATTCTTGAAAAACAGAATCAGGATCGAGGACTTGATCCTATGCCGTTAGAGTTCATGCTATTGCTGAAACGGGTTAAGGACGGCGGCTTTTCAGGGCAATATTTAGCCGATGCCTTCATCAGCATGTACCGCATTACGCCTTTTCCGCATAGCCTGGGTGATCTAAAAAAACTGGATGCCGAAGGGTTCAGGCTGTTTCATGAAATATTACATGCGCGATTAATTTCCGGTTGGAGCGATAATTACCTGTATGAAATCGAGCAGCAAATTAAAGAAATTCTGAAGGCCCAAAATGCCAAAAAATAAAATTACCTTGGAATTAAACGATGATTTAGCAATGGCATTAGCCCAATTTTGAAAACGGGCAGGTTATACAGATTACCGGTTACGCGCTAAAAACGACAAAGAAGCAGACTTAATCGAATCCGCAATGATCATTGTCAGATGTGAATTAAATTTAGCAGGGTTTAATCCAAGATGAAAAAATGTTATCACCAAAGTAATTCAGCCAAATCCGAACCCCTAAGATTCGCGTAACGCTTCAACATCCGTAAATCCTGATGACCTGAAATCTTGGCAATCTGCAAATCCGATAACGGCGTGCGCTCATAAAAGCGGCACACCGCCTCATGCCGCAAATCATGGAATCTCAGATCCGGGCATCCGGCCAATTCAGCAATCGTAGACCACCTACGACTTAACAACGCCGTGCAATGCTTCAAGGATTCCTGCTTGCCATCCCACCAAGGAAAAACCAAATCATCACCTGTCTTGGCAGCCAGCCAAACCGTTAGCGCCCCCAGCGCCACCGAAGAAAGTGGCACTTGTCTTTTTGAACCATTCTTGGTTTTATCCAAAAAAACAGTTTTCTTGGTCAAATCCACTTGATCAACCGACAACGTGTACATTTCCCTGAGCCGCATCCCCGTTTCAATCGCCAGGCAGAACAACAAACTCATGGCCAACCGGTCAGCCATCGAAATCCCGCGTTGCCGATCTTCAGGAAAATTACCCGCCAACACCCACAACAACTTTTCTTCCTCACCCGCCAACAAACGCCGATCCCGCTCCACATCCACCCGCTTAACACCATCCCCCGGCGCATAACTCGCATAGCGTTTAGGCAACAACCGCAACGGATTAACCAATAGCCATTCCTGGCGTAAACACCAATCCAACAACCGCGCCACCGCCCCGACCTTATGCCGGATAGAACTCGGTGACAATTGATCAACCAGCTTCATAGAATTAATCCAATCCTGCGCCCATTGATGATTTATTTTCGACACCGACCAGCTTTGCAAAACCGGAAACATCGCATTCAACAAACCCCTATCCGCCTCGGAAATAGCCACGCTTTGCAAATACAACCGCGCCCAATCGCAAACAGAATCAGCAGAGGGGAGGGGGGTATCGGCTAATTCAACAGGCATGATGCCTTGATCCAATTGGCCTTCAATGCGTTTAGCATAAGCCACCGCGTCAGCTTCAGTGTCAGCGGTTGCATAATGGGCTTTACTCAAAATCCCTTTACGCCTGATAACAATTTCCCAACTGCCCGTACCGCGCCGCCTAATAGTTGCCACTCGTATAGATCTCCTGCCTGTAGGTTAGCGCATGGTTTTAACCGCACTAAAAGATATTTTTAGGCTATTTTATACGATTATTAAGCTATTTTTACAGGTATTAAATTGCAGGCAAAAAAAAGCCGCTATTGTAAGCGGCTGATTTTAAACTGATTCACTGGAGGTTGCGGGCGGAATCGAACCGCCGTAGATGGCTTTGCAGGCCACTGCATAACCATTTTGCTACGCAACCATAAAGGTGAAATAGAAAAGCCGTGATAAATCACGGCTTTTCATTTATATATTGGAGCGGGAAACGAGATTCGAACTCGCGACCCCAACCTTGGCAAGGTTGTGCTCTACCACTGAGCTATTCCCGCTTTGAATTTATTTGGTTATTATAAGGATTTTAAAAAACCTGTCAAACTTTATTTTCATTGAACGTCAATTGCCAAGGCCCAAGCTTCGTTGCCTTTACATTCGCCATCTTCGATTCTGACTTTAGCGTAGGTTTTTTGCTTGCCAAAAGCATCTGCAAATTCCAGTACGGAAACAGGGGTGCCTTGAGCTATATGCTGGCAAACGCTGGATCTATCTTTTTCTTCAGTATCATCATAAGCCGCTATAGTTCCAGGTGTTGCTACCAAACGAACCGTTGCCGCTACGTCATAAGCATTGGCGCTCTTCAATACATAGCGTTGACCTATAGCAAGATCTTTAAGTGCCGGCCCGGATATAGTCGGCTTGGCACTGTCATCGCCGCCCATTGTCATCAGTAAAACAAGCAGAACGGCTACTCCGCCAAGACTACCAAAAAATACTTTTGGATTGGACTCTTTCAAGCTCAAGAAAGAAGACATCATATTCCCGGCAACGCCTGTTGCCGCCTCTACTGGTTGCGTAACATTTTCCTGTGGTTGAACATTTTCTTGTGGTTGAACATTTTCTTCTGGTTTGGCGTTTTCTTCATTACTCATTTCTCATCCTCACATTAGTGTAATTTTATTTATTATATTGATGAATCATTGCTTAATGTCTTATTAAGTCGAGTCAGACAACAGTAAGCCGTATTAATTGATCAATCCATAACTACTCAAAAGCAGGTTGAGCACTAACGTGTTCCTACTTAATGGGTAAACTTATCACGATCAAAAAAAATTTCAAGTGCTTTATGACCCTTGTCCAGCACATAAGCACTATACTTTAAGATTAAATGAACTCGTAGTCTTTTTTGGCTGGCAGCTGTTTTCTGTTTTCAATGATATTAATACCGGCAAACTGCCGGCAACCCACGTCGACATTTATGCCGTTTTTTAGCGTTGTTGGTTTGCTTGGGAGTGCACATGAAATAACTTCGACATCTTGCTCCTTCTCCCTCAGGGAGCATAGGTATCTACACAAATTTCGCATAATAAAAACAATGAGTTGAAAGCCATCAAGCTCCCTCTCCTGCTGGAGAGGGTTGGGGTGAGGAGAATAAAATCAAGCAGTTATATTCCCCCTCATCCCAACCTTCTCCCTCAAGGGAGAAGGAGCTGATACTTGTGTAGATACCTATGCTCAGGGAGAGGGGTGAGTGGATATAAAACGGTCAAGTTATTTCATGCACGTTCCTTAACAAAAAAACGCCATCAATTTTTTAACCGCCGCCTTTTTTCACCATCATGCCCTTTGATGGATTATAGCCAATAATGGCTGCCGTCATAAAAACCAGAAACGCGACTAACGTATAAATAAAAGCGTGCTGATTAAACTGTCCATATAGGGCAAAACGGATTAATTCAACAGCTTGCGAAAACGGGTTGTATTGCGCCAGCTTGCTAAGCAATACGCTGGATTCTTTCATTTTCCATAAAGGATACAGTGCGGTTGACATAAAAAACATCGGGAAAATGACAAAATTCATGACGCCGGCAAAATTTTCCAGTTGTTTTATGAACGATGACAATAATAATCCCAGTGCCCCCAGCATTAATCCGGACAGCATCAAGGTTGGCAATACCCACAAGTAGCCTTGCCACGGAGCATGAATGTCATAAAACCAGGCA
>SESD01001173.1_pt1 | contig 14864 bp, 15 predicted proteins | sample 3171411 | NCBI WGS metagenome assembly SESD01 (sample SAMN06051880, study PRJNA518727) | freshwater metagenome | biome: subpolar coniferous forest; feature: holomictic lake; material: water; isolation source: holomictic Lake 442, 16.5 m depth | place: Canada: near Kenora, Ontario | collected...
CTCACAATCAAGTCCTATTATTTACTGAGTAAGCGCAGTATTTGCGATGCTAATTTGTCGTAACAATATTTAAGGCTTGGATCATCTTTAGCCCAGCAGTAGCTTCCTACTGTTTGCGCACCAGTAGGTTGATTAAGGTTGTTTGTTTGATTGCTTGCATAACAGCGCGACAAGGGCGTTACGCTAATGCCGCTCTCTTCTTTGTCGGTATTGGCCATGCACATGAGCAATCTTTCGCCCATTTCATTATCTGGCCCCGCATTGCCATGCAATAAGTCACCTAGACCTAGGACAAATACGTAAATACCTTCATTTCTAGCAGTCCAAGCCATCTCTTCCGCTAAATTTCTAGAAGCACGATTGACAGCAGTGAAAGACGGAGTAGTACTAATAGTCCTTAGTTGGGGTGGTAATGATGGTTGTGGTGCCACTTGAAACTCTGGGGATGGAATTAAATTGCTGTGTGGTGCAGCGTACCAAGATGGAAGTTGGTAAATGCCAGAATTTGAAATAGAATTTGAAATGATATTATTCCCCATGTTGCATGATCCTGTTACAGCGTTACCGCTCGTTGTTTCATGCAGATTCATACCACTGACCGAGCCTGTATTTCCATCTCCAGTGACAAGCGATCCAGTGCAACCGCAAGTACAAGCGCGGTTGGTTGGTGATGTACAGAAGCCAGAGTTGTTGATGCTAGAACTGCAGTTACATGTTGGATTACTTCCGCTACATGATGAGTCTGGCGTACTCATTTTTCTAACTGGGAAAGTTGAGGCGAAAGTATTTGGTGCCCCATCGGTAAAAAACAAGATTACGCGAAGATTTGATCGGTTACCTAGGGGTGTAGTTGGAACCGAGTTAAGCTGGTTTCTTGCATGCCAAAACCCCTCCCCGAAATTGGTGTTACCACTAAAGTTAAAACTTTGAATATGTGATTTCATGGTTGTGCGGTCAAACCCTCTGGTGGTTGTTCTTATGGCGTCATTAACCACACCACCGTAATTGAAGGAAATTAACGATACACGATCGCTTGATGGATCTAGGTGGTCAAGGAACTCTTGAGCACGGCTTCTAACCGATGAACCAACGCTTGACATAGAGCCTGTGATATCAACTACGAAAGCCAAGTCTAGGGTCTGTCGGCCGGCTTTTGCAGAGGAGCCTACCATTGCACTCTGTATATTTGGAATAATTGCCTGCATAAAGGTAAGTGGGCGAGTGGCCGATGCAGAAACTTCTACAATTGTTCCACATTGTGGTGGGGTGCAGTTAGGTGGTGGGGGTAAAAAGGTCACCGTGATGGTTGGTTCAGTTACAGTAGAGCCTAAATAGTCATTAGGATAGTTAGCATGAAAAAACTTATTGGCGGCTGCTTTAGCCGAGGTTTCTTGTTCCGCCTGCGTAGTGCCTTGTGAAAGAGCTTTTGCACCAGCTAGGCTTGCCGCATCAAGCGCTGAGTCGAGTTTAGCTTTTACACCATACGCCAAACCAGAATCAACTGCTAAGCCTATCATTCCAAGAAGTACCGTCAAGGTTAAGGCTACGATAATTGTTACTTGGCCTTTACTGTATTTTTGCATGATGTGTTTCATGGAGACAGCTCCTTTTACTAACTCTTATAGAATGGTCAATGAATATAATTGTGGCCCAGACTGCATTACATAATTCATAATCACATCGTAGTTATAAAGGGTTTCTACTGCGTAGACTTCTTCACCATCGCTAAGTGTGAGGTTCAATAAAGTTGCAGTAGCATTTGCCCAGCCGCCAGAAGGTTTTGTACAAGTACCATCTGTACTACTAAAACTATTAGGGCAGGTCCATATTTTACTGGGTAAATTATTACCACCATTGACAGCCCTCGTTTGGGTTTGCACTATCGGAGAAACTTTTCCATTGATGAGGGTTCCTACGATTCTAGTGATATAGATCTGTCCACTGTTACTCATTGTTAATGGGCTTGCTGTATTGATGAGCGCTCGAATAATGTTAGGATGACTCTCTGATGATCGTGCAGCCAAGTTGGCTCCTTCACGGCTCATCGCTACAAGAATGTTATTAAATTGTATCGCACGTGAGAAATCAACAACGCCTAGTGCCAGAATAAGTAGTAATGGCAAAAGTATCGCAAATTCAACCAAGCTTTGTCCTTTTTTGAAGCTTAATAAATGATGATTAGTTAGCTTCATAGGGGTTCATTTTTCATGGTGGCGCCTACATGAAATGTATAAGCGCCATTTGTAAAAAAAGGTGCCATTAATGGCGTTATTGTTGGCAATGTGCATTTAAGATCAATCATGATAATTTGATCTGCGGCACCACATGCATCTGCCGCATTTCCTAGAAAGACAATATTTCCAGTGGAAGCGTCGACGGTGCTAAACGTAAGGTCTGCAAACTGTATGTTTAGACGATCATAAAGCCCCATTGAATTATCTTGAATAGCCGTTCGAATCGCATTGCATCTCTGCACAGCAGGCGAGGCGGGATTGCTTGGTGTAACTTGGTAGCTAGAAGGGTTTGCGACCACAGCAAACCTGGCTCCTTCACGAACGGCATGCTGCATGGTTAGGTTGACCCAATACATATAGCCAAACTCAATGATTGAGAACAACACAGTAAAAAAAGCCACAGCAACTAATGCAAACTCAACGGCAGCTGTTCCTTTTTGTTTTTTATCAGATATGTTCACAAATTCACCTATTTTTAATAAATATTAAGTGCCAGTTGCGAACTAACATGAACTGCGTCAAAAAAAGCTATACGTGGGCTTAGATCTTTACCCAATAATAATCTCAGGCTAATGTCGGCTCGCAAATCATTTTTCTCAATTAGTTCTGTTGGCGCTTGTAGGCTGACTGTTAGCTTTTGTGCAGCCTCAAGGTAGCCGGTGCGATATTGAATTTGTGTTACTGTAGTTTGAAATGGTTTTTGATTTGTGATTCGGTATTTTTTGAAGCCTTTGTCAATCAAATATAGACCGACTTTACCTGCCATTCCATTAATGCCGTTACCATTAGCGACTTCAATTTTGGGGTTTGATGTGCCCAAGACTCTGCTTTGTGATTCTATTTTTTTTATTTCTGGTTTAAGCTCAATTGACGGTTTGCTTAACTCAAACACATTAGGCTCAATTTGCACCAGCATCATACGGCTTGCTAAAACTGGTGAATTGGGCGCTATCTTTTTATCGAGTATTGGCACTTCACGAAATAGAATGTCATGAATACCACGGTCAGCATGTGCTATTTTATTATCAGCTAAAGCTAGTTTACTAACTTCAATTTCACTATTTGCATTAGCTATGGCTAGATTATTGATAGCATGTTGGTTGGTTGGATCAATATTAAGAACTTGTGTAAATGTTGCAATAGCGTCACTTAAGCTACCTTTCAAGTAATAGGTATATCCTAAGTTGTTTAAAATATGTGATGCATTCGGCGCCTTAGCAACTGCAGATTTTAGTGTTTCAATGGCCTTATCGAACTGGCGTTGTTGCGCGTAAATTACACCAAGACCATTACTTGCTTCAACAAAAGTAGCATCTATAGTTAAAGCTTTTAAGTATGCATCGATTGCCAAATCAAATTTATCCCTTCCCTGGTAATAGCGCCCCATTTGATACAACGTATTAGGGTTATTGCTTGAATTCTTAGTAATTGCAATTGGCTTCACATATAAGTCAGCTTCTTTTTTATCTTGATTACTTACACATGAAGAAAGTAGGGCTATCATCAACATACTGGGTATGAGATTCAATTTATTAATCATTATTTACTCCAAATCTACTCTATGTAATCCTTTGTTATTGAGCTGACAATATAGGCATTAATACTTTGTTAATGCTAATTACTGCCGGTCCTAGTAACACCAACAACATTGATGGGAATATAAAAAATATTAATGGGAATAGTAATTTGACGCCTATTTTTGCCGCGGTCTCTTCTGCTATCAGTCGTCGTTTGGATCGCAAACTTTCCGCATGGACACGTAGCGAATCAGCTACGCTAGTGCCAAATCGATCGGACTGAACTAGCATGGCGACCAATGTATCAATGTCCTCAACACCAGTTCTTAAAGCAAGGTTGCGTAAAGCACGTTCACGTGAACTACCTGCTCTTAATTCTAAATTAATTAAATGAAGCTCATCACCAAGCACGGGACTTCTTACATGGATTTCTTCTCCCACTCTTGCTAAGGCCGCATCTAATCCTAAACCTGCTTCCACACATACGATGATTAAATCCATTGCGTCTGGAAAACTTTCAAATATTTCACGCTTGCGCATTTTTGTGCAATGATTTAAGTAGAAATTTGGTAGTAAGTAACCCAGCGCAGCAAATACGATTATTAATAATAGAAATGTATTAGATTTGAAATGTACATCTGACAAGCTTGTGTAAATAGAAAATAGCAAAGGCATGATAAAGGTGAGTATGGTTTTGCTCACAAAAAAGAATATGGGCGCTTTCGGATTGCGGAAACCTGCATTAATAAAGCGAATTTTAAGCTGAGAGTTCTCCCATCCCTCTTTGGGAAGCGATAAATTAGCTGCAGTTCCAGTAATTTTAATTATTCGACTTACCCAAGTTGGCGGGTTATTTTTGGTTATTGCGGTTTGTTTTTTGCTTGTATTGTCACTTTCTTTAATAAACTGTAAGCGTGATTGCAACGTTAGCGTAGATAGTTGTTTAAGAATAATCATTGCAACAAAAAAAATGGTAATAAAAATTAGTGCCAAGTAAATCAACTCTCTTAAATTCATTGCATTCATTTTCCATCCACCTTTTTATTCTTGATTAAACGCGAATTTTTGTAATACGCCACATGGCAAAAATTCCAACAATCATTAAGGAAAACGTACCACCTACCATCTTGATTCCCATCTCGTCTTTCCAAAGCACGCTTAGGAAATTGGGATTCATTAAATATAGTGCCATTCCTAAAAAGAATGGTAACAGCGTCAGTATCCATGCTGACAATCTGCCTTCGGCAGATAGAACCCTTACTGTGCCTAATAATTGAAGGCGAGATCTAACTAGTCGACTAATATTGCCAAGAAGTTCAGCCAGGTTTCCTCCAGTTTCACGTTGTATCAATACTGCTGTCACGAAATAACTTAGATCGGTACTGGGTACACGATCTATTAAGCTACTTAATGCTTCTTTTATTGGAATGCCATAGTTAATTTCATCGAAAACAATGCGAAATTCAGATGCAATTGGATCCGGCATCTCGTTTCCAATCATTTGCAAAGCACTTGGGAAAGCGTGACCTGCCATCATGCCGCGCGCCATCAAGTCTAAAGCGTCAGGAAGTTGTTGTTCAATCTTAGTTATACGAACATTTTTCTTATTGGATACATATAAAAACACTAAGCCCCCAGAAGCTAAGCTGATACCAACAACAGCAATTATTGGCAAACTAATCAATTGAGATCCAACAATAGCTACAATAATTGCTATAAGAGAAGTTATACCTAAAAACTTCGCAACGCTTAAACTCAAGCCAGATTGCAATAGAATTTTATCCAGCTTATGCACTCGCGGAATTTTGAGTAAAAATTTCTCTAAACCAGCGGTTTCAGCGAGTAGTCTTTTTTTTAAGATTATTGAGTTTGTTGAACTCCCATTAGCTGACATGGCTAGCAATCTTTTCTTCACTGCTTTAGCCTCTGGGCCTTTGTATGAATTCCAAGCTAGGTATAGTCCTTCAACTAAAAGTACGGCTGTAAGGAATATAAGTACGAAAAATATATATTGTAAGTCTTCCATAGTTATACCTTAATCATACAATCTGCTAGGATCAAAAAGATCGTCTGACACACTAATGCCGTAAACGCGGAGGCGATCTACAAATTTCGGGCGAATTCCTGTAGCTTTAAATCTTCCCTGGACTGCACCGTCTGGTCCAACTCCTGTTTGTTCGTATGTAAAGATATCTTGTGTGGTAATAATGTCACCTTCCATTCCTGTAATTTCTTGAATATTGCTTATCTTACGTTTACCATCGCTTAGGCGTGTGACGTGGACTACGGCTGTGAGCGCAGAGCTGATTTGTTCACGCATAGCTTTAGGGGGAAGTGTAAAGCCTGCCATCCCTATCATGTTTTCTAATCTTGTAAGTGCATCTCGTGGGGTGTTGGCATGCACGGTTGCCATTGAGCCTTCATGACCAGTATTCATTGCCTGTAGCATATCAACAACTTCTGGCCCACGGACCTCACCAACAATAATTCTATCGGGTCGCATGCGCAGACTATTCCGCACTAACATACGTGTCGTCACTTCGCCTTTGCCTTCAATGTTGGATGGCCTTATTTCAAGTCGAACAACATGAGGTTGTTGAAGTTGAAGCTCTGCTGCATCTTCAATCGTTATGACTCGCTGATTTGCTGGAATGTTGCCTGAGAGAACATTTAGTAATGTTGTTTTCCCAGTTCCTGTACCACCAGAAATAAGTAGGTTAACTTTTGACTTTACAAGCCCTTCAAGTATTTCAGCCATTTCAGGCGTTAAGCTTTTCATTTGCAAAAAATCTTTCATTTCCAATGGCGTTATTGCAAATCGTCTGATAGATAAAATAGCACCATCAACAGCTAGCGGTGGAATGATGGCATTAACCCTTGAGCCATCCGGTAGTCTGGCATCAACCATTGGACTGGATTCATCAATGCGGCGCCCAACTCCAGATACAATCTTGTCGATTATCTTAAGTAAATGCGCTTCACTCTCAAATCGTACGCCAGTTAGCTCCAACTTACCTTTACGTTCTACATATATTTTTCTATAAGTGTTGACTAAGATGTCGGAAATTGTTGAGTCTGCCATTAATGGTTCTAATGGGCCTAATCCAAGGACTTCATGTTGAATATCAATGATTAAGTTTTCACGTTCTAAAGCATTTATTGCAACCGACTGCTCGTTAAGCAGTCTTTCTACCAGAGCCTTTAGTTCTGCACGCAAATCTTCTGGAGACATATTCTCCATCATCATAAGATCAATGTTATCTAAAAGCTTGCGATGAATTGTGGATTTTAGTTCTTGATAGACCATATCCTCCATAAACGAGGTATGAGGTTTTTCTACAGCGATCGTGCCTGGATTTAGTTTGATGTTTTCTAATCTGTCACGAAGCGACATAATTTAACCCCTTATTTTTTCGTAGACCACTCAAGCGACTTTTGACGAGTTCTTAAAAATATTTTCAAAAAATCCAACTGACTTTATTTCAGGTTTGTTTGTAATCTTCTGTGCCATTTTTTTTAAATATTTTGAAACAGAGTCATTTGGATCCAGTTTTATTATAGGCACTCCTTGATTAATTGAAGCGCAGACTGAATGGTAGTTATTCGGAATCGTTGCAAAGGCTTCCATCCCTAATGTAGCTTCAATATCATTAAGTTGAATATCACTGTTTGCATTAAAACGATTAATAACTAATTTAACTTTACTCTGATCATAACCAAGAGATTCCAAGGTATGAATGAGATGTTTAGTGGCTCTAATAAACGGAATGGTTTGTTGTGCAACCACAAAAATCTGATCGGAGAAATCTAAAGCCTTTAAATTTATGGTATTAAGGCTTTTACCAATATCTAGCACCACATAATCATACTGACTTCTAGCAATTTTTATGAGCGATTCAATACACTCAGACTTGATATCAGTTAAATTTTCTTCGTTCTCAGGTGCCGCTAATAAAGAAAGTTTGGGTGTTATTTTCATCATAGATGATGCTAAAAAAGATGCATCAAGTCGTGTAATATTTTTGGCGATATCAGATAGCGTACTTGAAGGTGATTGATCTGTCATAAAAAGAGAGGCATCACCGAATTGAAGTTTCAGGTCTAAAATAGCTACATTGAATTCATATAGTTCGCTGATTATATAAGCTAGGTTGCAGGTCAGAAAAGTCGCACCACCACCACCTTTGCCAGCAATGAATGTCAGAACTTTACCATTTTTTTTGGGCTCAATCGTTATAACGGCCTTGCTCTCCACTCGCTTTATGGCAGTCTCTAATTCTCCGCGATCAAGAGGTAATGTGACGACATCTTCCACGCCCGCTCTTATTGCTGCCACTAAAAAATCAGACAGTGTATTTTCGCTGATTATTATTATTCTCATGTCAGGATATTTGACATTATAGGGTGCTAACTCCTCAAGGCCTTTGGAGCCTTGGTATACCCTATCTATAATCACCAAGTCAGGCTGAATATTTTCAGCTACCCAGGCAAGTTTCTCAACCCCGTTCCCAAACTTTTCAACATGGCGCGTAGGATCATTTGTCTGGATAATCCGGACAATGTCATCTTCACGTTCTGTGCTAGGAGATATTATTGCGATTTTGAACATAGGATGCCTATTTGATAATAATTACTTATATTCTCAACTTTTATTACTTAACAGGTGTGCCGCTTGAAGATCCGCCAGTGCCAACACCAATATTGAAAACATTGGTGTTGGTAGGTGGAGACTCAAAAGTCCGATGATATCTGTCAACGGTCGCTTTTGATGCTTTACCGCCTAGACCTAAGGCAGCGTCTCTATTTAATGAAGCTTCAGGATTCATGGTTTGTTTTGCTACAGCGGCGTTTACAGCTTCACCAAAATGCTCATCAAGAATAGGTGTTTGAGTCATTGCGCATCCGTTAAATATCGCTAGTGAGGCAAGGGCTGTAATTAAATTTTTATAATTTAATGAAGGCATAATTATTTTCCTTATTTCATTTCAAAGCCGTCATTACTTGACTTGGCCGGTATAGTTTCAGTAGGCTTTGTTTCAGGGTTCGAGATTGACTGTCCGTGAGAGCTTGTTGTGGGTTGTGCTGATCCTTCTAATTTTCCATTTAGGAAAAAGTCGGTTTTACTTGGTGTATTGAAGCTATCTGTGGGGAGCGAAAAATTTGCTGGTAATGGCTTCACTAATCTTGGTGTCACAACAAAAATAAGCTCGGTCTTATCTTTTTGAAACTCACTACTTCTGAAGAGTGCACCTAAAATCGGAATGTTCCCTAAAATGGGAAACCGACGAATCGTCTCAGTCACGTTATTCTTGATTAAACCTGCAATAGCAAAACTTTGGCCATCATGAAGCTGAACAGTAGTTGATACTCGACGTGTTACAAAAGAGGGTAGTACGCTTCGTCCACCCCCTGCAGTAATTTCCGTTCCACTTTGCGATAGTTCAGACACTTCTGGGGCTACCCTTAGGTTAATAAGTCCATCTTCTAGCACTGTTGGCGTGAATTTAAGACCCACTCCAAACTCTTTTTCCTCAAGCACAATAGTGCTCACTCCTGTTGCTCCAGCCTGTGGAACAGGAATGAATATTTTGCCACCAGCAAGGAAGCTACCTTCTTGTCCGCTAATAGCAATAATGTTAGGCTCAGCTAGAATTTTTACAATGCCATCTTTGTCTTCAGCATCAATTTTTATGTTGGTATTACCTTTGCTTATCGATATTAGGCCGCCGGGGGATGCAGGATTTGCACCAGTTAGGCTTAAAAAACCAGCGGCAATTGCATAAGCGACTCCACCATTAATGCGCGAAGCATTAAATTGCGCGCCTAGCTTATCAAGCAAATTTTTTGAAACTTCAGCCATTTTAACTTCTAGCATAACTTGCTGTGGAGCATCAACCTGAAGCAGATTGATGACCTTTTTGCCTGCTGGAGAATAGGCCTCGGCGAGTGATATAGCTTTATCTAACTTAATAATGTCAGCCACAGTTCCTGATAACACCAAGGAATCTCCAGCTGTACTTACTTTAATTGCAGTCTCGCTAGGTAATGCTTGTTGAATCTTCGTTTGCAAAGACTCTGCATCAACCCCTAATGTCACTCCCACAACGCTTACATCAATGACCGTTGCTTGGCCAGATTTACTCCAAATAATGACGACGGTAGAGCCGAGCGTTTTTGCATAGATCACAACCTCGGTTGGACTGGTCACTTCTACTTGAACTATTTTGTCATCATCAACCTTTACTTTTTTTAGACGCGCACCTTCTGGCAACCTAATTACATTGGATTGGCCTAATGAAACGACCATTTTTTTGGTCAATTCAGTATGCGCCACCGTTTGTAGATTTGAACCAGTATCGGTAGAGTGTGACTGTGCAAACTTATCCGATTTTGGTTTATTAGGGGATGATTTTTTTAAGGGTAAAGACTGTTTAGTGTCCACTGAACTTGGTTCAGCAGCCAATAGAGGCACTCCAGTCAATAATGTCAGACCGATAGTGGCAGCGATTAAGTAGCTACATTGATTTAATCGTTGGTTGATTTTTATTGGTTTGTTTTTCATTTTTAATCTCTTAAATATGTATTTTTCGTATTTAAATAAATTTAACCTTACTGGTTTTTAAATTCTTCTGAAGTTGATGTATTGCCACGAACAACTTCAATTTTTTCTCTGGGCTCATATTTCTTGATTGGGTTGCTACGATTAACAACAACTTTTTTTACTTCATTAGTAGGTGATTCAGCTAATATTAGATTTATGGATTCAGATTGGTTAAGTAAATTCTTTTTTGTTGAACCTAAAGTGCTGACGGGCATTTTGTCAATCTGGTTACGTAGAACTAGTGATAAGGTACCCACACTACGCGCTAAGTCTAATTTTTCTGCTTGCGATGGGCTAACCTCAAGTGTTACAGCGTTAACTACCTTTGGCTTGGTGTCATCTCTCCCTTGTTCTTGTGCTATCGCCAAGACTAGGATGTGCTCAAGCACAATTTTTGAGATACTCTTATTGCGAATTGACTCTTTAGCGGTATCGTCTTCTGTGTTCACCACAATATCTACATAGTTTCCAGGTAATGCGAATCCAGCAACACCAATCACATCGTTTACGCGTACAGTTATGGCGCGGTTTCCTTTACTAATAACTGCTGAAAGTCCGCCAGTTGATCCAATTGGCGCTAGCTTTGATTCCAATATGGGTTCGCCACGCAAAATACTTGTTTTAATCACACGGGTTTCTAGATTCTTAATTTGACTAAATGCCCCAGTTGGCATGCTTCCTTTAGGCCAATCTGTAAGTGTTAGCATTTGAGGGGTGAGTGGGGTGCCTAAATCAATATCTTTGTTGGCAACAACTACTTTGTTTGAGGCAACTGTAGTTTGCTGTGATACCCAATGCGATGCAGCCAACACCGCTCCTAAACCTACCAACAAGGAGATTACTATCATGACTACTGCTCTTGGATTTTTCATTTATATCTTCCTAATAGATCTTATTTTTGATTACATTATTAATAAATTTATTTAATCGTCGTTAGTCATGTGTGAAGTAATTATTCCATGCCCAATCAATCAATTCCCTTGAAAATTCAGCAGGGCGGCCCTCATATTCTGCGATATCTCTTAATTGCTCTAAAATGTCGCGAGGAGTACAAGCGAATAATAGCTTTCCACTTTTATAGTGATACTCATGTAGTAAATAATTAAAACTGTCTTCATTAAATTTAATATTGAGCTCACTGCAGACTTGTAAGGTCACTTCTCGATACTCTTCTTCGCTAAGTTGTCCCACATAAATTTTGTAGCCAAGACGACGCATAAAAGCGTCATCTGCAAGCTTGCTAGGGGGTAAGTTTGTTGAAAAAATTACGATGACATCAAATGGCAGAATAAATTTTTTCCCGGTATGCAAAGATAAATAGTCGACACGACGATCTAGCGGAACAATCCATCGATTCATAATGTCTACAGCAGAAGTCAGTTGTCGTCCTAAGTCATCTATGATTAGAAGTCCGTTGTTCGCTTTTACTTGTGGCGGCGCTTGATAGAATCTAGAGCCTTCATCAAACTCTAGATCCAGCATTGCTAGGGATAACTCTCCCCCAGTTTTTACTACAGGTCGCTTACACAAGACCCACCGTGAATCAATGTCAGCCCTTCTATCTAAGTGACTTTCACCATCGTCATTAGACATATCCGGCATAAATGTTTCGTGTGTTTGGGGGTCGAATACTTGGATGACTTCGTTATCTACCAAGATGGCATGAGGTACAGCCACATTCCCATTCAGCGCTACTGCTATATGTTCTGCAATGAAGGTCTTCCCACTTCCAGGGGGGCCATACACGAAAATTGCACGGCCAGAATTCATCGCGGCGCCAAATTGCTTCAAAATGCTAGGCTTGATAACGATGCCGCTGAATAACTTAGTTACCTGCTCTCGGGTGACATGCATGTCAGAGATGGACTGCAGCTTAATTTGTTCTATGTAAGCTAATAAACTTACAGGTGCAGGACCTATATACTGACTTTTACGCTGGTAATCCTCCGCGCGCTGGCGTCCTAAATCAGTTAATTTATATGCAATAGCCGTCTCAGCCTCGCTGCTGCGTGTTGCCTCACACATTCGCTCTTTACGCATAAAACTAAGCAATGGTTCCAGCACTGCTAATGGCAACTTTAAGTTATTTAATAAATCCACTAAACGCATTTGGCCTCTAAGAAATAGCTCTTTAGTGACAAGTTCTATTAAAAACTGGAAGCCAAGCCCTGTAGCTTCAACTGAGCTGGGCTGTCTTGGCAGTTTAAGAAGCCTTCTGTCTTCAATAGCTTTGTTGGCTGATAAAAGAGTTTCAGGGTTCATTGAAATGCGTTCTTGATTAAAAAATTTCATAATGCTTAGAATTTAAACCAGCGCTGATAAACCAAGTAACTCATTACGCCCGCAGTGATGGCAACCGCATAAGGTAGTTTCCCCACTGAAATTGGGAGGTCGCTAATGTGTGGCATATTTCCTGAGCTTAGATTGACTAAGGCCCCAATCATAATTAATTTGATGTTTTGAAATAACTGCTTTATTTGACGGGATAATAGAACGACCACCAACGCCATCAATCCACCAGCGACAAAGGTTGCGAGGACTACGCCTAAAATGTCATGTGGGCCAACAAATGCGCCAATCATTCCCATTAATTTAACATCACCAGCTCCCATAGCGCGTATCCAATAAAGCGGAAGTAGCGCCATAATGCCGAGGCCTATGCCTTCTAATGAAGCTAAAAATCCTAATCCGCCTGGTATCGTACTGTTAAACCCCCACCCCGTTGGTAGCGCGCTATTGAAAACAAGACCCAGCGATATTCCGATAAGAACCAAATGGTTAGGTATGCGGTGATTGTGAATGTCATGTTTAGATATGATTAATAACAAGCTTATAAGCAGACATAAAACCAAAATTCCAATTATGTTTGGAGTCATATACTCTTTCATGAATATTAATAAGCTTATATTTGTTATTTAAAACATAGCCAGCCTAAAGGACCACTAAGGTGAGCGGTCTTTAAACCACAAACCCTAGTGCCTTATTAGCAAAGCTTTAGGTTGGGCATGTTGCTGCGGTTCCACCTAATTTCGTAGTTACCGTATTAAAAGCTTTGCATATACCCCCAGCTGTTGCTGTAAACGTAGCAATTAACGCTACAGCGATGAGTGACGCAATGAGGGCGTATTCAATTGCAGTTACGCCGTCTTCGTCAGACATGAAATGATCAAAACTGGAATATAAATTTTTCATGATAGTAAGTTCCTTAATTTTAAAAAATATTAATTTAATTCAATTACAATAAGATTTCAATTTCACTTAATGTTTCTAATTTAAAGATCAATCAATCAGCAATGAATGTTGATATGGTTAATCTACTAAAAAAAAAAATTTATTCCTATCCGTGGAAACACTTATGTGCAAGCCCTTATCTTGATTCTTTTTAAATTGCATTAAATTTGAATTTAAGTTGTTATTTTAAATAAAGTACTTAATTTAACTTAGTGTGTTTATAGGATTCAATTGTCAGAATTAGTTATTGATTTTAGTTTTGATCTGCTATTTAAAGCATTGGATGAAGCGATGCTATTGCTGCATGCTAATGGAGTGATAGTAAAGACCAATTCTGACGCTAGACGTCAATTAGGGTATTCAGAAAAGCAACTTTAAGACTGCATCAAATGGATGCATAGTCATTGATATTAGAATGCCAGGCATTGATGGGCTGCAACTACAAAAAATACTCTGTCAATGCAACATTCCACTGCCTATTATTTTCTTGACTGGGCATGGTGGTTTTTCCATGAGCGTGACAGCCCTGAAATCAGGGGCAGTTTATTTTTTAACAAAGCCGGTTGCTCGTCAAAATCTAATTTCAACTTTGAATGCGGTAATTTATAAATCACAATGTATTTTTTCTGGTACGAAGAGTACTCATGAAGCATTGCAGCGCATTAGTAAACTAACATCTCGTGAACGTGATGTTATGGAGATTGCTGTTCTAGGCGCCACTAATAAGGCAATTGCAAAAAATTTATCTATAAGCCATAGAACTGTTGAGGTACATAAGTCAAATATTATCAGTAAAACAAACGTTAAAAATTCCTTGTAATTACTAGAAATTCATCAGTTTTGCTTGGGTGTATAACTTGAGTTAGCCAAAACAACGTCGTCAGAAAATACTGACACCGTTTCGAGTTGATAGGGGGGGGTTAGTCGTAAGATTTGATTGTTGACGATGGATTTTTACTTTTAAAAGTTCTGTGCTTGTTCCATAAGTTTTGGTATAAATTTTCCAATGACTTGGTAAAGCGTGGTGTATCAAATAGAGCAACATTACTTTTAGAAGCATGTAATTTTTCTTTGATCAGATTTATCTGATCAGGATTATTTAATAAATAAAGGGCTTTATTTTCATAATCTTGCATGTTGTAAGTGATTAGTTCTGTTAAGTCAGAAGCTGTTAATAAGCTACCGGCAACCCGTGAAGCAAAGGTGTCACCCACACAAGTCAGTAGTGGCAATCCCATCCATAGGGCATCACTGCAAGTAGTATGTGCGTTGTAGGGATTG